>ENA-OQIG01001352-OQIG01001352.1-human-gut-metagenome-genome-assembly--contig:-NODE-1352-length-10614-cov-2.915896_pt1 | contig 10614 bp, 14 predicted proteins | sample MGYA00242576_ERZ504741 | MGnify/ENA primary metagenome ERZ504741 (study PRJEB26092, sample SAMD00036436) | human gut metagenome | host: Homo sapiens | study: EMG produced TPA metagenomics assembly of... | reverse complement strand
CAATGGATTTACCAAGATTGCAGGGAAAAACATAAGAAAATACGAGAAGATTTGAGAAGATACCTTGAAAAGAAAGGAAAACTCAAAAGTCGGAAACCCTGAAATATCAAGCGTTTGAGAAGAAATACAAGACTTAAATGGAGATATAAAAAGATGATTAAAGTATTATTCATTTGCCACGGCAACATCTGCCGCTCCCCCATGGCAGAATACGTAATGAAAGATCTGGTAAAAAAATCCAATCTCTCAGACCAGTTCCACATCTCATCCGCTGCCACATCCACGGAAGAGATCGGCAATCCGGTCCATCGTGGAACACGGGCGAAGCTTGCTCAGGCGGGAATAGCTTGTGAGGGGCATCATGCGAGACAGATGACCCGGGCGGATTATGATGGGTATGATTATCTTATTGGTATGGATGAATGGAATATCCGCAATATAAAGCGGATCACTGGCGGAGATCCGGAGGGAAAAATATTTAAGATGATGTCCTTTGCCGGCAGTAGCCGAGATGTGGCAGATCCGTGGTATACAGGGGATTTTGAGGCTACCTGGAAAGATGTGACAGAAGGTTGCCAGGGATTGCTGCAATATATTTTGGAAGAAAATGGAAAAGCTAGTAAAAAATAAAATAGCAGCATATTGCACATATCAATAACAGAACAAAATATAGAACAAAATATAGGGCAAAACACAAAACAAAAGATAAAACAAAAAATACCACGAAAGAATAACACAAAACACAAATTCAAAAACTGACTGCCACCCAGGAACTAAAACCCCTGGGATATGGCAGCAGTTTTCTGTATTAAAAGAAAATATCTGATCAAATAAAGAATTATCAATTAAGCCCTGTTATTACCTCAACCCTATCTCGCCAACGCCTTCTTAAATTCAAACCTGAACAAAATACTTGTAAAGCAGATGGCCAGAAAATCGGCAATCGGTTCTGCCATGTAAACAGCGGACGTCTGATCTGCAGTGAAAATGTGAGGCATGATGTAGATCAACGGGAGCAGCAGGATAAATTTTCTGGTGACAGCGACTATGATAGATGCTTTTGCGTTTCCAATGGAAGTAAAGGTCATCTGGCAGGCCATCTGGATGCCGAACAGCAGGATGGAAGCCATGTAGATCCGCAGTGCATGAGCAGTAAAGGTTAAAAGCGCCTGGTCGGAATGTAAAGATCGAAGCAAAACCAGCCGGGAACAGCATGACTAAAAGCCACATAAAAGTAGAATAGGAAAGGTCGATCTTTAACAGCAGTTTAAAGGAGTCTTTTACACGTTTTGTCTGACCTGCGCCAAAATTGTAGCTGATGATCGGCTGGGCGCCCTGTCCAAGGCCCTGCAGAGGCAGCATAGCGAACTGCATGGCGCTTGTTAAAATGGTCATGGCGCCAACTGCAAGGTCTCCACCGTATTTCAGCAGTGAAGAGTTAAAACATACGGAAATAATGCTTTCACTGGCCTGCATGATAAAAGTGGAAAGTCCCAGTGCAAGACTTGGAAGGATAATGTTTTTTTGCAGTTTCATATTGCATCTGCGGATTTTCAGATACGATTTTTTTCCTGTAAGGAAGTTTAACACCCATGCGCAGGAAAGTGCCTGGGAAATGATCGTTGCAAGAGCAGCACCACGAACGCCCATATGAAATACGAAAATAAAAACAGGATCCAGTATAATGTTGCTGGCAGCGCCTACTAAAACAGACAACATGCCGGTTCTGGCAAATCCCTGTGCAGTAATAAAAGCGTTCATACCCAAAGTCAGCTGTACAAAGATAGTTCCCAGTGAATAAATATTCATATAGGCAACAGCGTAGGGAATGGTATTTTCACTGGCACCAAAAGCCATAAGAAAGCTTCTGTTTCCGGTAAAAAGGATGATGGTCAGCAAAAGGGATACGATGATCTGTGTGGTAAAACAGTTGCCAAGAGTGCGTTCAGCAGACTCTTTATCTCCTTTTCCCATAAAAATAGAGGCTCTGGGAGCGCCGCCGTTTCCTACAAGGGCCGCGAAAGCGGAAACAATCATGATGAGGGGCATGCACACGCCTACACCAGTCAGTGCCAGTGCTCCGTTTTCCGGGATATGTCCAATATAGATACGGTCCACAATATTGTACAGCATGTTGATGATTTGGGCTGTAACTGTGGGCAGGGAGAGCTTTAGCAAAAGTTTCCCCAAAGGTTCTGTTGCAAGAAAGCTGTTATCTTTCTTTTGCTGTAAATTCATTTTCTGTCGTCCTTTCTTTGATCGCTTTTTTCGTATTTTCCATGATCTGTTGGTTGATCTGTTCATAAAATTTCAAGTCTTCCTCAGACAGACCGCAAAAGATCTGGCTGTAGAGATTTGCCTGCATGGAACAGATGGCAGCTGTAATGTCTGCAGTCTGGGGAAGCAGGGATAAATGGATCTTTCGACGGTCAGTCTGGTCAGCGGTCCTCTTTAGCAGACCTTTCTGGATCAGACTTTCTACAGCCTGGGATACATTTCCTTTGGAGAGCATCCGAAGTTCTGTGATATCAGCAGCAGTATCTTTTCCTGGATTATTATAAAGAAATGAAATAACCTTTCCTTCTGTTATGGTCAGCTGCCATGTTTCACAGATATTTTTTAACATCTGTTCCTGCAATTTCATGGTCAGCCGGATATGTGCAAGGAAATCAGTAATACAGATCATAAAGGAGACTCCTTTCTGAAAAATAAAAAGTTTTAAACAAAACAGTTCTAAAAAAAACTATTTAATAGAGTACGTCAGATGAGAACAAAAGTCAAGCCTTAACATTATGCGCTGGTGTGTTACAATGGAGCCACGCGGAGAAATACATGCAGCTGCCAAACGGGCAGTGAAACACATCCGTGTGGAACCTGAGTATAAGGTGTCCAACTAATCAACAGGAGCAAAAAGAATTACATGCAGACCCTGAACCAGGATATAAAAAATAATGATTTTAAGAAAGTATATCTTCTCTTTGGGGAAGAAGCATTTTTAAAAAAAAGCTATAAAAACCGCCTTCGGGAAGCCATTACCCAGGGCGATACCATGAATTATAATTATTATGAAGGAAAGGGAATAAATGTAAATGAGATCATCAGCCTTTCCGATACAATGCCTTTTTTTGCTGACAGACGTCTGATCCTTATGGAGGACAGCGGCTGGTTTAAAGGCGGACCAGGGCAGATGAAATGTGCGCTATATAGAGAATATTCCGGATACGACCTGTCTTTTGTTTGTGGAAACGGAAGTAGATAAGCGAAGCCGTATGTATAAGGCTGTAAAAAAGTATGGCTATATTGCAGAAATGGTGCGTCAGGACAGTGCCCAGCTTGGAAGATGGGCAGCAGGAATACTGGCAAAAAATGGAAAAAAGATAACTGGCCGGACTATGGAATATTTCCTGGGAAAAACAGGAGATGATATGGAAAATATTACTTCTGAACTCGATAAGGTGATCAGTTATACACTTGGACGGGATATTATAACGGAAGAAGATATTGATGCAGTGTGTATTACCCAGGTGACGAACAAAATATTTGACATGATCACGGCCATTGCCAACAGACAGACAAAAAAGGCAATGGATCTTTATGAAGATCTTCTTACATTAAAAGAGCCGTCTATGCGTATCCTGTTTCTCATTGCAAGGCAGTTTAACCAGATCCTGCAGGTAAAGGAACTGATGGGAAGAGGAATGGATAGGAGTACGATCTCTTCTAAATTGAAATTGCAGCCTTTTGTTACAGGAAAAGTAATGGCGCAGGCGAAAACATTTACGAAGGAACAGATCTTGTCCTATGTGAATTTGTGTGTGGACGCAGAAGAAAGTGTGAAAACGGGAAAACTCCAGGACCGTCTGGCAGTGGAACTGCTGATCGCTAATAAATATTAGAATTAAGGAGGAGAATGCATTAAATGGCAGAAGAAAAAAATATACCAGGGGTAGCAACGGAAAAAGAAAGTGATGAAGTGTTAGAAGAGATCCGCACACAGATCAAGGAAGTTTTAAAGGAACTTCTGGCTGTTGCCAAGATGAAACCAGGTCAGATCCTGGTAGTAGGCTGTTCTTCCAGCGAAATCGGAAGTTACAAGATCGGCTCCCATTCCAGTGAGACCATTGGACAGACTGTATACAAAGCACTGTATGAAGAATTAAAGCCATTGGGAATTTATCTGGCTGCGCAGTGCTGCGAGCATTTAAACCGTTCCCTGATCCTAGAAGAGGAGGCAGCGGAGAAATACGGCTATGAACCGGTCAATGTAGTTCCTCAGTTAAAGGCAGGTGGTTCTTTCTCAACCGCTGCTTATCATACCCTGGAACACCCGGTTGCAGTAGAACATATCAAGGCACATGCAGGAATTGATATTGGAGATACTCTGATCGGTATGCATATGAGAGATGTGGCTGTGCCTGTAAGAATTCAGACAAAGGCCATTGGTGGTGCCCACGTAGTATGTGCAAGGACCCGTTTGAAATTTGTAGGCGGCATCAGAGCACGTTATGATGAAGAGCAGATGTAGGGAAAGTACAATTATTCAGAGCAAACATCTCGATTTCGCTGCGCTGCATCTCGATGTGGCTGCTCGTCATATGAAAATGCAGGGAAAAGTGTTCATTCATGCAAGCATGATCCACACTTTTCCCTGCATTTTCGCATTGCTCTGAATAACAAAAAAACTCTCCGGTGGGTTAATCCGGAGAGTTTTTAAATTACGGTATCGATTGATCGAATTCTATAAATTAAGCGATAGAATTAACAGCCTTGGATACACGAGAAACTTTGCGGGCAGCATTGTTCTTGTGATATACACCTTGGTGCAAGCCTTATCGATCTCGGTAGTAGCAGCAACCAGTGCAGCCTGAGCAGCAGCCTTATCTCCAGCAGCTACAGCAGCCTCAACTTTCTTGATCGCAGTTTTAACCTTAGATCTGATCGCCTTGTTTCTTGCAGCCTTAGTTTCGTTTACTAAGATTCTCTTCTTTGCAGATTTAATGTTAGCCAATGAAATACACCTCCGTTCGGTATTATATAAAAATATTAATCGTTGTGTTTTCCATCAAAGCCTGGACACGGACAGTTCAATGTAACATACTGTTACATTCTATCGGATCCATTTGGAAATGTCAAGTAAAAATTTTAAAAAATTATCAAGAATGTTAAGCATGAACGGTCTACAGTATCATGAACCAATGCAGGAAATGTTTCTGATTGCCAGTTCTATTTCTGTAAGTTATAATAAAATCCATGTGGCATAATACGCTGTCTCTGTGTAAAAACTAATTTTAACGATCGTTACAGTTATACAGGACAAAACAAGGAGGCAGCGAAAAATGAAGATACCTGAATTTAAAATACGTACAGACCTTGCTTTAGAGGAACGGGAAGGTTTAAAAGAAGCAGCGGAAGAAGTTTCAGGGGTTTCTTTTAAAAAGTGGGAAGGAAAACGGTCAGCAGCCCAGATCACAGAAGTGAAGGTTTTAAATGAACATGGCGCAAAGCTTTGGGAAAACCGATGGGAAGCTATCTTACACTGGAAGCAGATAAACTGCTTATGCCTGATGAAGATTTTCATAGTGAAGTATCTGATGAACTGGCGTTGTTGTTAAAAGGACTGTTAAAGCAGAAGACCGGGAAAAATATCCTGGTAGCAGGGCTTGGAAATCAAAGCGTAACCCCGGACTCCCTTGGGCCCCGGACGGTCAGTAATCTCTGCGTGTCTGCAGAAGGGTTAAAAGCCATAGCTCCCGGTGTTATGGCCCAGACGGGAATGGAAACTGCCAGGATCCTGTTGGGCATTATTAAGGAGGTACAGCCGGATCTGGTGATCGCCATTGACGCTCTGGCAGCCCGCAGCATCCGGCGCCTTGGAACCACCATCCAGCTGACGGATACAGGAATTCATCCCGGGTCAGGAGTTGGAAATCACAGACACAGTCTTACAAAAGAAACGTTAGGAATACCGGTTCTTGCGATTGGAGTTCCTACCGTAGTAGGTGCGGCAGCCATTGTTCATGATACGATCTCCGCTTTGCTTGGGGTACTGTCATCCCAGGCAGAAACGAAAAATACGGGAAAATGGATCCAGAACATGGATCCGGAAGATCAGTACCGTCTGATCACAGAACTTTTAGAGCCGGAGTTTGGTTCTCTTTATGTAACACCGCCGGATATTGATGAGAGAGTACGCCAGTTAAGTTTTACTATTTCAGAAGGGATCCACAGGGCTTTATTTTAATAGGCTTATATAGTATATAAATATGAAAAGGGATAAGGAGCAAAGAAATGAGTGCACAAAAGACAAAAGCAGCCGGACATCTGGCTGCGATCTTTACTATGCTGATCTGGGGGACAACGTTTATATCGACGAAAGTCCTGTTAGAAGATCTGTCACCTCTTGAAATACTGGTGCTGCGGTTTGTGGCAGGTTATATTTTCCTGTGGATTATCCGCCCGGTTCCTTTGAAAGCAGGAAGCCTGAAACAGGAAGGGATCATGATCGTGGCCGGTATTACGGGGATCGGTATTTATTATCTTATGGAAAACATTGCCCTGACTTTGACACAGGCATCGAATATCAGCGTTATTGTATCGATCGCCCCTATTTTTACAGGTATTCTGGCCCACTTTTTCCTGGAAGGGGAGAAAATGAAGAAGAGTATCGTTCTGGGATTTGTGTGTGCAATGGCAGGCATCTGTCTGATCACATTCCAGAAAGGGGAGACAGTAGAGTTAAATCCACTGGGAGATTTCCTTGGTGTGGCAGCGGCAGCCATCTGGGGAGTATATTCCATCTGTTCCAGAAAAATAGCCGGTTTTGGATATGATACCATCATTACCACCCGGAGAACTTTTTTCTATGGTATTTTGTTCATGCTGTGTGCCCTTCCTTTTATGGATTTCCATCTTTCCCTTTCCGCATTATTAAAGCCGGTAAATCTGGGAAATATCATTTATCTGGGGGTAGGCGCCTCTGCAATCTGCTTTGTCACCTGGAATTATGCAGTAAAGTCCTTAGGTGCTACCAGAGCCAGCGTATATATTTACGGGATCCCGGTTGTAACGATTTTAATGTCGATCCCTCTTCTCCATGAAGTGATCACCTTTCAGGCAATGGCAGGAACGGTCCTGACCTTGTAGCCTTCTGATCTCCGAGTGGCCATTTTCTCCTAAAAAATAAGAAATGTGATGAACTTCCGGCAGGATGATCTGCATATATATGACATAAAGGGAAAAACAAGGGGTGCCGAAGGCGGCATTTGTTTCCCCGGTGCCAATATTTTCTTTTTAACTGGAAGGACACCATGAAATCATGGAGCAGAAATGTAAAAAAATGGATATTATTTCTGAAGATAACAGGCATCCTGGTGATCCTATGTATGATTGCAGGAGCCTGTATTTTGTATGCAGCAGAAAACCACATACAGTTATTAAAAAACAACCTTTCAAATGAAGTCTGGGAGTCAGGCTGTGAATGGGTCTGGCAGCAGATATTTCCCTTAAGCATGGATCTTACAGGAAAACATTCAAATCAGACATTACAGACACAGAAAAAATGGTCATCCATAAACACCATGGATCCGGCCTATGACCAGTATGAAAAAGCAAGGGAATTTTACCGCACCCATGAATATCTGGCCTGGATCGGGGAAGATGAGTCAGATGAGGAAACAATCCGGTCAGCCAGCGAAGAAGCATTGGATCAGTCTGAAAATGCCAATTCGCCTGCAAACACGGACAGCGCTTCTGCTAAAATTTCGGATCAGCCCATGATCTATCCCATGCAGCAGTTGATGGATTATGATTTTTTAATGAAACACTTCTATAATGTACATACTTCTACTACAGCAGACAGAGAACTGATGAATGCTAAGAACCTGTTGTCAAAGGATCTTACCCTGGAAAAGGAAGATGCGCCTCAGATCCTGATCTATCACACCCATTCCCAGGAAAGTTACAAAAACAGTAAAAAAGATGAAAATGTGGTTGCAGTGGGACAGAAACTGACGGATCTTCTTACAGAAAAAGGCTGGAATGTTTACCATGACACAACGGTATATGATCTGGCAGTGGGCAAGCTGGACCGCAGCCGTGCGTACACTTATGCACTGGAAGGAATTAATGAGATCCTGGCCCGGTACCCATCGATCCAGGTAGTGCTTGATATCCATCGGGACGGTGTAGGGGAGGATGTATACCTGAAAACAGAGATAGGCGGTCAGCCAAGTGCCAGGATCATGTTTTTTAATGGTCTGAGCCAGACGCCGGAAGGACCCATTTCATATCTGGCAAATCCTTTTCGGGAAGATAATCTGGCATTTAGCCTGAAACTGCAGTTAAAAGCAGAGGAGTATTATCCTGGTTTTACCAGAAAGATCTATTTAAAAGGACTGCGTTATAACCAGCACCTGCGGGCAAGATCAGCACTGGTGGAGGTGGGAGCCCAGACCAATACCTTTGAGGAGGCCTGCAATGCGATGATGCCCCTGGCAGAACTTTTGGATATGGTGTTGCAAGGAAAATGAAAACATAGTAAAATAGTTACGATATTCTATAGATTGAGATACCAGGGGCAAAAGGTCGGAAATCCGACGCAAGCTTGCTTGCAGGAGGATTTTTGAACTTGGGACCCGCCAAAACATGAGTAAGGAGCCATTTTTTGAAGAAAAATGAGCGGATTACGAATGTTTTTAGAATTGCGAGAGTGCAAAGCGCGTAGCAATTCGGTATCAGAGGGGTCAAAATACCTTTTGACCCAACATCTAAATTGAAAGAAAGAGGATAAAGAATGGCAGTAATTGACCAGAGTAAAATACGAAATTTTTGTATCATTGCTCATATAGATCACGGTAAATCCACACTGGCAGACCGTATCATTGAGAAAACAGGACTTCTTACCAGCCGTGAGATGCAGGAACAGGTCCTTGACAATATGGACCTGGAGCGTGAACGTGGAATTACCATTAAATCCCAGGCTGTGCGTACTGTATACAGGGCAAAAGATGGAAATGAATACATTTTTAACCTGATCGACACACCTGGACATGTGGATTTTAATTATGAGGTGTCACGAAGCCTGGCAGCCTGTGACGGTGCTGTGCTGGTAGTAGATGCTTCCCAGGGAATTGAGGCCCAGACTCTGGCCAATGTATATCTGGCATTGGATCATGATCTGGATGTATTCCCGGTTATCAACAAGATTGACCTTCCAAGTGCTGATCCGGACCGTGTGGCAGCTGAGATCGAAGATGTGATCGGCCTGGAGGCACATGATGCCCCGAAGATCTCCGCAAAGACCGGACTGAACGTGGAAGAGGTATTAGAGGCGATCGTTCACAAAATTCCGGCGCCAAAGGGAGATCCAAAAGCGCCTTTACAGGCACTGATCTTTGACTCTGTTTACGACTCCTACAAGGGTGTTATCATCTTCTGCCGTGTTATGGAAGGAACGGTAAAGAAGGGCACACCGATCCGTATGATGGCAACAGGAGCAGAGGAAGAGGTTGTAGAAGTTGGCTATTTCGGAGCTGGTCAGTTTATCCCATGTGACGAGCTGGCAGCTGGTATGGTTGGCTATATTACAGCCAGCATTAAAAATGTCCGTGATACCCGTGTAGGTGATACAGTAACAGACAGCAGCAATCCATGTGCAGCGCCTCTGCCAGGTTACAAGAAAGTTACACCTATGGTTTACTGCGGACTGTATCCTGCAGACGGTGCAAAATACAATGATCTGCGTGATGCATTGGAAAAGCTGCAGTTAAATGACGCATCCCTGTTCTACGAGCTGAGACCTCTGTTGCTTTAGGCTTTGGTTTCCGCTGCGGATTTTTAGGACTGCTGCATTTAGAGATCATCCAGGAACGTCTGGAACGTGAATACAACCTGGACCTTGTAACAACAGCACCAGGCGTTGTATACCGTGTACACAAGACCACAGGAGAGATGATTGAACTGACCAACCCGTCTAACCTTCCGGATCCGACTGAGATCGAGTACATGGAAGAGCCGATCGTCAGCGCAGAGATCATGGTAACTACCGAATATGTAGGTGCCATTATGACACTGTGCCAGGAGCGCCGCGGCGTATATCTGGGAATGGAATACATTGAGACTACCAGAGCCTTATTAAAATATGAACTTCCGTTAAATGAAATCATTTACGATTTCTTTGACGCTTTAAAATCACGTTCCAGAGGCTATGCTTCTTTTGACTATGAGTTAAAGGGCTATGAGCGTTCCGAACTGGTAAAACTGGATATCCTTGTAAACAGGGAAGAAGTGGATGCCCTTTCCTTTATCGTACATGCAGACTCTGCTTATGAAAAGGGCAGGAGAATGTGCGAAAAGTTAAAGGATGAGATCCCGAGACACCTGTTTGAGGTACCGATCCAGGCGGCAATCGGCGGAAAGATCATTGCCAGGGAGACGGTTAAGGCAGTGCGCAAGGACGTACTTGCAAAATGTTACGGCGGTGATATTTCACGTAAGAGAAAGCTTCTGGAAAAACAGAAGGAAGGTAAAAAACGTATGCGCCAGATTGGAAACGTAGAAATTCCACAGAAGGCATTTATGAGTGTATTAAAATTAGATGATAAATAAGAAATAGGG
>ENA-OQIG01001351-OQIG01001351.1-human-gut-metagenome-genome-assembly--contig:-NODE-1351-length-10622-cov-3.124821_pt1 | contig 10622 bp, 12 predicted proteins | sample MGYA00242576_ERZ504741 | MGnify/ENA primary metagenome ERZ504741 (study PRJEB26092, sample SAMD00036436) | human gut metagenome | host: Homo sapiens | study: EMG produced TPA metagenomics assembly of... | reverse complement strand
ATACAAAAATAAGCACTCCCAGTGCAAAATAGTCCAGGAACATATTTCCTCAAAGAATATAAAAAGAACAATTAACGCATATTATGAAATGCCATGATGCAGTGCAATTTCCTTATTTATATAACGACATTATTGTTTTTATATACTTTCTGAAATGTGCTGTCTGGTTTTTCAACAGGACGAGGTTTATCATATTGAAATAGTGGAACTATTGGCCAAACTAATGAATAACTCCAGTAAAACATCCACAGTACAGATTAAGCGTATTAAACCTTCAATTATCTACCGTTTATTGCTGATTGGCCTCGGATCACCAATGGTGATTTACGGCCTGGTTCGCCCGCTCACCATCGAAACGCGAGATTAAACTCCTGACAAAACACGCCCCAGAAACGCACTTCTGTTGGCGTAGTCTGGGTTATTGCGCACGTAGGTTTAAAACGTAAATTGTAACAACGTGCGCTTTGTTTATGCCGGATGCGGCGTGTACGCCTTATCCGCCTACGGTCAGGTTCCCGTAGGCATGATAAGACGCGTAAGCGTCGCATCAGGCAATGAATACCAATGCGACCAGCTTCTTATATCAGAACAGCCCCAACGGTTTATCCGAGTAGCTCACCAGCAGGCACTTGGTTTGCTGGTAATGCTCCAGCATCATCTTGTGGGTTTCGCGACCGATACCTGATTGTTTGTAGCCACCAAACGCAGCATGTGCCGGGTAAGCGTGATAGCAGTTGGTCCACACGCGCCCAGCCTGTATGCCGCGCCCCATCTTATAGGCCAGATTACCGTTGCGGCTCCAGACACCTGCGCCCAGGCCATATTGCGTGTCGTTCGCCAGCTCCAGCGCCTCATCCATCGTTTAAAGGTGGTCACCGCCAGCACCGGGCCAAAAATCTCCTCCTGGAACACGCGCATATTGTTCTGACCAAACAAAATCGTCGGTTCGAGGTAGTAGCCATCTTTCAGTTCGCCTTCCAGCAGCTTGCGCCGCCCGCCGGTAAGCACATCTGCGCCCTCTTTTTTGCCGATATCAATGTAATTGAGGATGGTTTCCAGTTGTCCGTGAGATACCTGCGCGCCCATTTGCGTCACGCTGTCGAGCGGGTTACCGCTACGAATGCTTTCGACACGGCGGATGGCGCGTTCCATAAAGCGTTCGTAGATAGATTCCTGCACTAAAGCACGACTCGGACAGGTGCAAACTTCGCCCTGGTTAAAGGCAAACAGTGCAAAGCCTTCCAGCGCTTTATCGAAAAAGGCATCTTCTTCATCCATCACATCAGCAAAGAAGATATTTGGCGACTTACCGCCCAACTCCAGCGTCACCGGAATAATGTTTTGCGTTGCGTATTGCATAATTTGTTGGCCCACTTCCGTTGAGCCGGTAAACGCCACTTTGGCGATGCGTTTCGAGGTCGCCAGATATTCGCCAATTACCCCACCTGCGCCATTGACCACGTTCACCACGCCCGGCGGCAGTAAATCACCGACAATTTCCATTAGCAGCAGTACAGAAAGCGGGGTAAGACGTGCGGGTTTCAGCACCACACAGTTGCCCGCCGCCAGCGCGGGAGCCATTTTCCAGCTCGCCATCAGCAGCGGGAAGTTCCACGGGATAATCTGCCCACCACGCCTAACGGTTCATGGAAATGATAGGCCACGGTTTCGCTATCAACTTCACTGATCCCACCTTCCTGCGCCCGAATACACGAGGCGAAATAGCGAAAATGGTCAATCGCCAGCGGCACGTCGGCAGCACTGGTTTCGCGAATGGGTTTGCCGTTATCCCAGGTTTCAGCCGTCGCTAACAGCTCAAGGTTTTGTTCCATTCGATCGGCAATCTTAAACAGAATCGCCGCGCGATCCTGCACCGAGGTGTGCGCCCATTTATCTTTCACTTTGTGCGCAGCATCCAGCGCCAGATCGATGTCTCGTTTGCCCGAAGACGCCACTTCGCACAGCAGCTGCCCGGTCACCGGCGTCAGATTCTGGTAATACTCGCCGTCGGCAGGGGCTACCCATTCGCCGCCAATAAAGTTGTCATAGCGGGCTTTTAACTTGAGGGGGAAACCATACTCGCCGGGCTTAATCTGTGCTGAAGGGGGATTATTGGTCATGATCGTCTCCTTGCGGTGTGAGGTATAACAAGGGTAGACGTGACTGGCGAAATCTTCGCCAGTCGGTAACAGCTTTACGACGGCTATCACGAATTTACGGGCAAGGGTTACAGAGATAGTTGAAAAAGCGGCTGACAATTTGCCAGCCGTTGTGGAAATGATGATTACATCGCTGCGCGATAAATCGCCACAATTTCTTCGTGAGTTGCCTGGATCGGGTTAGTAAAACCACAGGCATCTTTCAGGGCATTAGTCGCCAGAACCGCGAAATCTTCTTCTTTCACGTTCAGGTCGCATAGGCCTGCCGGGATATCCACTTTCTTCGCCAGTTCACGGATGGCGTTAATGCAGGCTTCAGCACCTTCCGCATCGTTTTTACCTGTCACGTTCACGCCCATTGCAGCGGCACAGTCACGCAGACGTGCGGCGGCGACTTTGCTGTTGAATACCTGAACATGCGGCAGCAAAACGGCGTTACATACACCGTGTGGCAGGTTGTAGAAACCGCCCAGCTGGTGCGCCATCGCATGAACATAACCCAGAGAAGCATTATTGAACGCCATACCGGCGAGGAACTGGGCATAAGCCAATGCTTCACGCGCTTTCGCATTACTGCCATCTTCAACGGCTAACGGCAGGTTTTCGGCAATCATGGTCACGGCTTTCAGTGCACAAGCGTCAGTGATCGGCGTGGCGGCAATAGAAACATACGCTTCGATAGCGTGCGTTAAGGCATCCATACCCGTTGCGGCGGTCAGTGACTTCGGCATACCAATCATCAGAGAGGAGTCATTGACAGAAAGCAGCGGAGTGACATGTTTATCAACAATCGCCATTTTGATATGACGCGCTTCGTCAGTGATGATGCAGAAACGGATCATTTCAGAGGCCGTACCCGCCGTGGTATTGATGGCGATCATCGGCAGCTGCGGTTTTGCAGAGCGGTCAACGCCTTCGTAATCGCGAATATCGCCGCCATTGGCTGCCACCAGCGCAATACCTTTTGCGCAGTCGTGTGGAGAACCACCGCCTAAGGAGATCACGCTATCGCAATTATTCTCTTTAAGTAATTTCAAACCTGCGGCGACGTTTTCCGTGGTGGGGTTAGGTTGGGTGCCATCATAAATAACGCTAAAAATATTGCGTTCTTCCAGTGCTTTTTGCACATCACCCGCCATACCTAATTTCGTTAACATATTGTCAGTGACAATTAAGGTACGGGTAAATCCATAATCTGCCATCATATTCATTGCATCAGTCAATGAATCAGCGCCGATGACATTCACAGAAGGAATAAAGAAAGTTGAAGATGCCATAACACACTCCTGAAAGTGTAAAAAAGGGCGGGCAGCTTACTGAGGATTTTCATTCGAAAATATGATCAGTATTATTGATTATCAAAATTAATCTAATAAAAAGCACATTGTATTCATTAAACAATGTGCTTTTTTTAAAATCATAAGAAATTTGTATTAATTTATTTTAAAAATTAATTAATCATTTCCTTATTTTTCCGGAAATAATAATGCGTCGCGCAATAAATGATCATTCCACGACGACGCGTAAAGCCAATGCGGTCAAAATATTCCAGAATCTGAATTGCCAGCTTTCGGCCTACGCCTAAGCGATCGCGGAAATCCGCCGCGCAGGTTGAACCACACTCCTGATCGAGATCGCGGATCATATTGGCAAATTCGACAATCCGATCGTTACGGTAATAACGATCTTTGACGATCGCGGTAATTATTCCTTGCTGCGCCGCCTGGCGCAGCGTCAGGCGCATTGCCTGCTCGTCGGTTCCCGTCTCTTTTGCCAGGTCACGCACCCACCACGGCTCGTCACCAAACAGCGGCTCTGCTTTTTGCCAGATGGCCTGCTGCTCTTCGCTGAAGCCCGCTTTGTGATCTGGCAGATGCAGCCAACCGTGATGACTGAGGATGTCGCCGCTTTCGCGCATCTTTTCAATCAGCAACAGTACCAGCGCTTCATCTTCCATTGGCAACGCATACGTCGCAGACGTTCGCGCCCAGGACCAGGTTCATCGCGATGTTGCTCATGATAAGTCGCTAATGTGTCGAGAATTTTCCGCTGCCAGCGGGCGGCAACCGGCGCATTCAACAAGCTATAACCAGCCTGAATATAACCAGGCTGTTGCAGCAATTCGCGCATCCCTTCGCCGTTCAGCTGGCGCGCCCAGGCGAAATCCGCAAGGTTAACCGCGCCGCGTTCCAGATGAACAGATAACGCATCGGCATCGCTCTGCGCCCGTGCAAGAGACGCCAGCCATTGCAGATATTCCGGCTTACGTTTACCGCGACGCGGCGGGTTAAGCATCACGACGCGCGCTCCGGCCAGCGTGTTGCGGGCAGAGATATCGCGCAATACCAGGCGGTCGTTATCTGCCAGCCATAACGGGGTGTCGAAGACCAGTTCAGCAAGGTTATCTTCCAGCAGTGAAACGCGTCCCGTGACGTGGCTGGCGGCGTGGTGAATATGCAGCGGCTGCCACTGGGTCAGCGGTGTATGGGTTTGAAGCTCGACAATCACCCGTGTGAACGGCTCTGGCGGCACATCGGCAAGCAGCCAGTCGCCACGGTTAATCTGCTCTTTTTCCGCATCACCCGCGATGTTAAGCGCGATACGCTGCCCGGCATTGGCGGTTTCTGTTGGCTGGTTTTGCGCATGCAGCGCACGTACACGCATCGGTTTATTTACACCAGTCAGCCAGAGTGAATCGCCTACCTTCACTTCCCCGCTTAACGCCGTACCGGTGACGACCAGCCCGGCACCTTTTACGGTAAATGCGCGGTCGATCGCGAGGCGGAAACTATGTTGGCTGGCGTGCTCGCGTTCCGGCAACTGAAGCAGATGCTCGCGCAGGGCATCAATTCCCCGACCTTCGGTTGCTGCGGTGATAAACAGTTTTGCCTCAGCAAAACCGTATTCCCGCAGAACCTCCTTTACCTGGCGTTCAACCTCATCAACACGCGCTTCGTCCACGCGATCGGCTTTGGTCAGCGCCACTGTCAGCATCGGGTTACCGGTCAGCTGCAAAATCGCCAGATGCTCACGGGTCTGTGCCATCACGCCGTCATCGCACGCCACCACCAACAGCGCGTGATCGATACCACCAACGCCCGCCAGCATGTTGGAAAGAAACTTTTCATGACCGGGAACGTCGATAAAACCAGGCACGCGACCATCCGGCTGCGGCCAGTAGCATAGCCGAGATCGATGGTCATGCCGCGCTTTTTTTCTTCCGGCAGACGGTCAGCATTTACGCCAGTAATCGCCTGCAATAAGGTTGTTTTGCCGTGGTCAACGTGTCCGGCAGTCGCAATAATCATTTCAACAACATCTCCAAAAACCGTTGCTCATCTTCAAGGCAGCGTAAATCCAGCCACAATCGTCCGTCATAAATACGACCAATCACCGGCACTGGCAATTCACGCCAGCGGGCGGCTAATGACTCAAGGTGGCTACCGCGTCCATCATGGGGTGTAAACGTTAATGCCGCGCTCGGCAGGCGATCAACCGGCAGCGAACCACTGCCAATCTGCGAAAGACATGGCATAACCTGTACCGCAAACTCCGCGCCGTAATGTGCGGCAAGGGGGGCCTGTAAACGTTGTGCCTGGATTTGAATGACCTCTGCGCTGCGGGTAAGCAGGCGCAGGGTCGGTAATTTTTCACTCAGAGCTTCAGGGTGTAAATAAAGACGCAACGTGGCTTCCAGCGCCGCGAGGGTCATTTTATCCGCGCGTAATGCACGCTTCAGCGGGTGGCTTTGCAGGCGGGCGATCATCTCTTTTTTACCAACAATAATTCCTGCCTGCGGCCCGCCTAACAACTTGTCGCCGGAGAAACTCACCAGACTGACGCCCGCCGCAATCAACTCCTGCGGCATTGGCTCTTTCGGCAAACCGTACTGGCTAAGATCGACCAGCGAGCCACTGCCTAAATCAGTCACTACGGGAACATCCAGCTCTTTGCCGAGCGCCACCAGTTCCGCTTCATCTATCGCTTTGGTGAACCCCTGAATGCTGTAGTTACTGGTATGTACTTTCATCAACAGTGCGGTATTTTCATTCACCGCCTGACGATAATCATTCGCGTGCGTGCGGTTGGTGGTCCCTACTTCGTGTAGGGTGCAGCCTGCCTGACGCATAACATCGGGAATACGAAACGCGCCGCCAATCTCCACCAGTTCGCCGCGAGATACCACCACCTCTTTTCCGCTGGCAGTGGCCGCCAACATCAATAACACCGCCGCCGCATTGTTATTGACGATACAGGCATCTTCCGCCCCCGTAATACGGCACAGCAGCTGCGCCAGCGCCCGATCGCGATGTCCGCGTCCGGCGTCGTCCAGATCGTACTCGAGGGTCACTGGCGAACGCATAGCCTGCGCAACGGCTTCCACCGCGCTTCCGCCTGTAAAGCTCGCCCAAGGTTGGTATGCAGCACGGTTCCCGTCAGGTTGATCACCGGACGCAGCGCGCTCTGCGCTTCTTTCGTCAACCGGGCATCGACTTCTTGCGCCCAGTTTTCACACCACGCAGGCAGCGTCTGGCTGCCACGAATCACTTCTCGCGCTTCGTCGAGCATCTGACGCAACAATTCCACCACGCGGGTGTGACCATAAGTATCACGCAAAGAAAGGAAGGAGCTATCGCGCAATAAGCGATCAATAGCCGGAAGTTGACTATAGAGGGAACGCGTTTCGGTTGTCATAGGAAACCTGGCTGATCAAGGCCCTCTCACACGGAGAAGGGCGTTTAACATAACCACGGATTGTAACGTGAGATGGGTCAGGAGGACATATCGCGCATCAAGCTTTGGCGGTTCGGTGCGAGCAAAACTTCGCGGCTAAACAGGTTTTCGACCAGTTTGACTAAGTGTGGGCGGTCGACACACCAACCTGGCGCAACGCGGCGGAAATTGAGATATCCGACGGCACAGGCAATGGCGATAGTCGCCAGATTGACCGTATCGGTTTTGAGTGTGCCATCGACCAGATATCCTTCCAGCACATCCAGACTGCGGTTGATTTTCTCCCGCTGGCGTTAACAATTCATCTTCAGACTGCTGCGCCGCTGGACGCGCCTGTTCACGCACCGATACCAGCCCGGCATCCATAATGCCATCCGCCAGTGCCTCAATTTTGCGCACCCGCAACGACTCCAGCGGATCGCGCGGCAACATCGCCGGAGCGACATTCATTAATTCAATATATTCAGCGATGATCGGCGAATCAAACCAACATTCGCCCTCTTCGGTCACCAGCACCGGCACTTTTCCTAACGGGTTAAATTGCGCCACGCCGTTGTCCGCGTTATAGGGCAGTTCATTAATAAATTCGAAGTTATGCCCTTTTCTAACAACAGAATAGAAGTTTGCGTACAAACGGGCTGGTGTAGCTACCGACGAGTTTCATGCCGAGTCCTTTGTGCGAGAAAAATATCAGTATGGCCTGGTGATGGGAAAAAGGGCAGAAAATGTTGATGGTTTGTTACTTCCAAATAAATCACATATTTATCATGGTGATATAAATATTTTCCTAATTGTTTCTATCTGATGGATATCTCACTTAAGGCTTTCTTATAAATCTGTAGGGTTTTGCCTGGAAGCAGACAAATAACCCGATAAAACAAGGATGAGCAGATGAGCGGAAAACCGGCAGCGCGTCAGGGCGACATGACGCAGTATGGCGGTAGCATTGTTCAGGGTTCAGCCGGGGTGCGCATTGGTGCCCCCACCGGCGTGGCCTGTTCGGTGTGCCCCGGCGGAGTGACGTCCGGCCATCCGGTCAATCCCCTGCTCGGTGCAAAGGTCCTTCCCGGTGAAACCGACCTTGCCCTGCCCGGCCCGCTGCCGTTCATCCTCTCCCGCACCTACAGCAGTTACCGGACAAAAACGCCCGCGCCGGTGGGGAGCCTCGGCCCCGGCTGGAAAATGCCTGCGGATATCCGCTTACAGCTGCGCGATAACACACTGATACTCAGTGATAACGGCGGCAGAAGCCTGTATTTTGAGCACCTGTTTCCCGGTGAGGACGGTTACAGCCGCAGCGAGTCACTGTGGCTGGTGCGCGGCGGCGTGGCGAAACTGGATGAAGGTCACCGGCTGGCCGCACTCTGGCAGGCGCTGCCGGAAGACTCCGCTTAAGTCCGCATCGTTATCTGGCGACAAACAGTCCGCAGGGGCCGTGGTGGCTGCTCGGCTGGTGTGAGCGGGTGCCGGAAGCGGATGAGGTGCTGCCTGCGCCGCTGCCGCCGTACCGGGTACTGACCGGGCTGGTGGACCGCTTCGGGCGCACACAGACGTTCCACCGCGAAGCCGCCGGTGAATTCAGCGGCGAAATCACCGGCGTGACGGATGGTGCCGGGCGTCACTTCCGGCTGGTACTGACCACGCAGGCGCAGCGGGCAGAAGAAGCCCGGCAGCAGGCCATTTCCGGCGGGACGGAACCGTCCGCTTTTCCTGATACCCTGCCGGGTTACACCGAATATGGCCGGGACAACGGCATCCGTCTGTCTGCCGTGTGGCTGACGCACGACCCGGAATACCCGGAGAATTTACCTGCCGCGCCGCTGGTACGCTATGGCTGGACGCCGCGCGGCGAACTGGCGGTGGTGTATGACCGTAGTGGCAAACAGGTGCGCAGCTTTACTTACGATGATAAATACCGGGGCCGGATGGTGGCGCACCGTCACACGGGCCGGCCGGAAATCCGTTACCGTTACGACAGCGACGGGCGGGTGACAGAACAGCTAAACCCGGCAGGCTTAAGTTACACGTATCAGTATGAGAAGGACCGCATCACCATCACCGACAGCCTGAACCGCCGTGAAGTGCTGCACACGCAGGGCGAAGCCGGGCTGAAGCGGGTGGTGAAAAAGGAACACGCGGACGGCAGCGTCACGCAGAGTCAGTTTGATGCGGTGGGCAGGCTTAAGGCACAGACAGATACGCAGGCAGGACAACAGAGTACAGCCGGATGTGGTGACGGGCCTCATCACGCGCATCACCACGCCGGATGGCAGGGCATCGGCGTTTTACTATAACCACCACAGCCAGTTAACGTCAGCCACCGGGCCAGACGGGCTGGAAATGCGCCGCAAATATGATGAATCCGGCCGTCTGATTCAGGAAACCGCCCCTGACGGCGATATCACCCGCTACCGTTATGATAATCCACACAGTGACCTCCCCTGCGCAACGGACGATGCCACCGGCAGCCGGAAAACCATGACGTGGAGCCGTTACGGCCAGTTGCTGAGCTTCACCGACTGTTCCGGTTATGTAACCCGTTATGACCATGACCGTTTTGGTCAGGTGACGGCGGTGCACCGCGAGGAAGGCCTGAGCCAGTACCGCGCATACGACAGCCGTGGACAGTTAATTGCCGTGAAAGACACGCAGGGCCATGAAACGCGGTATGAATACAACGCCGCCGGTGACCTGACCACCGTCATTGCCCCGGACGGCAGCAGAAACGGGACACAGTACGATGCGTGGGGAAAGGCCATCTGTACCACGCAGGGCGGGCTGACGCGCAGTATGGAATACGATGCTGCCGGACGGGTCATCCGCCTGACCAGTGAAAACGGCAGCCACACCACCTTCCGTTACGATGTACTCGACCGCTGATACAGGAAACCGGCTTTGACGGCCGCACACAGCGTTATCACCACGACCTGACCGGCAAACTTATCCGCAGCGAGGATGAGGGGCTGGTCACCCACTGGTACTATGACGAAGCAGACCGCCTCACTCACCGCACCGTGAAGGGTGAAACCGCAGAGCAGTGGCAGTATGACGAACGCGGCTGGCTGACAGACATCAGCCATATCAGCGAAGGGCACCGGGTGGCGGTGCACTATGGTTATGACAGTAAAGGCCGCCTCGCCAGTGAACACCTGACGGTGCATCATCCGCAGACGAATGAACTGCTCTGGCAGCATGAGACCAGACATGCGTACAACGCACAGGGACTGGCGAACCGCTGTATACCGGACAGCCTGCCCGCCGTGGAATGGCTGACCTACGGCAGCGGCTGGCTGGCAGGCATGAAGCTCGGCGACACACCGCTGGTGGATTTCACCCGCGACCGCCTGCACCGGGAAACGCTGCGCAGCTTCGGTCGTTATGAACTCACCACCGCTTACACCCCTGCCGGGCAGTTACAGCGTCAGCACCTGAACAGCCTGCAGTATGACCGCGATTACACCTGGAACGACAACGGCGGACTCATCCGCATCAGCAGCCCGCGCCAGACCCGGAGTTACAGCTACAGCACCACCGGCAGGCTGACCGGCGTTCACACCACCGCAGCGAATCTGGATATCCGCATCCCGTATGCCACGGACCCGGCGGGCAACCGCCTGCCCGACCGGAGCTGCACCCGGACAGCACCCTCAGCATGTGGCCGGATAACCGTATCGCCCGTGACGCGCACTATCTTACCGGTATGACCGTCACGGCAGGCTGACAGAGAAA
>ENA-OQIG01001350-OQIG01001350.1-human-gut-metagenome-genome-assembly--contig:-NODE-1350-length-10622-cov-3.621439_pt1 | contig 10622 bp, 9 predicted proteins | sample MGYA00242576_ERZ504741 | MGnify/ENA primary metagenome ERZ504741 (study PRJEB26092, sample SAMD00036436) | human gut metagenome | host: Homo sapiens | study: EMG produced TPA metagenomics assembly of... | reverse complement strand
CTGACTTCTGATATGTGGAAACAATCAGAAGGATGGAAAGGAACTTTTAAATACGGATTATTTCTTAACTTATTATCTTGTGGAATATGTCCACATTTCTTGTGGAATTTTTGCACAGGATTCGTACTTGAAACTTAATCTGGTTATTAATGCTTTTTTTCTTTATTGCAAATTGTTTATGTATTTGAAAATGAGTGATGTAATCTCTTTGATTAAACTTGGCAAGTCTCGTTGTTTCAGTCTTTTGTTATGCTTTTGGCACATAAATTGCCTAATATTGATGGTAATCTATCCTAATAACTATTCTAATTTTAGAACAATAATGGAAGTAATAATGAAAAACAAAAGGCTATTATGCATTCTTTTAATGCTGTTTCTGCCTTTCGGATTATTTGCGCAGGTGGCTCCTCCTCTTGAAAAACAGAAGACAGAAACACAGGAAGCCCCGGAAAATAACAATGAAGTTACGACAAACAGCGATACTAATACCGACGGGGATGCTGGAAAGACAATCAAAGGAGTGATTAACGACGAACAGGGAGAGACAATCATTGGTGCTTCCGTCATTATCAAAGGTGAAGATACCGGAACTACCAGTGATATGGATGGTAGGTTTACTCTCGAAGCTCCGGAAGGAGCGATTTTAGTGATCTCTTATATCGGCTATCATACGCAGGAAGTGAAAGTCAGAAAGAGATCTCTTCTTCGTGTTGTGTTGAAAGAAGACAATCAGTTATTGGATGAAGTGGTAGTGGTAGGATACGGAACCGTCAAAAAGAGTGACCTTACGGGTGCTGTGTCCGGTGTATCCAACAGACAATACAAAAATCAACCTGTACAACGGGTTGAAAATATACTCCAGGGTCGTACTCCCGGTGTAGAAGTCACTGCTACGAGTGGTATGCCCGGAGCAAGTATGAAGGTGCGCGTTCGTGGAACTACCTCTATTAATAAAAGCAGTGATCCTTTATATGTGATTGACGGTATCATCTCTTCCAGTGGCTTGGACGGTATTAACCCTTCTGATATCCAGTCGATGGAAATACTGAAAGACGCTTCCTCCACTGCCATTTACGGTTCCCGTGGTTCGAATGGCGTTATCCTGATAACCACCAAACAGGGTAGTGAGGGAAAAGCACAGGTAACGTTCGATGCATCGGTAGGGCTTTCGACTGTCAGAAAACAGTATGACCTGCTGAACGCTTACGAATATGCAACTGCACTGAATGACATTCGCGGATCGTCTACTATCTCTGCCGAAGATCTTGAGGCTTATAAAAATGGAACGAAAGGAATTAACTGGACTGATCTTCTGACTCGTACAGGTATCACCAGGATTATCGGCTTGCCATATCCGGAGGAAATGAAAAAGTGAAATACCTTATTTCGGGAAATGTGCTCGATCAGGAAGCCATCACCATCATGTCCGATTATAAACGCTATGGGATTCGGGCAAACATCGACTCGGAAGTGAAACCCTGGTTGACAATCTCTGCAAAATTAAACGCATCCAGTCTTCACAAACACAATGAAGGTGGGGCTAACTGGTTACACGTCACTAACTTTTCGCCTACTATGGAACTGAAAGACCCCGAAACCGGTGTGTATAATACAGACCCATATAACATGGTCGGCTCCAACCCTTATGGTGAAATAGTAGTGAACAATAGTGACAGCTATAGCTATAATTTAAATGCGAACCTTACATTGCTGTTTAAGATCATGAAAGGACTGACGCTTTCCGTTCAGGGAGGTTACGATTATGACAATAGTCCTTCTTATTCTTTCAGGTCGAAACTGGATTCACCGGGTGCCATCAATAGTGCGAGTAATACCAGTGCGCTGCACAATTATTGGCAAAACACAAACAACCTGACCTGGCAAAAGCAGTTTGGCGATCATAGTTTCACCGCTATGGCAGTATGGGAGATAAGCCGCTCGTGGGATTCGCAACTGAAAGGAACTGGTTCTAATCTGAACAATGAAAGTGTAGGGTACTGGAATCTCGGCAATGCCGCTATAAGAGATGCGAGCAATTCTTATACGGAATTCTCTTTGGCTTCCGGTATCGTACGCGCTAATTACGATTATAAAAAACGCTATTTCATTACTGCCGCATTGAGAGCCGACGGTTCTTCTAAATTCCAGGGAGACAACAAATGGGATATTTCCCTTCCGCAGCTATAGCTTGGGATATTGCACAGGAATCTTTCATGAGTAATCAGCATGTACTTGACCAATTGAAGTTACGTGCCAGTTTCGGGGTTACAGGAAACCAGGATATTGCTGCTTATAGTACGCTGGGTATGTTGTCGGGTGCCTCTTACGGTTGGGGAACTTCCACTTCTTCTACAGGATATTGGGGGAATCAGTTTGCTACACCTGACATTACGTGGGAAAAGACTTATCAATATGATTTGGGATTGGACTTGAGTCTCGGAGGTTTTAATATAACAGTGGACTGGTTTAAGAAGCAAACGAAAGATCTGCTCTTTCAGAAACAAGTACCCAAATATAACGGAGGTGGTACCTATTGGGTTAATCAGGGGAAACTTAACAATACAGGAGTCGAAATGTCTCTCACTACTTTCCCTGTGAAGGCGCCGTGACATGGGAAACCAGTCTGAATGCTTCTTATGTGAAGAATGAAGTAGCAGACCTCGCAGGAGATGACTTTGTACTCACTGCTAACTATAGCGATTTGGGAGGTCCTCTGCAAATTATGAAGCCCGGTTATCCTATGGGATCTTTCTATGTTTATCAATGGAAAGGATTCGATGATAAAGGCGCCAATCTTTATCAGAAAGCAGATGGTAGTCTGACAACGAATCCGACTTCCGATGATCTGTCGTGAAAGGACAGGCAAGTCCCAAATGGACAGTAGGTTGGAATAACACTGTTACTTGGAAAACTGGACGCTGAATGTCTTTTTCAATGCTGCCACCGGATATGACCGATTGAATATCAGCCGTTTTATGGCGGCATCCATGACTGGAGTCTCTCGTTTTATTACCTTGCGCGATGCCTACTTCAAAGGCTGGGATCATGTTGCTAACAAAGCTGACGCCCTTTATCCGAGTCTCACTAACACCGATAACAAGAGTTATGCCAATTCTGATTTCTGGCTTGAAGATGCTTCTTTTATTAAGTTGAAGAATATCAGTCTCTCGTACCGCATTCCTCGCCGTGTATTAAAGTTTGCAAGTGTACAATTGTCTGTCAGCGCACAGGATCTCTTTACGATCACCCGCTATAAAGGAATGGATCCCGAAGTGTATACCAGTTATGACGGACTGGACTATGGCGCTTATCCGATTCCGCGGACGATTACTTTCGGTGCTAAAATCAGATTTTAAACCACCTATTAAGACAATAACCGTATGAAAATAACATATACCTTTATAATGAAAGCCTTGCCTGTACTTCTGACAGCTTTGTGTTGGACTTCGTGTAGTGATTTTCTGGAAGAAGATCCGAAAGGACAGTTACCTTCGGATACCTATTTCAGTAATAAAGAAGACCTGGACGCTTCGCTGACGGCTCTCTATTCCGTGATCGCAAGTTCACAGGCTAGTAATAATCTTTGTGGAACGAACTTCCTGGTGGGAGATGATATCTCCACTCATCCTTCCAGTAATAAACAGCCTCTCCGTGAGCATGATCAGTTTGATGTGAAAGACAATAACTCGTGGTTGTCCAGTATGTGGGAACAGCGTTTCAAAGTTATCAAGGCCGCTAATTTTATCATTAATAATGCGGAGCGTACGCCGGAGGTGTCGAAAGAGGATATTAAGGTGGCTATTGCACAGGCGCATTATTGGAGAGCCTACTCTTATTTTTATCTGGTGACGACTTGGGGACGAGTTCCCATTATGCTGAAAGAAGAAATAGATTATAATGCTCCCTTAAAGACAGAGGAAGAAGTGTACGAACTGATCCTGTCTGACCTGAAAATAGCCGAAACCGGTTGTCCCGCAATGTATACAAAAGAACCTTATGCCAGAAACGGAATGAATATTGCCGTAAGTGAAGGAGCTGTGAAAGCAACAATGGCTTATGTTTATATGTGTATGGCGGGGTGGCCGCTTAATAAAGGAGTTGAATATTATAAACTGGCTGCCGCTAAAGCCAAAGAAGTGATAGACGGTGCAGATAATGGCACTTATTATTATAAACTGCTACCGGAATATAGTCAGGTATATTCGTGGGAGTACAATAATAAGAATACGGAGCTGCTGTTAGGTATCTACTATAACAGGGATGCGATGGGGCAGGCCGCTCCTTTAACTGATTTCCTTCAGGATATGAAACAGGCCGGTTGGGGAGATACGAATGGGGAAATCAAATTTTGGAAGAACTTTCCTGAAGGCCCTCGTAAAGATGCTACGTATTTCCCTAAAATCATGCTTAGCGACGGGAAACTATATGATTGGTGGTATGATACTGATCCTGCTTCTCGTGAAGTAGTCGCCCCCGTCTTTATGAAAACTGCAGAAGGAGCGGTGCGTGGAACAGAATTTGATTATACAAATCCTACCGTAGTCAATGCGTCGGGTGAGAAACATTCCAGTTGTTACGTCTTTCGCAAGTATATTGCTGGTATGCCGAAGCGACAGGGCGTGCGGGAGAGATCAATGATCAGGCGGTCAAAGTTCTAAACGAGGTACGCAACAGGGCAGATGGTGAAGATACTGATAAATATACGACGGATATGTCTCCTGATAAACTGGCGGAAGCGGCTTACGATGAACATGGCTGGGAAATGGCGGGATACTATTGGGGAGGAATCGCCAGCAGAGCCAGGGATATGTTTAGAATGTACCGTTATAAGGATCATTTTGAATCCCGTAAGCTAAATGAGCCTATTGAGGTGGCGCACGATGTTTTCAGGAAAGAAGCTGTAGCAGTCACAGGAACTTGGGATGACAGTAAGATGTATGTTCCTTATCCTTATGAAGACGTGATTTTAAATCCGAACCTGGATAACAGTTGGAAAAACTGACAGTATTTAGTATGACTTATTGAATGATCTGTTTTTATAGAACGATGTAGATTCTCACAATGGATTACATCGTTCTTTCTTTTTGTATGGCTTGTGGTATCAACCTATATCATTGTTCGATAGTTAAACTCTTGTCTTGTGTGCGAATAGCTGATTTGAAAGGGGAATTTAAAAACGTCGGGCTAGATTTCACTAAATGGAATAAAAGTGTTATTTTTGCATCTTGTTCTTAACGGAAATTAATCAAGAAATGATAGAAGATATTAAAAAAGCCTGTCAGGTGATGAATGAAGGAGGAGTGATCCTTTATCCCACCGATACCGTATGGGGTATAGGCTGTGATGCGACTAATGAAGAGGCTGTACGCCGCGTGTATGAGATTAAGAAACGCGCTGACAGCAAGGCTATGCTGGTCTTGGTAGACTCTCCGGTTAAAGTAGATTTTTATGTACAGGATGTGCTGATGTTGCATGGGATTTGATTGAAGTTGCCGACAAGCCGTTGACGATTATTTATTCCGGAGCACGTAACTTAGCATCGAATTTGCTGGCCGAGGATGGCAGTGTAGGGATTCGGGTGACGAATGAAGACTTTTCCAGACGACTCTGTCAGCAGTTTCGTAAAGCAATCGTTTCTACTTCGGCTAATGTCAGCGGGCAGCCGGGTGCGGCTAATTTTAGTGAAATCAGTGATGAAATCAAATCGGCGGTAGATTATATCGTTGCTTTCGCCAGGACGATATGAGCCGGCCGAGACCCTCAAGTATTATTAAGTTGGAAAAAGGTGGAGTGATAAAGATAATTCGCGAATAAATGAAGGGAGAAAAACTTAGTTTATTACAGCGTTGCATCAAATGGCGGGAAGCGAATATAAAGGAGAAGCAATTTATTCTGATATTAAGTTTCCTGGTCGGAATTTTCACAGCGTTTGCCGCATTAATATTGAAATTCTTTATCCATCAGATACAGAATTTCCTAACTGATAATTTTAATGCAACGGAAGCTAACTACCTGTATTTGGTATATCCGGTAGTCGGGATTTTTCTTGCAGGTTGGTTTGTTCGTAACATTGTTAAGGATGACATCAGTCATGGAGTCACCAAAATTCTATATGCTATTTCCCGTAGACAGGGACGTATCAAGCGACATAATATCTGGTCCTCTACCATTGCCAGTGCGATCACCATCGGGTTTGGTGGATCGGTTGGAGCAGAGGCGCCGATTGTACTGACAGGTTCGGCAATCGGTTCCAATTTAGGGAGTGTATTCAAGATGGAGCACCGCACGCTGATGTTGCTCGTCGGCTGTGGCGCGGCAGGTGCGATTGCCGGCATTTTTAAAGCTCCGATTGCGGGATTGGTATTTACATTGGAAGTCTTGATGATCGACTTGACCATGTCCTCTTTACTTCCCCTGCTGATTTCTGCCGTGACAGCGGCAACCGTTTCATATATAATCACCGGTACGGAGGCTATGTTTAAGTTTCATTTAGATCAGGCATTCGAACTGGAACGTATTCCTTTCGTTATTTTACTGGGAATTTTTTGCGGACTGATTTCATTGTACTTTACGCGTGCCATGAATTCGGTGGAAGGTGTCTTTGGTAAACTCAACAACCCTTATAAGAAACTGGCTTTCGGTGGTGTGATGTTGAGTATATTGATCTTCCTTTTCCCGCCTCTTTATGGTGAAGGATATGATACCATTAATCTTTTGCTGAATGGAACGTCTGCGGCAGAGTGGGATACGGTCATGAACAATTCTATGTTTTATGGTTATGGCAATTTGCTGCTGGTTTATCTGATGCTGATTATTCTGCTGAAGGTCTTTGCTTCCAGTGCAACGAATGGTGGCGGTGGTTGTGGTGGTATCTTTGCACCTTCGCTTTATCTGGGATGTATCGCCGGGTTTGTCTTTTCTCATTTTAGCAATGACTTTGCTTTCTCCGCTTATTTGCCGGAAAAGAATTTTGCATTGATGGGGATGGCGGGAGTGATGAGTGGCGTTATGCATGCTCCGTTGACAGGAGTGTTCCTGATCGCTGAATTGACAGGGGGATATGATTTATTTCTTCCGTTGATGATTGTATCTGTAAGTTCATATCTGACCATTATAGCTTTCGAACCTCATAGTATCTATTCGATGCGTTTAGCTAAGAAGGGACAGTTGCTTACACACCATAAGGATAAAGCTGTGTTGACGTTGATGAAGATGGAGAATGTGGTGGAGAAAGATTTCGTTGTCGTACATCCGGAAATGGATTTGGGCGAATTAGTGAAAGCAATTGCTGCTTCCCATCGAAATGTCTTCCCGGTGACAGATAAAAAAACAGGTGAATTGTTAGGTATTGTACTTCTTGACGACATTCGTAACATTATGTTCCGGCAAGAACTTTATCACCGTTTCACTGTTAATAAATTAATGACATCTGCCCCTGCCAAGATATTCGATACGGATGGAATGGAGCAGGTGATGCAGACGTTTGATGATACGAAAGCCTGGAATCTTCCGGTAGTGGATGAAGAAGGGCGATATCAGGGATTTGTTTCTAAATCGAAGATATTTAATTCATACCGGCAAGTTTTGGTACATTTCTCTGAAGACTAACCGACAATCGGCAAGATGCCGGAGCCGGGGTTATGCAGATAACAGGTTGCTATGCAGATAATAAGACGATTATGAAAAAAGAAGATTTAAGAATAGTATATATGGGGACTCCCGATTTTGCGGTAGAGGCCCTGCGTCAATTAGTAGAAGGCGGTTATAATGTAGTGGGTGTGATTACAATGCCCGATAAGCCTGCCGGACGCGGACATAAGATTCAGTATTCTCCTGTAAAGCAATATGCGCTTGAACAAAATTTACCGTTACTTCAACCGGAAAGGTTAAAAGATGAGGTTTTTGTAGAAGCATTGCGTGAATGGAAGGCGGACTTGCAGATTGTAGTTGCTTTTCGTATGTTGCCGGAAGTGGTATGGAATATGCCACGACTGGGTACGTTCAATCTTCATGCTTCTTTGCTTCCTCAATACCGTGGAGCTGCGCCCATTAATTGGGCGGTTATCAATGGTGATACGGAAACAGGAATTACTACTTTCTTTTTGAAACACGAGATAGACACCGGAGAAGTCATTCAGCAAGTACATGTACCTATTGCAGATACGGATAATGTGGAAGTGGTACATGATAAGTTGATGGTACTGGGAGGAAAACTGGTTCTTGAAACGGTAGACGCTATATTGAATGGAACGGTAAAACCGATTCCTCAAGAAGAAATGGCGGTTGTCGGTGAACTTCGTCCTGCTCCGAAGATCTTTAAAGAAACCTGTCGGATTGACTGGAATCAGCCGGTGAAGAAGATATATGATTTTATCCGTGGATTATCACCTTATCCTGCTGCCTGGAGTGAACTGATTACTTCTGAAGAAGGAGCAGCAGTGGTCGTGAAGATATTTGAAAGCGAGAAGATTTATGAATCACATCAATTAGCTACAGGAACAATTGTGACCGATGGAAAAAAATTCATGAAAGTAGCTGTACCGGATGGATTTGTATCTATTCTTTCTTTACAGCTTCCCGGTAAAAAACGTCTGAAAATAGATGAATTGCTTCGTGGATATCACCTGGAAGATGGTTGTCTGATGAAGTAATTAATCGGATGAGCAGAATAAAACGAGCAAGCCATTAGATTATAAATAGAATAAAACGTCCCGAATAAGAAGACGGCTAGAAACCTAAAATAAAAAGAATTATGAAACCGATTATCGCTCCTTCCATTCTTTCTGCCGATTTTGGATATTTGGCAAAGGACATTGAAATGGTAAACCGCAGTGAAGCGGAGTGGGTACATATTGATATTATGGACGGAGTATTTGTTCCGAACATTTCATTTGGCTTTCCGGTACTGAAATATGTGGCGAAGTTAAGCCAGAAACCGCTGGATGTGCATTTGATGATTGTGAATCCGGAAAAGTTTATTCCGGAGGTAAAAGCGTTGGGCGCTCATACGATGAATGTACATTATGAAGCTTGCCCGCATCTGCATCGGGTGATTCAACAAATCAGAGAAGCTGGGATGCAGCCTGCTGTAACTATCAATCCAGCCACTCCTGTAGCTCTTTTACAAGATATTATCCGGGATGTATATATGGTGCTTATCATGAGCGTGAATCCGGGATTTGGCGGACAGAAGTTTATCGAACATTCAGTAGAAAAAGTTCGTGAGCTGCGTGCCCTGATTGAACGGACAGGTTCGAAAGCGCTCATTGAAGTAGACGGTGGGGTGAATCTGGAAACAGGTGCCCGCTTGGTTGAGGCGGGAGCCGATGCGCTGGTGGCTGGAAATGCTGTCTTTGCGGCACCCGATCCGGAAGCGATGATTAGTCAGTTGCACGAACTGTAACTCATCAGTTGAGTACTTTTTACATCCATCGATATCCCTATATACGCCTGATTATCCCTTGGATAACAGGCGTTTTTTGTGGAGATCATTTTTTTGACCGTTCATGGGAACTTTTTTTGGAGTATTCTAGCCCTTGGACTTTGTATTGCTTTATTATTTGTGCTTTATTTCCTGAAACGCCATTCTTTGCGATGGTGTTTTGGATTAGCAGTCTCTATCCTTTGTTTTATAGGAGGATGGCTTGGAATAACTTGGCAATTACAACACGCTGTCTACTCTTTCCGGAAGAAGAAACAGTGTATCGGGTTTTAATAACGGATGCACCTCAAGCGAAAGAACATACCTACCTCTGCCAGACATTATTAAAGGAACGTCGTGATACTGCCGGCACATATCCGATAGAACGTACTGCAATCCTTTATCTACAGCAAGATTCGGCCGTCACCCGGTTGAAAAGTGGAGATGAACTGCTGATTTCTGCCCGTATTTCTCCCCCTCTCAACAATCGCAACTTTGATGAATTTGATTATGCCCGCTTCCTGATGCGGAAAGGAATCAGTGGAACAGGATATGTTGCATCCGGGAAATGGACAAAACAGGACGGAATGAATAACCTTGATCTCAAAAGTATAGCCAGCTCTTGCCGAAGAAAGATGATTTCACTTTATCAGAAACTAGGGTTTTCCGGCGATGAACTGGCTGTACTTTCAGCACTGACCATAGGAGACAAAACGGAATTAAGTGATTCGGTTCGTGAAAGTTATTCGGTGGCCGGTGCAAGTCATATTCTAGCTCTATCCGGTTTGCATATCGGGCTTTTATATACATTGCTTTTTTTCATACTGAAACCTATTGCCCGAAGAGGAAATATAGGTAGAGTTATACGTTCTGTTCTTCTTCTTATCCTATTATGGCTTTTGCCTTTTTCACAGGACTTTCTCCTTCGGTAGTACGCTCGGTCAGTATGTTTTCGATTTTAGCAATGGCAGATATGGTTGGTCGCCAACCGCTATCTTTAAATACATTGGCGGCAGCTGCATGGTTGATGTTATTCTGCAATCCGGCATGGTTGTTTGATGTTGGTTTCCAGCTCTCTTTCCTTGCTGTTGCTTCCATCCTATTGATTCAAAAGCCAATCTATCACCTGATTACGGTGAAAGGTAGAATAGGAAAATATATTTGGGGACTGATAAGTGTGTCTGTTGCTGCACAAATAGGA
>ENA-OQIG01001349-OQIG01001349.1-human-gut-metagenome-genome-assembly--contig:-NODE-1349-length-10635-cov-1.171393_pt1 | contig 10635 bp, 15 predicted proteins | sample MGYA00242576_ERZ504741 | MGnify/ENA primary metagenome ERZ504741 (study PRJEB26092, sample SAMD00036436) | human gut metagenome | host: Homo sapiens | study: EMG produced TPA metagenomics assembly of... | reverse complement strand
CAAAAAGACGATCCTGTTTGTCATTATCCCGCAGGCGTATTCTACTTATAACTTCATTGTAAGCATGATGTATTCCCAGCTTTTTGATACCCTGTATTATAAAGCAGAGCATACGAAGCCTACCGAGGAAGAGCCGGATGTAGAATTCCTCCGTCTGAAATACCACGTACGTTTCATGATGGATGAGTTTGCTAACATCGGAAAAATACCGGAGTTTCCTACTAAAATATCTACCATGCGTAAATATAACATTTCCTGTACAGTTGTGCTTCAATCCCTTGCCCAGATCAAGGCTATGTACAAGGATGATTATGAAACCATCATAGGTAACTGTGATACGAACATCCTTCTGGGAACTCAGGAGCAGACAACTGCGGAGTATTATTCCAAACAGCTTGGATGTGCCACAATCCGTAAAAGAGGGGAGAGTGTCAGCACGGGGAAAAAGGGCAGTGGTGGCATGAATTTTGGTCCGCAGAAGAGGGAACTTATGACCATGGATGAGATCCGTACCATGCCCCCGGATTGCTGTCTGGTATTTGTTAAAAACGTAAATCCTTTTTATGATAAGAAGTATACCGCTGGAGAAGCATCCCCGTTATAAATATACCGGCGATGTGGACAACAGGAATATGTTCGATATCACAAAAGAGAAAGATGAGAACGGTAAGATCATCTTCTTAAATTCTGTTTCAGATACTTATGCGGATATGTCCGTTGCCCCTCCGGATGAGGGTGAGGAAACCCTTAAGGCTATTTCCATGCCAAAGAACATCGGAGATACGGAACTGGGAAATAAAGAGGAACCGGACGATCCGAAAGTAAAACTGGCACACATCATGGATCTGGATTCCAGACAGGAAGGAAGACAGTATAAGATCGCCCAGTTTAATGAGGTCACTAAGAAACTTAACATAGAAGTTGCTACTCAGAAAAAAAGCGGAAAAAAAGGAACCTTCGATCTGTATCTATGTCCCACAGGTGGATTTTAATGATATCCCCATGTTTACCAGGATGGCATTTAAAAAGTATAACGCACCTGTTCTGATCTTCACAAATGATCTGACAGTGTCCCTGTATACGAGCCTGATCGGATATTATATCGATAAAAACGGCATCCTGAAAAACGTCCTTTCCTCTTCAGTAAAAGGAAAAGAAGTATATCTTTACAGTGAAGATGAGGAGTTCAGTATCTACTGTATCAAGGATGTCGGACTTGAGTCTTACGAATCCATCCTCCAAAGCCTGCGGATGAAAGACAATGGCGCAGGGGCAGCTGCGGAGCTTGAAGATTTTCTTAATGAACTTGGAATTTAAAGAGAGAAATCTGTTTAAAAATACCGTCTGTCGGTTGTACCGGCAGGCGGTTTTTTCGTACCACAAAAAATAACTATTCTTCATTTTATCCTTCAGATAACGTCGTAAAAGGAGGCTTTTTTTATGGAGATACCGGAAAAGGATTATGACGAGTTTGAAGGACGATTAAAGGAACTGTCCTATGCAACTGATTATATCCCTTCATCAGAAGATCTGTCTGTGTCATGGAAGACGGGAAACTGTCGGACAGGTTTGTATCGTTTTTTATGTGGCTGGACATGCATCATCCGGAGCCGATCGATGAGGAAGAGAAAAAAATGCTGAAACGCATCAGGAAGATCCTTTATACAAGTGTGGAAATTACGGAGGAAACAGATGGAGCTTTATAATAAGGAAAAAAAGAAAGCGGAAGTTCCATGCGAAAGAAAGGCTGGAAGGACAATGAGGATTCCAGCCTGGAAAAATTCATGGAAATACAGAAAGCAAATAAGAGAGTCCGAAAGGACATGGATGCGTTGATATCCGTATCCAGGATGTTCAAGTATGATATGAAGGTCATGGTCGGCAAGGCAGTCTATATGTTCAAGATCTTTGAGGACTGGATCAAAAGAGACAACGCAGCATCCTATATATCGGAAAAAGCAAGGGATGATGATGGCAGGGTGGTCATTCAGGCTGTAGGGATCGAAACGACAGATCCTGTCCTTGCCTTCCCATGCATGATGCCGACATTCATGCTTTACAAAGAGTCCGGAAAAGGGAAAGTGTACCAGTATGTCTGGGTATTAAAGTTTCCTGTGTGCCATAAAATGGAGTCCAGCTGTCATCTGCTGGAGAAAGCAATCGCATATCTGTGCCCGGGTGCAAAGCCGATCTATAAGACAAAAGGGATCATGGTGCCTGGTGTTAAGGACGTACGCACATTAAAAGAAAAAACAGAGCTTCTTTACAATATGGAAACAAAATACTCCCTGTCAGAGATATGGGAGGAAGTTGGTAAAAGGTTCCCTGTAAGAGGACGTGCCCTGAAAGTATATATCAACAATGACATGCTGTATCGGGAAGGCCTTTCCACCACAAAACAGTTCATAGCGATCCGCAGACTAAATTCCCTCCGCAGGATGATCCGGGAGAAGAAGGATCTCAAGGATCTTGAATGGAAGCAGATGAAAAAGATCCTCTACTGGTTCTGGTGTTTTGCCATGGACGTAGGGTATGAAGATGACGAGATCGTATTTCTGATCGACCAGACATTCCGCAGACAGGGGATCATCATGCCTCAGGCGTATATAAAAGAAACTAAGGCGGATTCCACTTTATAAAGATCAAAAATGAAAACACTGAAATGATGTCTTTGGTCTTCAAAGCGACAAATATTTCCATGTGCCAAAGAAAAAAATGCCGAAAGAAGAATACGTAAAACAAATGGATGACAAGAAGACTGCAATGACAAAGGCAGTTACAAGCCTGTTTTATAAAGGATTGACTGTTGCGCAGATTGCAGAAGAGCTGCATATATCCAAGCGTACGGTAATCAGCAGGAAAAACGATGCAAAGAAGTTCGGATGGATTCCGTTCAGAGGAAAATTCTTTGAGAAGTCACTCTGCTGGACTGCCTGATACGAAGAAATGTAATTGAATACTATTTTAGAAGACCTTAAACACAAAGGTCTTATTTGCGTGTCCAAAAGCAGTAATTTGCAACAGGATTTGTATGTTATTATGAATTTATTTGTTTCAACCTGCCTTTCTTTCGGCAGTAATACGTTTTTAATGATATCAAATGGTCTGTCCGGCCAATAAATCCCCTTTATTCTCATATCATAATTAAAAAAGAAGTCTGAAAATAATAGAGAAACAGTAATAGTTGTCAAAAGAAAGCAAAGTCGGAACATGTTTGTTATTTTTAGTTTCTTAAGCTTTAAAAGCCTGACGGGACGTTATGGTATTACGGTACATAGTTTATATGGACTCGGGATATCAAAGAAGCTGCTGTCAGTATGAAAGCCTAAGACAGGAGAATCAGGTGGGCTGGCAGTATTGCCGAACTGTCAGAAATCAGCGTGAAAAGTCAGAATTGCCAGACGAACGCAACTGCAGAATATGGTTGTTATTTTTAGTATCTTGAGGTTTTAAAAGAACTCCGGAGATGTCAATGTACTACATCTATTAAAATATAGAGACAGACAACAGGAGAGGTTCCGTCATTACAAGATGAATATAAGACAGTGGATAGAGTCAACTGGCTATAAACCGTAAATCAGGATCCATCCGGATATGGCAAGTCCCAGGTTAAACGATAAGCACCGGGGGCAGGCTTCTTGAGCAACAGTGGTTTTCGTTCTGGTAATCCTGATTATCCGAAGCAAAGTCCCACAGATGAATCATCGCGGGAACAACAGAAGAGTCTAAGGAGCATAGATGTGCAGAGCATCATGCAATATACTGTACTACAATTACGTATACCACAGGACAGTCGGAACCAATTATCTCCCGGTTCATTACAACAGAGGCTCTACATTATCGAACTGGACAAATGACAGGCATGGGATTGTACCATGGAATCCTGTCATATTAACTTCATGTATGTAAACTCTGGCATTGATAAATCTCTGGATGTGTCAATCAGCTTAACAAAGCAGATTCCTCACAAGGTCCAGACAGAGGGGTTACTATGTTCCTACTATCCATCAGGAACAGCGGCGGACAGGGTTGGATACTTTCCTCAATGTCAGAGTGTTACACCTCTTCGAGATCCCAGAGGAGTATGCTCCAAAGTGGGAGTTCTTGGCAAAGTTTTACGTTACTGGCTACGGAAGTCAGTGAGGTCCTTAAAGTCATCAACGAGAGGTATAGGCTGTATGTAAGGTTTTGGCTGCGGATATTGATAAGGAATTCGATGGTCAGCAGGATAGCCAGAGGAGTTGACTTTTGATAATATACTTTGAAATACAAAAAAGTGAATTCGAATTCACTTTTTTTTTCACCCTGCGACAGACATGGCAGCAGTTGTGGTTCACAGTTTCTCTCACTGTCTTGATAGTCCTTAAATATAGAACCATAATAATGAGTGCCGGCTCAATGGTAATGGCAAGTCGTGATTCTGAATCCGGCAGCAGATGGGTTGTCAGGGGGGTTATTCTGGTTCTATCCTTCCAGCTATGCACAGAGCCATGGAGTCCTACTGATGAATGAGTGGATATTATCTCTATACAGACAATGGATCTGAGTGTGATATGGGATGGGTTGCTTATGTGATTCTGATCCACAATAATATACTTTGAAATACAAAAAAGTGAATTCGAATTCACTTTTTTCCATGCACAAAGGAATTTATCATACCAGATATTCCTTCTGCTTGTAAGGTCAGGAATGTCTCTGTTTATGGCTGTAGAGGAAACCGGTTCTCTCATGGGAGTGGATATCCAGTCCGCTGCGGGTGATGTCCTTGAAAAATGGATAGAGGTCGTTTGTAGTGTGGCAGAAATGAGACCTCTCTTGCGTTTGTCAGCATATAGGAGCGGGTTGTTTTATGAAGGTAAGCAATGGCGATACAGTATCCCACAGGCATGTCTGGTTTTCCTGAGCAGAGAGATGACCTTTAGTTGAACAGTGGGAACGAGTCCAAACATACAACTGGATGTGGAGCCGGAAAATCCTGAATGTCTTTCTGCTGCGGACAGAATTTGGAGGATTGCTTTGTGGCCGGTATCCATCAGAAAAGTTAAATCCTACTGCTGGGAGGTTCGCGGATGTTTTGGTCTGAAGAAGTGATGTATCTGCTTTATTGATCCCGAACAGATTGAGTACCCATCCGTTACTGGTTTCGTTAAGGATGCAGGATATGAGCGTTTGGCTGGACTGAGAGGGGGCTTCTATGTATTCGTCTGCGGATGAATTGCTCCATTGTTCAGTCTGTTCAAAGCATTGTTTTTTCGTCTGATAAAACAAAACCTGTTTTGTCATATAGAGTATATGTGAAATCAATTTCCAGGAGGTGGCTTAAATGCTTATACATGGAAACTGGTACGACTGACCAGACCGCAGGACGAGGGGAACGGATATGCCATGTTCTGGTTCCTCGTTACGGAAGACATAGAGTGTAATGATAAACATCAGGTGCTCTGCCGGGGGGTCATCCCTATGGCAATTCCCGGTATCCCGCTTGAAATGGAAGTCATACAGGTAAACGGATATATTTACGACATCCAGACAGCAAAGGTCTATTCCAACACCAGGGAGAGCAGTCTGTTTTTCCTTCAGGACATTAAAGGGATCTCCCCAAAGACCGCAAACATGCTCCTGGACAGGCTGGATGGGAATATCATGAAGCTGCTTGACATGGACACAGAGGCTTTCTTTAAAGGGATCAAGAGGTCCAAGGTATACAGGGACAGCCTTATGGAAAAGCTCAGGGGTATCAACCTGACGCAGTCAACTTATGAAGAGCTGCTGTCATGCGGACTGGAATACAGCCAGATATCCAGGCTTCAGACAATTTATGAGGGAAATGCCATAGGTGCCTGAAAAAAGATCCGTATTCGGCAGGGAGAAGGTAGACATGGATTTCATCAAGAAGGATTTCCTGGCAAGGCATTACGGACTTTCCAGGCTGTCTGTGACAAGGATGAAATCAGCTGCAATAGAAGTACTGCGTATCAACGAATCAAAGGGAAATACCAGGATCACGATTGAAGGATATATCCGCACGTTTAATGACTGATCAGGCACTCTGCGTGGATAAAGTCCGTTTCGTCTGTCTATCTGTTTGCAGTCATCAACACGATCCCGGAGATCATGGTCAGGGATGGCTATCTGTTCTTTAAAAGGAGGTATCTGCAGGAATACGACATTTACAAGCATCTGAACCGTATCAAGGATATCCCCAAAGACCTTGGCATCACTCTGAACGATGTCATGATGATGGAGAAGGAAAAGGGATTCCGTTACCTTGACACGCAGAGACGCCTGTTTTCGTCCATGAATAAAAACAATGTGATCCTTATGCCGGGAAAGCCGGGGACAGGAAAGACAACGACCATCAGCGGTGCGATTCGTCTGTATAAGGAGAAGAATCCGAAAGCCAAGGTGTGCATGTGTGCACCGACTGCAAGGGCTTCCCAGGTCATGAAGGAATCTTCCGGTTATCCGGCATCAACGATCCATTCACTTTTAAAGCTGATCCTTATGGGAATGACTATCTGGGAAAAAACGAGAATGACCAGTTGGAATGCGACCTTCTGATCGTGGATGAAATGTCTATGGTGGACACGGAGATCTTCTATCTGCTTCTCCGCGCTATCCAAACGGATGCCAGATCATTCTCTGCGGAGATCCGGATCAGATCGAAAGCGTTGGCTGCGGCTCTGTATTCAGAGACCTTTTAAACAGCAATACCTTCTGTACGGTGACGCTGAACCAGTTTATGAGACAGGATGCCCAGTCTTCCATCGTACAGAATTGTAAGAAGATCCTGGAAGGGGATCCTGACCTGATCGCCGATGAACAGTTTTTTATCGGACGGTATGAGTCTGATGAGGCTGCAAAGAGAGCCCTGTTGTATTACTATCCCAAAGATGAAGACTGTATGAAACATCAGATTCTAAGTACGACCAAGCAGGGGAAAGTAGGGACAGAGGTGCTTAACAGGACGTTAGAAGACCCCGCAGATGCAGACAGTCTGATCTATCATGATTATGTATACCGTGCCGGGGACAAGGTTGTATTTGTGAGCAATAACTATAAGGCCGGATACTGCAACGGAGATGTAGGGTGATCACAGAGATCCACAACGGCATGACGGTAAGTCTTGGGGATGAAACGGTTTCCCTGGGAGAATACGATCTGGATGAGATCCTTCCTGCAGATGTCATTACAGTACATAAGTCGCAGGGTGGGGAATATGAAGATGTTTATGTCATGCTTCCGGAAAAGCCGAGGGTGCTGCTTACCAGAAATATTCTGAATACGGCAGTATCAAGGGCAAGGAAGAAAGTGATGTTATTTACGGTCAGAAATTCCCTTTCCATATGCGTCTCAAATGTCATGTCACATAACAGGGATACGTGGCTGTCTATTTTTTTTCAGCAGGATAATTAAAAATATTTTTTATCATATTACACTGAAAAAATGTTTCTGTTTTTTCGTATCAGAAAGACGGAAAGGAGGGGAGTGTTAGATTAACTATATCAAAGGACAGCAGGACATCAAGTCCATGTGTCTTGGACGCACATATCAATAATCTAAGGAGGATCATTATGAGCAGAAAAAAGTCAAAAGGAGAGAAGGAATTTGCGGTGATGCGTTTTACGTTCATCCTTCCGGAGAACATTGTTGAAAACAAGTTAAACAATGCCGTCATCAACAACATAGATTATTTAAAGGAGAGTATTCGCCAAAACGGATTAAGGCAGCCAATCGATGTCCTTCCCGAAAAAAATGGGACTACATACAGGATCATAGGCGGTCACAGAAGGTTTGCTGCCATAAAGCAGGGGATAGAGGAAGGATATGGATGGTTTTCAAAAGGGGTCCCGTGTGTTATCCAGCCACACCAGATTGAAAACACGATTGATGAACAGATCGTCATGTATGAGGAGAACCTGAGCAGCCGCAACTATCAGGACGGCAATTATCTTGAAGGAGTGAAAACCCTTTATATGCTATATCAGGAGAAGAGTCGTAATGATGAAGAGTTTAAAGGTTCTGCCTTGATCCGGAGGCTGGCGGAGAAACTTAATGTCGGAACCAGACAGGCGTATAAGACAGCTTTCATTGCTACATCCGCGGCTCCATGGATCACAAATGCAGTTGAGGACAGGTTGCTCCCAATCGATGTAGCGGCTATGATCTCTCATCTGGATGATGATAAACAGAAAGCCCTGCATAAGATCTTCAATGAGCATCAGATGATACCGAAGGAGATCCTGAATATGTACCGTAAGGGATTCCAGAAAAAACAGGAGTCTTCAGATGATGGATCGAGCCAGGAGAATATATCAGAAAGTGGACCACAGGAAGTAATGGAGGAGCCAAAGGAAATTCAGGCGGACGTCAAAAGAGGAAGAACCTGGACATCCGGCGGTTTCTGAGCCTGAGACGCATATCCCTGTTTCTGAACCTGTGATGCATACCCAGGAGGTTTCAGGATCGGTCCCGGAAGCATCCAGCCAGCAGATGACTGTTTTGGAAGGAGTGTCCAAACAGCCAGTTGCTGCTCCAGGATTCCATGTGCCGGAACCGCCAAAACCATCTGTCCCTGTTGATCTGGCAGGACAGCAGACGGAAGAGCCTGTAGCCCGGCCTGCGTTACAGACAGAACAGTATCCTAAGGAAGATCAGTCATCTACGGAACAGTGTCCGGGAGAAGAGAAACCACACTGTTTTAGAAAAGAGCCATGAGGAAGAGAAAGCCCAGGCTGCTGCACGTAAGCAGGAAATCAAGGATATGGTTTCTCTTTATGACGATTCTAATTTCTTCGGAGAGAATGATATTGAAGATCCTTATGATGGATATGACAACGCCGATTACGCAGGCTATGATGATCCTGAGGAACCGGACTACGAGGATGATGTAGAAGAGGAAAGATCTGTTTGTACCCCGGTTAATTATCATGTAGATACAACTGATTCTGCGCTGACCGCCTTGGCATGGTTTTCCGAAATGGTGGACAGAAATGGTGCCAGTGAACAGGAAATGGCATATGTAGATACGATTGTAAAGATGCTTGCAAAATTCTATTTTCCTCATTTTGTCAAACAGGGCTATGTAGATGGCAAAATGAGAGACACTGTTAAAGAGATCGTGGATATGATGTCCGGTCTGGTATGAGTATCAGGGAGGGAGATTTCCCTCCCTCTTTTGGAGATTTGGATTATGAAGATGATAGGTAGATTATTTGATCTGTATACACAGGCAATGGATAACAGTTTTCTTGATGTCCGCAGCGTCGGCATAGACCTGCTCTTTCTGTCTGTGTTTACGGCGGCTGTATGTTTACTGCTTGGTTTTCTGCTGGGAAAGATATTTAGGAGAAGGCTGTATAAGACAGTTTTTCTCCTTGTGGCAACAGGAGTATCTGCCTGCCTTGAACCCATCATGAGAAACCTTACCTTCTTATGTTCTTGAGATTAAGGGAGATCTTAGATAACGTGAATTATATCATGAGTTATAAGGACAATCTCAGCCCTTTTCTTGCGGCGTTGGGGCTTACGTCGGAAAATGCGTCAAAGGTAAAAAGCATCATATATTACATGAACGGTTCTGAGTGGAAAAAAGTTGAGACCGGGACGGGTTATATGAACTGGTATATGGAAGGGATACACAGGTCGTTAGACAGGACGGTCAGGATATTCGGGTTTCATGTCGGCAGGACAGGATATGAACAGGGGTTTGCAGCAGCTGCGCTTCTTATTAGTGTGTTTCTGGCAGGCGTGGCATTTCGTGTGTTCCATATAAGGAAAAGGATATGGAGACTTATTTTTACGGCTACTGTGTTTGTTGGAAGTTTTGTTTTATGTGAAATACTGAGTTTCGGTACGATCCTTTACTTTGTTTTATCACTGTCCGTCCTGCTGCTACTTCTGTATTCGATTAACAGTATCCGGGGGCGGTTTAAATAGCAGGTCAGGAGGGAGAATTTTGGAAAGATTATTTGGACTTTTTTACATCATATCAATCCCGTTGTGGATCGTGTATGTATGCCTTGATTCTATAGACAAGAACCTGTTTAAGAGGAGAAAGAGGTATATTGTATTTCATGAACTGGTATTCCTCTCTTTAGGCATATGGGCTGTACATGAAAACAATGACAGGAACTGGATCATTCCGGTCGTGGTCGTGGCAGAGATCCTGGTATTCTTTTTATACGATCTTATACGAAAGGGGTTCCGTTATATCTTCAGGGGGCTCAAGTTTTTACTGTTTCCGTTTTATTATACCATATGTCCCAGGAATATAAAGAAGATGAACCGGAGGCTTTACAAGGATGCGACGGGTGAAGATCCTGAGGAGGAATGGGAGCCGTGGAATGAACCGGAGGAAGAACTTGTGATAGAACAGAAAAATGAGTACCATACGGATGAGGAGGAAATCCGGGGTATGCTGATGGCAGATCATATCTCCCTTAAGAATGCCTTATACGTGTTCGGGTTTAAGAAGATAGGGGAAGTGACTGCGGAGGATTTGAAGCTCCGATATCATTACCTGGCAAAGAGGTTCCACAGCGACAATACGAAAGAAGATGAATGTATCATGAAGGCATCAATATCGCCCATGAAAAGCTTTTGAATTTGCAAAAAAATGATTTCTGGCAAGGC
>ENA-OQIG01001348-OQIG01001348.1-human-gut-metagenome-genome-assembly--contig:-NODE-1348-length-10642-cov-2.211698_pt1 | contig 10642 bp, 20 predicted proteins | sample MGYA00242576_ERZ504741 | MGnify/ENA primary metagenome ERZ504741 (study PRJEB26092, sample SAMD00036436) | human gut metagenome | host: Homo sapiens | study: EMG produced TPA metagenomics assembly of... | reverse complement strand
TATTCATATAAATCTCCATTTATCATTTATGTCGTAAATATGTAATCAATGCAAAATACGTCATTTAAAGCTGGGGTTATCATAATTGGGAATTTGCGACTTTAATAAGTGGAAGTGTGAGAGGAACGATCCATTTTATTAGGCATTTGTGCTGAAGGGGGAAAATTACGCGAATTTATTATCTCTGTAAATAATATGAGGTGTTTTATATATTTATTATATATATTGTACTTCGGCAAATACTGAGCACAATTTATCAATGCAACCGGTGTTTCTTTTTAAAAAACGTACCGGAGCAATGGGCGGTCATATCGCTGGCACCGCAGGATTCTGCGTTGCTGTGCCAGCCTTTTATTCATGGTCAATGAGTGAGGTGATTGATAAAGACACCAGGTCGTCAGAGCGCACTGATTATCCGCATTATGCCAGTGAAGTTGCACTGGCTTTTGGTTCACGAGTGGTTGGCCTCGAACTGGCAAAAATGATTGTGGATGCGTGGCTGGGCGCACAGTACGAAGGCGGTCGTCATCAACAACGCGTGGAGGCGATTACGGCAATAGAGCAGCGGAGAAATTGAGATTCATCCACTACTTGCATGGATGAGTAATGATTAATGTGGATAGAGTTTCTTTTTGAGGTTGGCTAATGAAACGCTTTCCGCTATTTCTTTTATTCACCCTGCTCACGCTGTCCACCGTTCCGGCCCAGGCCGATATTATCGACGACACCATTGGCAATATTCAGCAGGCGATTAACGACGCTTATAACCCTGACCGTGGGCGAGACTATGAAGATTCGCGCGACGACGGCTGGCAGCGTGAAGTGAGCGACGATCGGCGCAGACAATATGACGACCGCCGCCGCCAGTTTGAAGATCGCCGCAGGCAGCTGGACGATCGCCAGCGCCAGCTTGATCAGGAGCGTCGGCAGCTAGAAGATGAAGAGCGGAGAATGGAAGATGAGTATGGGCGATGAGGTTGGGTATGGAGCAGGCATCGCCCCTCACCCAATGGGGAGAGGGAGAAAACGAGCGCAATATTCAATATCGAGCACAATCGGTCCCCTCGCCCCTCGTGGGGAGAGGGTTCAGGGTGAGGGGGCCAGCGCCCACATTCTCTCTCATCACGCCACCCAATCTCCATCCATCAACCCACCTCAAACCCTGACGGTAGTGCGTTTCCATCAGCCACGCATCAAACTGGTGGCTGATATGGGTCAGAATCACCCGTGGCGAGCGGATAACCTGATTCAGCGCAAGCACGGTATTTAAATCACAGTGATTACGCGGTGCATCCGCGCGCGGCGGGTGACTGCAATCCATCACCATTACCTGCGGCTGATTATTGCGTAAAAATTTCAGCGTTTTTTCCGGCAAGCCTGCGGTGTCAGACAGCCACGCCACCCGGCTGTGTGCCGTTTCCAGCAGATAACCGAAGGTCAGTTTTGAGTGGTTGAGCGGCAGGGGCGTGACCTGTAACCCCTGCAAATCAAACACCACAAACGGTTCCATCGTGTGGCTGAAATCAAGCAGGCCCGGATGTTTAAACAGATCGTCGCAGCCCTGTTCATCCGGCGGGCCGTAAACCGGGATCGGATCGCCCACGCCCCAGCGCAGCGGGAATAGCCCCTGCACGTGATCCATATGGTAGTGCGTCAGCAAAAACTGCTGGAACGATCCGGGCGACCAGCGATCGGCGAGATCGTGCAGCCCGGCGTCGATCAGGGTGATCGCCTCGTTAAACTTCACTACGCCGCTGCATGGCTGGCGGCGATACTGCGGCGAGCGCCGCGCTCTGGCGCAGGCCGCGCACTCGCAGCCCCCATGCCGGAACGCCCTGTGCGCCGCCGGTGCCGGTGAGCGTGAGGGTCAGGCTCATGTTACAGCGCCTTGGTGAAGCGGAAGTGGCTCTGCTCGTAGCCTTCACGCAGGTAAAAACGGTGCGCGTCGTGGCGCTTCACGTTGGTGGAAAGTTCGGTCATTTCGGCCCCGGCCTGGCGGGCTTCTTCTTCTGCCCACGCCAGTAACTTACTGCCAACGTTCAGACCGCGCGCCTGCGGCATCACCACCAGTTCCTGAATTTCGCCGATCCAGTTGACATGATGCAGATGAAACTGCAAATGCAGGCCGATCATGCCGACAACTTCGCCATCAAGCAGCGCCAGATGGTAGCGCATGTTTGGGTCGCGCAGATTGGCGTTAAAACCCACGCGAAACGCGTGGTGGTCAAACTCCGCCTGTTTTAGCTCACAAATCAGCGCGTAAACCGCGTCGGTGTCGTACTGCGTGGCCGGGCGAAGCTCACAAGCAGGCATGGTGTTTCTCCTTCTGATGGATCAGCGTCAGCAGCGTGTCGACCGACTGGCGCAGGCTGCCGTCATTGTTGAGCGTATGGCAATCCTGTGGAGTATAGCGGGCGGCGCGCGCCAGGCGGGCGTTAATTTCACTGGCGTTTTCACGGCCACGGTTTTCCAGGCGCTGGCGGAGGATCTCCGGCGAAACCTGTAAACAGACGGGCAGCAGCGCCGATTGATAGCGCGCCCGCGCCTGCGGCAGATGGCGCGTGAGCCGTTGACCAGCACGTCGAATCCGGCGTGCAGCCAGAGGTCGATCTCGACGCCGACGCCATAATACAGACCGTTAGCGTGCCAGCTTAAGGCCAGTAGGTTCTGCCCCGCGCGGGTAAAAACTCCTGCTCGCTCAGGGCGATATGGTTTTCGCTTCCGGCGCTGGCGTCGCGCGTGATGTAGCGATGCGCCACCAGTAGCTGAGTTTGTTCCCGCAGGCGGAGTTCCGCCAGCAGGCTATCTTTCCCGGAGCCGGACGGCCCCATTAACCAAATCAGTTTTCCCATCATCAGAACACCCTTTTACCCTGACGCCAGACGTGGTCGATATGAATGTGATTGCCCTTGCGATGCGCCAGCACCAGGTCGGCGCGTTTGCCCTCGCCAATCACCCCGCGATCCTGGAGATTAAGCGCCTGCGCTGGATTTTTAGTCACCAGCTTCACCGCCTGCGGCAGCGTAAAGCGGTTGCTCTCGTCATCGGCGACGCGAAATGCCGCATCGAGCAGGCTGGCGGGGTAGTAGTCGGAAGAGAGGATATCCAGCAGGCCAAGCTGCGCCAGTTCACTGGCCGCCACGTTGCCGGAGTGCGAGCCGCCGCGCACAATATTCGGCGCGCCCATCAGCACGTTCATGCCATGCTTGCGCGAGGCTTCCGCCGCTGCGAACGTGGTGGGAAATTCGGCGATCACGCTGCCAAGCTGGTGAGATTCAGCAACGTGGGCGTGGGTGGCGTCATCGTGGCTGGCAAGCGCAATTTTTCGCGCGCGGCACAGGGCGGCGATGGATTCGCGATTCGGCTGCGACCAGCGTGCGGCGAGCGCCAGTTGCTCTTCTTCGTACTGCTGCATCTGCGCATCAGTGAGGGAGTATTTGCCTGATAATATTCGCGATACTTCTCGCGATTGGCGAACTGGCGCTGGCCCGGCGAGTGGTCCATCAGCGACACCAGCGTCACCGGCTCGCGCTGCACCAGTTTTTCAAACAGCGGCAGCGTGGTGTGATGCGGCAGTTCGCAGCGCAGATGCAGACGGTGCTCGGCGCGGTTGACGCCGCGTTTCTGCGTCTCTTCGATGGCGTTGATCATCTTCTCCAGATTCTCCAGCCGATCGCCGCCGTCGCGCACGTCGCCAATTGCCACGGCATCCAGTACGGTGGTGATGCCGCTCGCCACCATCAGCGCGTCGTGGCTGCTCATCGCCGAGTGGGCAGGCCAGTCAACTTTCGGGCGCGGGGTGAAGAATTTATCCAGATTATCGGTATGCAGCTCAATCAGCCCCGGCAGCAGCCAGCCGCCTTCGCCGTCCATCGCCTCCGGCAGGCGGCTCTGGCTTTCGGCAAAGGCGCGGATTTCGCCGTTCTGCACCTCCAGCGAACCGCTTACCACCTCGTTTTCCAGCACCAGCTTAACGTTATTGATAATCATGAAGAGGCTCCCATTGGGTGCAGGCGGTCGGCGACGTCATTACGTACAGCTTCGTCATGGAAGATGCCTACGATGGCTGCGCCACGGGTTTTGGCTTCGCGAATCAGTTCCACCACCGCGGCGCTGTTTTTGGCGTCCAGCGAGGCGGTAGGTTCGTCAAGCAGCAGAATGGGGTAGTCGACGATAAAGCCGCGGGCGATGTTGACGCGCTGCTGTTCGCCACCGGAAAATGTCGATGGTGCCAGGTGCCACAGGCGTTCCGGCACGTTCAGGCGGGTGAGAAGACGCGCGGCTTTAGCGGCGCAGGCTTCACGCGGAACGCCGGTATCGAGCAGCGGCTGCATCACCACTTCCAGTGCTGAGATACGCGGGATGACGCGCAGAAACTGGCTCACCCAGCCGACGGTGGTTTTGCGGATTTCCACCACTTTGCGCGCTGGCGCGGTGACCAGGTCTACCCACTCGTCACCGTGTTTGATCTGGATTTGACCTTCGTCGGGTAGATAGTTGGCGTACAGCGAGCGTAGCAGAGTTGATTTGCCGCTGCCGGAATGGCCGTGGAGCACCACGCATTCGCCCGCGTTGACGGTGAGCGAGGCGCGATTGAGGACGGGCAGGCGCACGCCGTTTTGCTGGTGCAGGATGAAGGTTTTACTGACGTTTTGTACGTTAATCATTTTTCGCCTCGTGGTTCGGGTGTCGGATGCGACGCTGACGCGTCTTATCCGACCTACGGGGAGCGCATTTGTAGGCCGGATAAGGCGTTTACGCCGCATCCGGCACCGGCTCAATTCTGCAAAACCGATGACACCAGCAGCTGTGTATACGGATGATGCGGGTCGTCGAGCACGCGGTCGGTTAACCCACTCTCCACCACTTGCCCCTGCTTCATCACCAGCAAACGGTCCGCCAGCAGGCGAGCGACGCCTAAATCATGGGTGACAATCACCACCGCGAGGTTCAGCTCCACCACCAGGCCGCGCAGCAGGTCGAGCAGGCGGGCCTGCACCGACACATCCAGCCCGCCGGTCGGTTCATCCATAAACACCAGCTTCGGATGCGTCACCAGGTTGCGGGCAATCTGCAAACGCTGCTGCATACCGCCGGAAAAGGTGGTCGGCAGGTCGTCGATCCGGTTGGCGGGAATCTCCACCTCTTCCAGCCACTTCTGCGCGGTGGCGCGAATGTCGCCGTAATGACGCGCCCCGGTCGCCATCAACCGCTCGCCGATATTGCCGCCTGCCGAGACCTGACGGCGCAGGCCGTCGAGTGGATGCTGATGCACTACGCCCCATTCGGTGCGCAGCAGGCGACGGCGGTCGGCCTCGCTCATTGCATACAGCGAACGGTTCTCGTAGTGAATCTCCCCCTGCTGCGGCGTCAGACGCGCGGAGATCGACTTCAGCAGCGTGGTCTTCCCGGAGCCGGATTCTCCGACAATGCCCAGCACTTCTCCCGGCCATAAATCAAAAGAGACATCGCTAAAGCCTTTGCCCGGCGCGTAAAGGTGGGTCAGGTTATTGACCGAAGTAACGGTTTATTCATTGGCTTTTCGCCTCGCTCTGTTGGCGGCAATAATCGGTATCGGAGCAGACAAACATGCGGTTTCCGGCGTCATCCAGCACCACTTCATCAAGATAGCTGTGGGTCGATCCGCAGATGGCGCATGGCTCATCCCACTGCTGAACGGTGAACGGGTGATCGTCGAAATCGAGACTTTCCACGCGGGTAAACGGCGGCACCGCATAGATGCGCTTCTCGCGCCTGCGCCGAACAGCTGCAGGGCGGGCATCATGTCCATTTTCGGGTTATCGAATTTCGGGATCGGCGACGGGTCCATCACGTAGCGCCCGTTCACCTTCACCGGATAAGCATAGGTGGTGGCGATATGACCGAAGCGGGCGATATCTTCATACAGTTTCACCTGCATCACGCCGTACTCCTCCAGCGCGTGCATAGTGCGGGTCTCCGTTTCGCGCGGCTCGATAAAGCGCAGCGGTTCCGGGATTGGCACCTGGAAGATAATGATCTGATCTTCGGTCAGCGGCGTTTCGGGGATGCGGTGACGCGTCTGGATAAGCGTCGCATCGTCCGTACGTTCAGTGGTGTTTACCCCGGTCACGCGCTTAAAGAAGTTGCGAATCGACACGGCGTTGGTGGTGTCATCCGCACCCTGGTCAATCACCTTCAACACGTCGCTTTCGCCAATCACGCTGGCGGTGAGCTGAATGCCGCCGGTTCCCCAGCCGTAGGGCATCGGCATCTCGCGCCCGCCAAACGGCACCTGATAACCGGGGATAGCCACCGCTTTTAAGATGGCGCGGCGGATCATGCGTTTGGTCTGCTCGTCGAGGTAGGCAAAGTTGTAGCCGCTCAGATTAGCCATGGTTCTGCTCCTGTTGCAGACGTTTGAGTAGCTCCAGTTCGGCCTGGAAATCGACGTAGTGCGGGAGTTTGAGGTGCGAGACAAAGCCTGCGGCTTCGACGTTGTCGGCATGCGCCAGCACGAACTCTTCATCCTGCGCCGGGCCTGTCGCGTGCTCGCCGTATTCCGGGGCTTGCAACGCACGGTCAACCAGCGCCATTGCCATCGCTTTGCGCTCGCTCATGCCGAATACCAGCCCGTAGCCGCGCGTGAAGTGCGGCGGCTCATCCGGCGGGTCGATAAAACCGTTGACCATTTCACACTCGGTCATCAGCAGTTCGCCGACGTTTACCGCAAATCCCAGCTCTTCCGGCACAATCGATACGTCGATATAGCCGCTGCGGATCTCGCCCGCGAACGGGTGGTTGCGCCCGTAACCGCGTTGGGTGGAGTAGGCCAGCGCCAGCAAATAGCCTTCGTCGCCGCGCATCAACTGCTGCAAACGGGAAGAACGTGAGCAGGGGTAAACCGGCGGCGTGCGGGTGATGTCATCCGGCTGTGCGCCGCTATCCTCTTCAAACTTCGCCAGCCCCTGACGCGCCAGCAGGCTGAAAACGTGCGGCGACGGCTGTTGTTCGCTGTCGGCGGTGGTCAGCTTGGTGCTTCACCGTTTGCCAACAGGGTGAAATCGAGCAGGCGATGGGTGTAGTCGTAGGTAGGGCCAAGCAACTGGCCGCCGGGAATGTCTTTATAAACCGCCGAAATACGCCGTTCGAGACGCATCCCGGTGGTGTCGAGCGGCTCGCTTACCGCCAGCTTCGCCAACGTGGTGCGGTAGGCGCGCAGCAGGAAAATCGCTTCAACGTTATCGCCGCTGGCCTGTTTCAGCGCCAGCGCCGCCAGTTCGCGGTCGGCAATGCCGCCTTCGGTCATCACGCGATCTACCGCGAGGTTAAGCTGCTGTTCAATCTGGGCGACGCTCAGTTCAGGCAAATCGGTATCGCCCCGGCGTCGGCTCTCTTGCAGGGCGTGGGCGGCGTCGATCGCCTTTTCGCCCCCTTTTACGGCAACGTACATCAGCACACCTCCACATGCGTGGTTCGCGGAATAGCCAGCAGGCGTTCGCCGCAGGTCAGGATCAGTCGATGCCGAGCGGGAACGGGTGCGGGCGCTCGGTGAGTTCGTGCAGAATGCACTCCGGCAGCTGCGGAGCGATCATTCGTTCTTCGGCAATACCCGCGCCGGTGAGACGCAACATGCGCCCGCCGCTCAGGCTGGCGACCTGTAAAATCAGCGTCGCGCCCGCTTCCGGCGCAACGGCGGTGCCGGTGGAAAGGGCGTTGAGCTGTTCGCTGGAAATCGCCTCATCCGTCACCGCGAAGGTCGCCTGTTCCGGCTGGCTGACCAGCGGCGCGTTGGTATGAAAACGCAGGCTCTGGTTGACGATATCGTTATTTAATGGGGTAGAAAGCCACACCGGCGTGTCGTTATCGGCCAGCGTCAGCAGCACGCTGGTGGTGGCGATATTCAGCGGTTGCCAGCCGCGTTTGAGCTGATGCAGGGCGACAATCACGCCCGGCTCGCTCATGGCCTTTAACAGGCGACGAAAACTGTGCTGGGCATCCTGCACGGGAAGCATAAAAGCGGTTTCCAGGGTCATGCGTTGTCTCCGCGAACCATCGTAAAGAAGTCGACCCGGCTGGCGTTCACTTCGGCCTGGCGTGCGGCAATGCGTGCCATACGGTCAGCGTCCAGCGGGGCAATAAGGGTTTCTGATAAGTTTTGAAAGTGGCGAGATTGCTGCATCAGCGCGTCAATCAGCGCGCAGCGTTCGGCGTGCTGTTTATCACGCCCCAGCACCCAGCTGTAGCCGAGCGTGCCGTCAGTCAGGCGCACGGCGGCGCGGGTCAGCGTGGCGTCGCCGGCAAAAAAACGTTCGCCGGTGCCGCCCATCCGCGCCTGAATCTGTACCAGGCCAGTTTCAGCGGCGCGGATCACCTCATAGTCGGCGGTGATGTTTAGCGCGTTCAGGCGTGCTGCCAGTTCAGCCGGTTGGCTGTGCGCCAGCACGGACATCCAGTGCTGGCGGGTCGCGGTATCTGCGTGCATTCAGTGCTCCATAGTGAATTCAATCATGTCGGCGCGCGTCAGGCTGACGGAGTACTCCGCCGGGCTGCTTTCACCGTCACGGTGGTTAAGGGTGCGCACGCACAGCAGCGGCGACATATTCGGGGTTTCAAGACGCTGGCACTCTTTGGCCTGGGCGCGGCGGGCGCTGATCCGCGTCTGGCTGCGGCGCAGCGCAATTCCGGTTTGCTCGCGCAGAAAATCGTGCAGCGAGCCGCTGTCGAAGCGTTGCAGCGTCGGCCAGAGGGTGAGGTCCGCGAAGTAGTGGTCGATTAAACAGAGCGCGACGCCGTTGACCCGACGCAGGGTGCGCAGGTGGATGACGTTCTCCCCCTCGGTAATCCCCAGTGCGTCAGCGACGTGGCCGGACGCGGGGCGCAATACCGAAAGCAGTTTTTCGCTGGTGGGATGGCTGCCTGATCCAGCAGATTCTGGCTAAAACGCGCCTGGGCGTTGAGCGGGTAATCGAACGGGCGCATCAGCACCAGCACGCCGACGCCTGACGGCGCTGTACCCAGCCTTTTTCCACCAGTTGGTCGATGGCGCGGCGCAGGGTGTGGCGATTCACCTCAAAGCGCGCTGCCAGTTGCTGCTCGGCGGGAAGATAGTCGCCGCAGCGGTAGTGTTGACGAAGCTCCTGCTCAAGTTTTGCGGCTATCTCTTGATAGCGTGTTGGGTAGCTGGTCGGATGTGTAGACAAGTGCATAGATATCAATGCCTCGCTTATCAGATAAAGTGCTTACGCAACCGTTGAGAGAGGAAATCCAGCAGGCTGACCGTGACGATGATAAGCACCATCAGGGCGCAGGTTTGTTGGAACTGGAAACCGCGAATCGCTTCCCACAGGGTGACGCCGATCCCGCCTGCGCCGACCATGCCGACGACGGTCGCCGAGCGGACGTTGGATTCGAAGCGATAGAGGGAGTAGGAGATCAGCAGTGGCATCACCTGTGGCAGCACGCCGTAGAGGATCTCTTCGAGCTTGTTGGCACCGGTGGCGCGAATGCCTTCCACCGGGCCAGGTTCAATTGCTTCTACCGCTTCGGAAAGCAGCTTGGAGAGCACGCCGGTGGTGTGGATAAATAGCGCCAGCACGCCAGCGAACGGTCCGAGACCGACGGCGACCACGAACAGCATGGCGAAGACCATTTCGTTAATGGCGCGGCAGGCGTCCATCAGGCGGCGAACGGGCTGGTAAACCCACCACGGCACCAGGTTTTCGGCGCTCATCAGGCCAAAGGGGATGGAGAGAACCACCGCCAGCGCGGTGCCCCAGACGGCGATTTGCAGCGTGACGGCCATTTCGGTGAGGTAATCCTGCCACTGGCTGAAATCGGGCGGGAAGAAGTCGGCAGCGAAGGTTGCCATGTTGCCGCCGTCTTTAATCAGCGTGAGCGGGGCCATTTCCGCGCCCTGCCACGAGACGACCAGCACGGCGAGAACAACGGCCCAGCTCAGAAGCGAGAACCAGCTGCGCTTGGGTGGGGCGATGGTGATGGTTTGCATGTTTGGCTCCGGTCTGTAGGCCGGATAAGGTGCTTGCACCGCATCCGGCATCAACGCCTGCACATTGTCGGATGCGACGCCGGGGCGTCTTATCCGACCTACGATTTACTGCACCGCTTTACTCACCGAACTCATCGCGCTTAGCGCGTTGTTCAGGCGGTCCAGGTCATCCAGTTGCGCCTGAATCGCGGTGGTTTTTGCCAGCTTGTCCTGCTCATTCAGTCCTTTATTGCTTTTCACGCCCTGCATCTCTTTAAACAGTGCGAGCTGGCGAATCGGCACCAGTTGCAGGTCGCTGGAGGCGCGGAACGGCGCCCAGCCCAGGCGTTCCAGCACCGCTTTCTCTTCCGGCGTTTTGCCGTAATTCATAAAGAAGTCGTAGATCTTGTCTTTGGTGGTTTCGGAAAGATTTTTACGCCAGACGATCGGATCGCCTGGGATCAGCGGCGATTTCCAGATCACTTTCAGTTCTTTCAGCTTCTCCGGCGCGGAGGTTTTCAGCTTGTCGAGGTTTTCGGTGTTGTTGGTCGCCACATCCACCTGCTTGTTGGCGACGGCCAGCGCGTTGGTTCATGCCCGGCGTTGACGGTGCGCTTGAAGTCGCTGGCGGAGATATTGTTTTTGGCGAAGACGTAGTAACCGGGGACGAGGAAG
>ENA-OQIG01001347-OQIG01001347.1-human-gut-metagenome-genome-assembly--contig:-NODE-1347-length-10645-cov-2.205457_pt1 | contig 10645 bp, 11 predicted proteins | sample MGYA00242576_ERZ504741 | MGnify/ENA primary metagenome ERZ504741 (study PRJEB26092, sample SAMD00036436) | human gut metagenome | host: Homo sapiens | study: EMG produced TPA metagenomics assembly of... | reverse complement strand
TAATTGTATACGGTTCCGCCCTTTCAGGCTTGTGGCTGGTTGTGTTTTTTTCGTAGGGCGTTGCCCTTACGCTATATAATTAAGCCCTTTCAGGGCACCCCAATAAATATATAATTGTAAGGCTTTCAGCCTAATTGCAAAATTCCCATTTAACCGCTAAATTCCCATTTAACGAGTGAAATATATAAATAAAGAATTATGAATAAAAGACCATTTATCATCTTATCAGTTTTTCTGTTGCTATTCTCCTTGATAGAAAAGGCAGGCTACAGAAACTTACCGTCCGAGACATCGGTTGCCGGATTCATCCAGCTTCCCGGTAGCGGGCGACAAGTCTATAATTTCAATCCGGGATGGCGCTTTTTCAGAGGCGATGTCCAGGGAGCAGAAGCGGTAAACTTTGATGACCGTTCCTGGAACGTCGTTTCCACTCCTCATACCGTAGAGTTGATGCCGGCCGAAGGAAGTGGATGCCGCAATTATCAAGGACCGGCTTGGTACCGTAAGCACTTTGTCCTCCCCGCCGAAACAAAAGGGAAACGGGTAGTACTTCATTTTGAAGCAGCTATGGGCAAACAGATTCTTTATCTGAATGGTAAACGCATTCAGGAACATCTGGGAGGTTATCTGCCTTTTACTTTAGACTTGACCGCCAATGGCGTACAAGCCGGAGACTCCTGTCTGCTCGCTGTTTTCACGGACAACAGTGATGACAAATCCTATCCTCCCGGAAAACGTCAATATACATTAGACTTTGCTTATCATGGTGGCATTTACCGTGATGTATGGATGATTGCCAAATCTCCGGTAGCTATTACTGACGCTATTGATTCACAAACCGTTGGCGGTGGAGGTGTCTTCGTTCATTTTGATAAGATCAGTGAAAAGAGTGCGCAGGTATATGTAAACACCGAAGTTCAGAATGACGACGCCCGTTCCGAGTCAGTCACTGTAGAAACGACTTTGGCAGACGCGGATGGAAAAGTAATCAAACGCAGTTTAGGAAAACTTTCTTTAAAGCCGGGAGAGAAGAAATCCATCCGTCAACAGATGGAAGTAAAGAATCCTACTCTTTGGTCACCGGACACACCTTATTTATATAGGGTACAATCACGTATTAAAAAAGGGAATAATCCATTGACGGAGGCATTACCCGTGTCGGTATTCGTCTGGCAGAATTCCGTGGTAAAGACGGATTCTGGCTGAATGGCAAACCTTTCGGACAACTGGTAGGAGCCAATCGCCATCAGGATTTTGCATACGTAGGTAATGCTTTGCCGAACTCACAGCAATGGCGTGACGCCAAACGTCTGCGTGATGCCGGATGTACCATTATTAGGGTAGCCCACTATCCCCAAGACCCTGCCTTTATGGATGCCTGTGACGAGCTCGGCCTGTTCGTGATTGTCGCTACTCCGGGATGGCAGTACTGGAACAAAGACCCGAAATTCGGAGAGTTGGTTCATCAGAATACCCGCGAAATGATTCGTCGTGACCGTAATCACCCTTCCGTATTGATGTGGGAACCCATCTTGAATGAAACCCGCTATCCGCTCGATTTTGCCTTGAAAGCTCTTGAGATTACCAAAGAAGAATATCCCTATCCGGGACGTCCGGTAGCTGCTGCCGATGTCCATTCGGCCGGAGTGAAAGAGCATTATGACGTTGTTTATGGCTGGCCAGGTGATGATGAAAAAGAAGACAAGCCGGAGCAATGTATCTTTACCCGTGAATTCGGGGAGAATGTAGACGACTGGTATGCTCACAACAATAATAACCGTGCCAGCCGCAGTTGGGGAGAACGCCCGTTACTGGTACAGGCTATGTCCTTGGCAAAGAGCTATGACGAGATGTACCGCACGACCGGTTTATTTATCGGTGGCGCCCAATGGCATCCGTTCGACCATCAGCGTGGTTACCATCCGGATCCTTATTGGGGCGGTATTTATGATGCTTTCCGTCAGAAGAAATATGCGTATGAAGTATTTCGCAGCCAGTCGCCGGCTAGTCTCCAACACCCATTGGCAGAATGTGGCCCGATGATATTCATTGCTCATGAAATGTCACAGTTCTCCGATAAGGACGTAGTTGTATTCACAAACTGTGATTCAGTCCGTCTTTCTATTTATGATGGAACGAAAACCTGGACGAAACCGGTGTTCATGCCAAAGGGCACATGCCGAATACTCCCGTTATATTCGAGAATGTCTGGGACTTTTGGGAAGCACGCGGATATAGCTATACTCAAAAAAACTGGCAAAAAGTGAACATGGTTGCCGAAGGAATCATCAACGGAAAAGTGGTATGCACTCAAAAGAAAATGCCTTCCCGACGTTCCACCAAACTACGTCTTTATGTAGATACTCAAAAAGTGAACCTGATAGCTGATGGTTCCGACTTTATCGTCGTAGTTGCTGAAGTAACCGATGATAGTGGAAATGTGCGCCGTCTGGCAAAAGAGAATATCGTTTTCACGGTAGAAGGTGAAGGAGAAATCATCGGAGATGCTACTATTGGCGCTAATCCCGTACGGTGGAGTTCGGCTCCGCTCCGGTGTTGATTCGTTCTACCCGGAAAGCCGGAAAAATAAAGGTGAAAGCCCGCGTACAGTTGAGGGCACTCAAGCTCCGACAGCTACTGAAATTGAACTGGAAAGCGTTCCTGCAGAACTTCCTTTCTGCTATGAGGAACAGACTTATGAAATACAAAGGACAACACCGTCCACTCTCAATGTAAACCCGGGCAAAGAATCATCTGAAGGAAAAGTGCAACTGACAGAGGAAGAACGCAACGGGTGTTGGATGAAGTAGAACGTCAACAGACTGAATTTGGAACTGAAAAATAGTACGATAAAGTGATTAGCAGGTTAGTGATTAGCGGGGTGACCTGCCAACTTGTTTTTTATATGTTACTAAAGCACTATTCAAAAAAAAAGACTATCTTTGAGTACGTTTAATTCCAATTATAGCCATCAATGAGAAAACGGAATATTCTAATACTATTACTATCCATGATAGGCATGTATGCTTTTGCTATCCAAATATGATTGTAGAACACTACACGGCTGAACGTGGTTTGCCTAATAATATCGTAAACTGTACATTAAAAGGACAAGACGGATTTATCTGGTTTGGTACCTGGTATGGACTATGCAGCTTTGACGGAAGTAAATTCCGTTCCTACGATAACCATGACGGCTTTTATTCCACAGATATTCCGCCGCGTAAGATTCAGCGTATCGTAGAAGATAAGAATGGTTTTCTGTGGATTAAGACTATCGACCGTAAACTCTACCTGTTCGATAAACGCATGAAAGCTTTCATGCCGTCTACGATGATGTGAAAGAATATTCCGAGAACATTCAGATTATCAAGATTCAGACAACCGAGGACGGCGACGTACTGTTACTGACAAAAGATAAAAGTCTTTTGCGTGCGTACACCGACAAGGAAGGTAAAATAACGATGAAACAATTGCATGATTCGCGTCCTAACGTGAACGTGTACGACATGCGTCTGAAACACAACATATTCTGCGAAACAGCCGAGTTTATCAATTGGATCGGTATGGATTATCAGATTCTGTCCCTACGGAAAGGGGAAGCGCTGAAAGACAAACCTGCCGACTTTATACAGAAAAAGGTATCTGCTAACCCGGATCAGTTTACTTGTGCCTCCTATAATTCTAAATTCTTATGGTTGGGAGACAAGAAAGGGCATATTTATAGCATTGATCCGCAAAACGGAGTTGTCAACCGTTACGAGATACCGGAAATTAAACAGCCGGTTTCTAATTTGCTGGTAACGGAATCCGGTCTGATGTACATTACCACCAACGAAGGAGCATACGAGTACAATATCGGCTACAAACAGTTGACCAAGCTCCCCTTTACCATCCCCGAAAAGGACAATGGAATTATATTCTATGATAAATATGATAAGGTATGGTTTCAGGAGGGTAACCAGGCATTGACCTATTATGATCCCCTGAACAGGAGCCATCACCGCTTTACATTCCCCAATCAGAACGCAATCGGCAATTTTGAAATGCAAGATGCCGGCGAACAGGGCATGTTCTTTATGACTCCGGGAGGGGAAATTCTTCTATTCGACAGGGAGAAACTGGAAATGACCCGTATCAACCAATTGAAGCCTTTCTCCGACGATCTTCCCAATCAGCTTTTCTTCCATCTTTTGCTGGATAAAGATGGTATCCTTTGGCTGGCATCTACGAGCAGCGGAGTATACAGGCTTAATTTCCCCAAGAAGCAATTCCAACTGCTGACAGAAGTTTCTCCATCTCCAGTGGTGCCCGAAAGATCGACTTCCTGGAATCAGGGAATACGTGCTCTCTTCCAGGCGCAAAATGGGGATATTTGGGTAGGAACCGCTGGCAAGCCTTGTATCGCCTGGATCGTAACGGACAAGTGAAACAAATCTTCTCGGATAAGAACTATCTGTTAGGAGCCGTATATCATATTATGGAAGACAAAGACGGTAATCTTTGGTTTTCCACCAAGGGAAACGGGCTTGTTAAAGCCGAACCGGACATGAATTCACCGCACGGGTTGCGTTTTACCCGTTATATCAATGACCCCAAGAATCCGAATTCTATCAGTAACAACGATGTGTACTTTACTTATCAGGACAGTCAGGGACGCATTTGGGTAGGATTACTGGGAGGAGGTCTGAATCTAATTTCCGAAGAGAACGGAGCAATTACCTTTATCCATAAATACAATGGCTTGAAACAATATCCTGCATACGGTCTTTATATGGAGGTGCGTACCATGACGGAAGATGAAGACGGACGTATTTGGGTAGGAACAATGGATGGCCTGATGTCTTTCGACGGACATTTCACTACCCCCGAACAAATCCAGTTTGAAACGTACCGCCAGGTCAGCGAAAATTCAAACGTAGCGGATAATGATATTTATGTACTCTACAAAGATACTGATTCGCAAATCTGGGTAAGTGTATTCGGAGGCGGTTTGAATAAATTAGTCCGCTATGATAAAGAAAAGCGTGAACCGATCTTCAAATCATACGGCATACGCGAAGGAATGAATAACGATGTAGTCAAATCCATCGTAGAAGATAAAAACGGCAACTTGTGGTTTACAACGGAAATTGGCTTGTCCTGCTTCAATAAGGCTACCGAACAGTTTCGTAACTACGACAAATACGACGGTTTCCTGAACGTAGAACTGGAAGAGGGTAGTGCCTCCGTACCTTGAATGGAGATTTGTGGATTGGTACCCGGCAGGGAATCCTGACATTCTCTCCCGACAAACTGGAAACATTGCATACGAACTACGATACACGTATTGTTGACTTTAAAGTTTCCAACCGCGATCTGCGTAGTTTCCGCGAATGTCCGATTCTGAAAGAATCCATCACATACGCCAAAGCAATCGAACTGAACTACAATCAATCCATGTTCACGATTGAATTTGCCGCATTGAATTTCTATAATCAGAACCGGGTATCTTACCGATATATACTTGAAGGATATGAAAAAGAATGGCATTATAACGGAAAGAATCGTATCGCTTCTTATACCAACGTACCTCCCGGCGACTATACATTCCGTGTAGAAACCGTAGATGAAGCCAATCCGGAGCTGGTTTCCAACTGTACACTGGCCATCACTATCCTTCCACCGTGGTGGTTGAGCTGGTGGGCAACCCTTATATATGTAATTCTAGGTTTGGCAGCTCTCTATTTCAGCCTGCGCCTGGCTTTCTTCATGCTCAAAATGAAGAATGATATTTATATCGAGCAGAAGGTATCAGAGATGAAAATCAAGTTCTTTACCAATATCTCCCATGAATTGCGCACTCCTTTGACATTGATAAAAGGTCCGATACAGGAACTAAGAGAACGCGAAAAGCTCTCTCCGAAAGGATTGCAATATGTGGATCTGATGGAGAAGAACACCAATCAAATGCTGCAATTAGTGAATCAGATCTTGATTTCCGGAAGATTCAGAACGGCAAGATGCGTTTGCATGTGTCATTAATTGATTTTAATGAGATGATAGCTTCTTTCCAAAAAGAATTCCGGGTACTTTCCGAAGAAAACGAGATCAGTTTTACTTTCCAGTTGCCGGATGAACCGATTATGGTATGGGCGGACAAGGAAAAAATGAGCATTGTTATCCGCAACATCATATCCAACGCATTCAAATTCACTCATTCCGGAGGAAGTATTTATATAACTACCGGATTGACAGACGACGGTAAACGTTGTTACGTACGGGTGGAAGATAACGGAGTAGGTATTCCACAAAATAAACTGACCGAGATTTTCGAACGCTTCTCGCAAGGAGAGAACGCGAAAAACTCCTATTATCAGGGCACGGGTATCGGATTGCACTTTCAAAAGAGATCGTCAATCTGCATCACGGACAGATTCGTGCCGAAGTCCCGAAGGACAAGGAGCGGTGTTTATTGTGGAACTCCTGATGGATAAGGAGCATTACCGCCCGTCGGAAGTAGATTTCTATGTGGGAGATACGGAGACAGCCCCTATTGCGGTAGAACAAGATCCTGTTGCAAATGCCATATCCGAAGACGGTACGGAGGAAGAAGAACCGGAAATCGACGCTTCATTACCGACCTTCTGTTGGTGGAAGATAACAAAGACCTTTGCCAGTTGATAAAGCTTCAGTTGGAAGACAAGTTTAATATCCATATTGCTAATAACGGAGTGGAAGGTTTGAAGAAAATACATCTGTATCATCCGGATATTGTGGTGACCGATCAGATGATGCCCGAAATGGATGGGCTTGAAATGTTGCAATCCATCCGCAAAGATTTCCAAATCAGCATATCCCTGTCATTATCCTGACTGCGAAGAATGATGAAGGCGCCAAGACCAAAGCGATCACTTTAGGGGCGAACGCCTACATCACCAAACCTTTCAGTAAGGAATATCTGTTGGCACGTATCGACCAGTTGCTTGCCGAACGGAAACTGTTCCGTGAACGAATCCGTCAGCAAATGGAAAACCAGACGACGACCGAAGAAGACAGCTACGAACAATTTTTGGTAAAGAAAGACGTACAGTTCCTCGAAAAGATACATCAGGTCATTGAAGAAAATATGGACGACAGTGACTTTAACATTGACACCATAGCATCCGGTATCGGATTGAGCCGTTCGGCATTCTTCAAGAAACTGAAGAGTCTTACCGGCCTGGCACCCGTCGACCTGGTAAAAGAGATTCGTTTGAATAAATCTATCGAACTGATTAAAAATACGGATTTAAGTGTTTCCGAAATTGCTTTTGCTGTCGGATTCAAGGATTCGGGATATTATAGTAAGTGTTTCCGGAAAAATATAATCAGTCCCCTCGCGAATATATGAATGAATGGCGGAAAGGAGAGAGATAACCGATTACAAAATGCTTTCTTAATCGTCCTTTTAGAAACCTAATTAAGATTCGAAAGAATGAACAACATTAAGAAAGTATTATCAGCGTGGATGCTGGTTGCCTGTGTACTACCTGTGGCAGCCCAGTATCCTGTAATTCCGGACTCGGTAAAAGCAAGAGGAGCAAAACAAGAAGCGGAGTTTGAACGGAAATCGGATGCGGCATGGGAAAAAGCTTTGCCGACAGTGTTAGAAGAAGCAAAGAAAGGTCGTCCCTATAAGCCTTGGGCCTCCAAACCCGAAGATTTGATAAAAAGTAATATCCCGGCTTTCCCCGGCGCAGAAGGCGGAGGTATGTATACTCCGGTGGTCGTGGCGGTAAAGTGATCGTAGTCACTTCGCTGGAAGATTCCGGTCCCGGAACATTACGTGAAGCCTGCGAAACGGGAGGTGCACGTATTATTGTATTCAATGTAGCGGGAGTGATTCGTTTGAAAAGTCCGATTAGCGTACGTGCCCCTTATGTAACGATTGCCGGACAAACAGCTCCCGGAGATGGTATCTGCGTCACCGGACAATCTTTCCTGATCGATACACACGATGTTGTGATTCGCCACATGCGCTTCCGTCGCGGTGCGCAGGACGTAGCTTTCCGTGATGATGCAGTAGGAGGGAATGCGGTTGGGAATATCATGATTGACCATTGCTCCGCCAGTTGGGGATTGGATGAAAACATGTCTATCTACCGTCATGTATACAACAGAGGGGCAGACGGACACGGCTGAAACTTCCGACGGTAAACATTACCATCCAGAATTCTATTTTCTCTGAAGCATTGGATACCTACAATCATGCTTTCGGTGCAACCATCGGTGGGCATAACAGTATGTTCTGTCGTAATCTTTTTGCTTCCAACATCAGCCGGAATAGTTCGGTAGGTATGGACGGCGACTTTAACTTCGTCAATAATGTTGTTTTCAACTGGTGGAACCGTTCCGTAGACGGAGGCGATCACAACAGTTTCTACAATATGATAAACAACTACTTCAAACCCGGTCCGATCACTCCGATAGGTAAACCGATCTCTTATCGTATTCTCAAACCGGAAGCAGGACGTGACAAAAACAGACCGCTTTCATTCGGAAAAGCATACGTAAACGGAAATATTATCCATGCAATGCCAAAGTTACAAAAGATAACTGGGACGGAGGCGTACAACTTAAAGAAGAGGTGGACGCCACAAAGTTTCTGCCGCTAATTAAATCGGACGAGGCTTTCAAAATGCCACCGGTAACTGTAATGGATACCAAAAAGCTTATACCTTTGTATTAGATAATGTAGGAGCTAATTTTCCGAAACGTGACGCAGTAGATGCACGTGTCATTAAGACCGTACAAACAGGAAAGGCCATTTATGCGAAAGATGCACCGGAGTTTGTCTCTCCTTACGTGAAGAGACGGTTACCGGCTGATTCATACAAGCAAGGTATCATCACAGATATTCGTCAGGTAGGCGGACTGCCCGAATATAAAGGTGAAGCGGTAGTAGACTCGGACGGCGACGGTATGCCGGATGCTTGGGAAATTGCCAACGGATTGAATCCGAATGACCCGACCGACGCCAACATGGACTGCAACGGTGACGGATATACCAATATTGAAAAATACATCAATGGTATAGACACCAGAAAGAAAGTGGACTGGACAGACTTGAAAAACAATTACGATACATTGTCTAAACGGAAAAGTCTGTTGTAACCGGATGAAAAGAGATTAAAGTTTATTGTAATGAAAATACAAGTAAGAACGATCCTTTTAGGATTATTGAGCATTGGGTTTGTGCAAAGTTATGCGCAAACCTTTGCTTTACAGGTTAAGAATGACCAGATCACTTACCTGAATGATGATCGGGGAAACCGGATTCTCGATTTCTCTACATGCGGATATAAATCCTCCGAACAGGATATTCCTTCTGTCCGTAATGTGGTATTTGTACCCTGGAAAGCCGGAGATAATACTGCACGTATTCAACGTGCCATTGATTATGTAGCTTCGCTGGCTCCTGACGCTTCCGGTTTTCGGGGAGCCGTATTACTCGATCAGGGAGAGTTTTCCCTGTCCGGCAGTATTCGTATCTCCGCACCCGGAATTGTATTGCGGGGAACGGATAAAGAAAAAACAATACTGCTGAAAAAGGGCGTAGACAGAGGTGCGCTTATCTACATGGAAGGAATGGACGACCTGAATGTACAAGACACATTGAAGGTGCTTTCCCACTATGTTCCGGTAAACGCGAGAACATTGGAAGTCGCTTCGGGTGTTTCTCTGAAAAAAGGAGATCGCGTCATGGTTACCCGTCCTTCCGGCAAAGAATGGATTGCCTCTTTGGGTTGTGATATTTTTGGAGGAGGTATCAGTGCTTTGGGATGGAAAGAAGGTGACATGGATCTGACTTGGGACAGAACAGTCTGCGAAGTAAACGGCAACCAGGTAACACTGGATGCTCCGCTGACCGTAGCTTTGGATACCAACTATGGAACTTCTTCCCTGTTGACTTATCAATGGAACGGACGTATTCACGATTGTGGCGTAGAAAATATGACACTGATTTCGGATTACGACAAGCGTTATCCTAAAGACGAGGATCATTGCTGGACAGGTATCTCCATTGAAGATGCGGAAAACTGTTGGGTGAGACTGGTTAATTTCAAGCATTTTGCAGGAAGTGCTGTAATTGTTCAGCGTACAGGTTCCAAAATTACCGTTGAAGATTGTATCTCGAAAGAACCCGTTTCAGAAATCGGAGGGATGCGTCGTTGCACTTTCCATACGCTGGGACAACAAACTTTATTTCAACGCTGCTATTCGGAACAGGGTATTCATGACTTTGCTGCCGGATATTGCGCAGCCGGTCCCAATGCTTTTGTACAATGTGATTCGTATGAATCTTTGGGATTCAGCGGTTCTATTGATGCTTGGCGTGCGGACTGCTGTTTGACGTAGTAAATATCGACGGTCATAACCTGACTTTCAAGAATTTGGGACAAGATAAAAACGGAGCCGGTTGGAATACGGCAAACAGCTTGTTTTGGCAATGTACGGCAGCGGAAATCGAATGTTATGCCCCGGCAAAAGATGCGATGAACCGTGCATACGGTTGTTGGGCACAATTCTCCGGTGACGGTGAATGGCACAATCCAACAATCATGTACAACCTCGTAGTATTTTTTATGCTCAATTGGGAGAACGGTTAAACAAAGAATGTACA
>ENA-OQIG01001346-OQIG01001346.1-human-gut-metagenome-genome-assembly--contig:-NODE-1346-length-10691-cov-1.845986_pt1 | contig 10691 bp, 15 predicted proteins | sample MGYA00242576_ERZ504741 | MGnify/ENA primary metagenome ERZ504741 (study PRJEB26092, sample SAMD00036436) | human gut metagenome | host: Homo sapiens | study: EMG produced TPA metagenomics assembly of... | reverse complement strand
GCTACATTTACCACTTTTTCAATCCGATTTCCAATGACTTCTTTAAAATCTTTCTCTAGATCCTTCTAATCACAAATACGACTTTATCAAAACCTGCCTCCATCGCATCCGCAATCGAATAGTCCATGATAATCTCACCATTTGGTCCGACCGGCTCCAACTGTTTGATTCCGCCACCGAATCTACTTCCAATCCCCGCCGCCATAATTACCAATGTCGCTCTGTTCATTTTTCTTCTCCTTTTCTTTTGCAAAAATAGTCGAGTATTTATCTCGACTATTTTTATCTTATTCTCCTAAACCACTTTCGATCATCTCTATAATCTCTCGGGCTGCTGCTTCTTCATCTTCACCTTCAAATATAAATTCTACCTCATCTCCAGATTTCACACAAGCCCCTAAAATACTCAGAACACTCTTTGCATTCCCAGTAGAATTTTTCGCCTGAAATGTGATCTTGCATTCAAATTGCATTGCCGTCTTACACAGAAGTCCGGCGGGACTCAAGTGAAGCCCGGTTGGATTCTTGATTGTCACTACCTGCCTGATCATCTCTGCCTCCTGTTTTTTACTTTTTCTTTTCGACTGTAATATTGATCTTCTCACCCTTATACTGGCAGTCCCCATATCCTTCCACGACTGGAACTACTTGATATTTTCCCGGTGTATTATAATCTTTCATATCAATATAGACATTGATCTTGCTTGCATCAAGTTTCTTCAAATTCTCTTCGGAACCTGTAAATGCCAATTCGATCTGTTCAGAATCAAAGCTGACTTTCAGTCCCTCTTCCAGTTCTCTCGGAATGATCGAAGATACCGGTATATGGATTCTTCTGCTTCCACCTTCGCTGACAGAAATCGTCACTGCAATATTTTTCTGACTCTCATCTACCAGTTTTGTATTTTCCGGAAGATATGGCGTCACATCGATTCCAACTTCCGTACGACTGCTGATCTCTGTATTTTCCAATGCCTCCGCCGGTATTGTGATCTTATCGATTTCCTTTAACACATCCGGTCTTCCTGCGATCTGTACCTCAGCCGGTTCGATCAAAGCTTCCTCTACCACATATCCCTCTGCAATGGCATCATTATATAGTACATCCAGCTTTACGTTTTTCGTATCAAGCAACTCCACATCAACAGATACTCCTTTTTCTCCAAGGTTCGTTTCAAACTGGAACTGATCAATGACTCCTCCGCCGACATCATAAAGAATCAATTCTGCCGGAACTTCTCCATCGTTTGACATTCCGGACACATCTGCTTTTGCCACAACTTTGTTAATCTGATTGATAGCGCTGACACCACCTTGGATTGTAATATAAGCCGGATTCGGTGTGACCGGTCCGAGCACATATCCATCTCTCACAGTGCCTCTCGTCTCTGCGACAATCGGAAATCTCTTGGACAGATAATTCTCAATTTCTACTTCCAGATTTCTCGGATTGGTATAGGCCTCCTCATACTCATCCTCATATCCGCTGATACTTACCTCTACTGGAATCAAAGCCCTGCTTTCCAGATTTTGCATATCTGCATATGCAGTTATCTTTTCTGGATGTTCCTTCAGATCACTCAAAATAGATTTTTTTGCCTTAACTGTGACTTCCACAGACTGCTCTCCGACAACCGAATACGTCTTCCCTTTGGATGTGATAATATCATCATTCCGTATTCCAACAGAAATCCCCTTAAAAGTCCGTGTATCAATCGGATCTTCGACATTCATAACAACAAGCCACAAAACTATTGTGAAGAACACTGCGATGAATTTCAGCCCCAAATTATTTTGTCAGTCTTTCTTTCATCTTTTCGCCTTCCTTTCCATGGAATCAGTACGTTTCCGCTCTACCGTACGATCCTGCACATCAAGCAATCTCTCTGTGAGCCGTTCTGGGCGTACATTACACTCCAGACGTCCTCCCATCGCGATGGAACTGCCCCGGTTTCTTCTGATACCGCAATAATCAGCGCATCGCTCACTTCGCTCATTCCCACTGCCGCACGGTGTCTTGTTCCAAGATCCTTGCTTAACTTCATATTGTCTGAAAGAGGAAGATAACAGGTTGCTGAGACGATTCTGTCTCCTCTGATAATGATCGCACCATCATGGAGCGGTGTATTGTGTTCAAAAATATTGATCAGCACCTGACTGGAAACAAGACAATCCAAACGGATCCCTGTGCTTTCATACTCCGTCAGTTTGATCGCTCTCTCTACAACGATCAACGCTCCTGTCTTAACTTTTCCCATCTCAAAGCATGCTCTGACAATACCATCGATAGTCTCTGTGCTAAATCTGACAGACTCTTTCTTCTTATCCAAAGGCACAACCGAAGACAAAATATTTTTCTCTCCGAGTTTTTCAAGTGCCCTTCGAAGCTCTGGCTGAAAGACAACAACTGCCGCCATCGCCAGCACATCGATCGCATGGCTCGCCAAGAACAAAATGGTATTCATCTCAAAAATTGCAGCGACAAGAATGAATGCACAAAGTACAAGCATTCCCTTCAACAGCATCCATGCTTTTGTATTTTTTATCCACACCATAATCTCATAGACCAATACCGAAATAATGATGATCTCAATAATATCGACAACTTTAATCTCTGGTATATACCATGCGGAAATATATTTTTCAAGAAATCTCTCAAACTGTGCCCCCATCTTATCACCTCCTGTACTTATTTTTGAAGACTATTTTTCTAATTCTTTTTCAATCATTCTCTGAAGATCCTGCTGATCCTCCTCTTCATCTCTATCAAACACTTCCCCAGCTCCTCTGATCTCATCCGCCGGAAGTGTTGTTGTCTCTTGTCTCTCATTGATCTTTTTCACTGTCTTTCTTGGAGCCGGCACTGAAATCTTCGGAACTGCCTTGATGTAGTAATAATACTCATCATCTTCAAACTGAATCTGCTCTGTACGGGAATAATCCACTGTAAATACAAAAAATTCCAACACAACTGCAATCAGTCCTGCCACTATATTCCCACCGATCATACCACCATATGGAATATGTACATCAAAGACAAGTTCTCCGCTTACAACGAGCACAACATTGGCGATAATCCCAACAGCGATCGCCACTTTCCATGCATAGTCAAAGGAACTTCTGCGGATTGCATACACAATCAGCAGGCACACCGAAAATGCAAGTACAAATATCAACATCTCTTTGTTAGTAAAAATCTGTTTTGTAAATTCTGTCACTGCATTCATCAATCCCTCTGCGCCTGCACTGCCTTTAAATGCAGTCGCTGATGACGATACAAAATGCAACATAAAATAGACAATCGTCCCGCATGCAACCGGTACAACATAGACCGGAGTTCCGATCAATCCATAGACAACCGGGATAATATACGGAACTTTTAATACAAATGCCAGAGGTGTCAGCAACAAAATGGTCGCCGTCCCCGGTGCGAATCGAAAATAAAAAATAAACATCATCAAAAACACGGCTGCCGTTACAGCAAACACTGCCATTGACAACGAAAACAAATGCAGTAAAATCAAAACTGCTGCTGCCACTGCCATATACACTGATGGCAAAAATGTAAAGAACACTGTCAGACCTGCCGTCACATATTTGGATGCCGCCAGTTCCATATAGCCAAGCTAGAGTTGATCATCCCAAATACGAGAATTCCAAGAATCAGCTGAAGTACCTTATCGATATATTTTGCATACCGCGCATATAATTTCTGCATCTCTTCTTTCCACACGTATAAACTATTCATCTACATATTCTCCTTTTTATACATCTTACTCAGGCGCGATAAATTCCTGTAATATCTCTTTACTCTCAATTTTGCTTCATTGTGTTTCTTTTTGTAATAACTTCCAGCCATCATCCCATAGATGATCAGCACTGCAATATATCCGATCACAACCAGCACACCAAGCAAAAAAAACTTTGCAAGTGTCAGGCCTTCAAAAATCTTCTCCAGATTCACAAGAAAAAATAACCCGACTGCCAATCCATACCCAATCGTCGTCCAAATCAATGTGACAATTGTGCGGAAACTTACATAATCTTTTCTATAATAGCTATTTACTTTAAAATCTTCTTTTCCCTGTCCTTCTTCATAAGAGGCCAGCTTTATCATCATCTTGACTCGTTCCTCATTTAACATCTCGTCACCTCTGTCTCTGTTTTTCCCCTCAGCCAAACACTATTTTTTAGTATAGCATATAATCAGAAACCTTGTCCAACACTTATAGTCAGAAAATATACTTTTTGTACCCCATTTTCTTTCAGTATGCGGGCAAGCTCATCCACAGTACTTCCTGTTGTATAGATATCATCGACCAGAAGTACTTTTTTCTTTGGCTTCCAGTCATCCTCCACGGCAAAGGCTCCGGAAAGTGCCCTCCTTCTCTCACTTGGATTCATCTCTTTCAATGCATTTGTTTTTTGAACTCTTCGGACTGCAAATGCCTCCATAGGGACCTCCAACCGCCCGGAAAGCTCTTTTGCCAAAACTTCTGCCTGATTGTATCCTCGTTTTCTCCGCTTACTTTTATGAATTGGTACAGGATGATCACCTCGATCTGCCATTTTCTTAACAGATCTGCAAACTGTTCTGCCATTTGTTCCGCATAGTACTGTGCAAATACGCGGCGATTTCTATACTTAAACTGATAAATCGATTGCGAAACCGGCATTTTATGGAGCCACAGACTCCTTCCCTGCTCATAGAAATGTATGATTTTCTGACAGTCATAGCAGTATTCCTGCTCCTCATAGCGCACTGGTTTTCCACATTTTTTACAGAGAGGCTCCTGGAGTATCTTTACTTCCTTCCGGCAGCTTTCACAAATCCCCTCAGAAGCTACTGTTCCACAAAACACACAAGTAGTCGGATAGAGTAATTCTAAAATCCTGTGCCATATAAGTTTTGCTCTCCTTTTTTCTGCTGTTTTTCTTTCTCTGTTCTTCTGTTTCTCTGTTTTTTTCATTCTTTGTATCACAAGATACTTTCATACCGCTCACGAATCGCTTCCGCCAGACTCGTATACCGTTTTTGCTCACTTTGATTTTCAATCATCTCATAAAAAGTATGCTCATCTCCTACCAGTGTAACACACTTTTTTGCCCTTGTAATCGCTGTATATAATAAATTTCTGTGATACAGCAGTCTTGGGCCCGGCAGAAGCGGAATCACAACCGCCGGATACTCGCTCCCCTGGGATTTATGTATCGTGATCGCATACGCCAGCTCCAACTCCTCCAGCATTTTAAAGGAATACTCTACCTGCTTTCCTTCTTCATATTCCACTGTCATGAGTTCCTGGTAATGATCGATTTTCTTGACGATTCCCATATCTCCGTTAAAAATGCCAACTCCTTTGTCCACAGTCAGCCCATATTTCGTTTTAACTTCCCACTCCAGCTGGTAATTATTCTTAATCTGCATGACCTTGTCGCCAACCCGAAATTTCTTATTTCCATATTCTTTTTCTTCTTTCTTTCGATCCGGCGGATTCAGATATTCCTGTAAGATCACATTAAGCCGTTCTACCCGATCAATCCTTTTTTCATCGGTGTAAGCACCTGGATCTCATGCATCGGAGCATCCACATACTTCGGCATTTTTTCCTTTACAAGCTGGATAACGATGCTGATGATCACGTTTGCATCCTGCCGTTTTAAGAAAAAGAAATCTCTTCCTTTGTTTTTCAGCTCAACCGGCTCTCCATTGTTAATCTTATGCGCATTGACTACAATATCACTTTCCCCCGCCTGGCGAAAAATCTTATTGAGCCGCACAACCGGAAAACATTCTGATTTGATCATATCCTTCAACACACTTCCCGGTCCCACTGACGGAAGCTGATTGACGTCCCCCACAAGGATCAGATGAGTTCCAACCATCACCGCCTTTAAAAGCGCATGAAACAAAGATAGATCCACCATTGACATTTCATCTATGATGATCACATCTGCCTCCAGCGGATTCTCTTCATTTCTTCCAAATCCTCCTGTCTGTTCCCCCTCTGGATTGCCATTGACCTCCAGCAGTCTGTGTAATGTCTGCGCCTCGCAGCCAGTCGCCTCCGTCATTCTCTTTGCCGCACGTCCGGTCGGTGCCGCCAGATAAATATTCAGCCCTTCGCTCTCAAAAAATGAATCATCGCATTGATCGTCGTTGTCTTTCCAGTTCCTGGCCCTCCAGTCAGCACAAGCAGACCATTTTTTACTGCTTCTTTTACTGCTGTCCGCTGCAATTCATCCAAAGATAACTCTGCATACGCCTCAATCTTGCTCAGGCGCTTTTCCAGATAATCTTCTCCCACTTCATTTTTGATATCTAGATCGTACAACATTTGCAGTATTTAATTCCAGATAATAGAAATGAGAAGCATACACTCTCTTTCCCTCTGGCTTCTCCTTGACAACGATCTTCTTTTCCATACACAGATCCATCAGATGCCGCTCCATATCTTCAATTTTCACCTGCAAAAGCTGGCTTGTTCGCGCAAGCAGTGTCTGTTCCGGAAGGTACACGTGGCCTTCCCCAACTGCCTGAAGCAACGTGTAAAAGATACCACTCCGGATTCGGAAATCAGAGTCTGTATGGATCCCTACCTTTGCCGCAATCTCATCGGCAGTCTTAAATCCAACCCCCTCTACATGATCTGCCAACTGATACGGATTCTGTTCGATCACGCGATAAATACTCTGTCCATAATGCTGATAAATCTTGCCGCAAGTGTTGTTGAAATACCATATTTCTGCAAATACAACATTGCCTGTCGCATTTCCTTCTTCTCTTCTACCTGCACTGCAATCTCTCTTGCCATTCTCTCGCTGATTCCTTTGATCTCTGCGAGACGCTCCGGCTCTTCTTCAATGATGCGGAAGGTATCTCCTTTGAATTTTCTTACAATTCTGCCTGCCAGCGCACTTCCAAGTCCCTTGATTGCTCCGGAACCAAGATAAACTTCTATAGAATGAAGATCTTCCGGTTCTTTTACCCGATACTCCTGTACTTGAAGCTGTGATCCATACACCGCATGATTCGTATATTCTCCGGATACCTCCAGAAACTCTCCCTCGCTAATATAATGAAACATCCCGACACAAGTCAGATCCCCATCTTCATTGTGCAGATGAAACACCGTATAACCATTGTCTTCATTGCGAAACACAATGTGCTCCACATATCCGATTATTTTCTCCATGTTCCTGCTCTTTTCCTTTTCTGTTAAATCTGTTTCTATCGTACCACGTTCTTAAAAGCATGAAAACTCCTTTGTAGATTGCTTTTCAGAAAATACATATGCTCCTTCTATCACACAAAATATATGAAAAAACTGCCGTGAACTAAAGCTTCCATCCAAACTTTTTCACAGGATTTTCCTTCCTATGTCTGTTCTTCCGAATTCCTTACTTCCCGGCAGCTTATGCTCTATTCTTTTCAATGTTTTTCGTAAAATCTAAACCAGACTAAGAATTTCTTCTCATCCCAGTAACTTCTGCAAATTGTCCACTTCCCACTGCAACAACTTTCATCGGATCTTCTGCTGCCATCGTCCGGATTCCCGTCTTCTCCTCCATCAGTGTATCCAGCCCCCGCAGAAGTGCACCTCCTCCGGTCAGCATAATTCCACGCTCCAAAATATCCGCTGACAATTCCGGTGGTGTCTGCTCCAGTACATGGATCACCGACTCTACAATCTGGTCTGCCACTTCCCTCAGGACAGACTCTGTCTCTGAGGAAGTCACCGTAACCGTTTTCGGCAATCCCGTCACAAGATTCCTTCCTCTGATCTCTATCTCCAGTTCCTCTTCAAGCGGATAAACCGTTCCCACTTTGATCTTAATCTCCTCCGCCGTACGATCACCAACCAGCAGATTCTGCTTTTTTCTCATATAGCGTGCAATTGCCTCATCAAAATCATTCCCCGCCGTCTTCACAGAAGTATGGACACTGCTGCCCCCAGCGAAATCACCGCTACATCCGTTGTTCCGCCGCCAATATCTACAATCATATTGCCAAATGGTTTCATAATATCCAAACCAGCTCCGATTGCTGCCGCCACCGGTTCTTCCACAAGACAGACTTCTCTTGCTCCTGCTGCATAAGCAGCCTCCTCCACGGCCTTCTGTTCCACTTCTGTGATCTGACACGGAACACAAATGCTGATTCTAGGCTTCTTTAACATTCTTCTTCCGAGCGACTTCTGCACAAAATATTTAATCATCTTCTCTGTGACCGTATAGTCTGATACAACACCTTTTTCCAAAGGTCTGATCGCGATGATATTCCCCGGTGTCCTTCCAAGCATCAGTCTAGCTTCTTCTCCAATGGCTTTTATCTCTTTCGTATCCCGGTCAAGTGCCACGACAGAGGCTCCTTTAATACAACCCCTTTGCCTTTTATAAACACGAGTACGCTTGCAGTTCCCAGATCAATTCCGATATCTGCCGACATCTCGATTCCCCTTTCCTCATTTTCGTCTGTCTGATTTTTTGTTTATTCCCCCTGCCGCAACAGCGGTGCAATATACTTTCCGGTGTAAGAGCATTCGGAAGCGGCAACCTGTTCCGGTGTTCCTTTTGCGATCACCGTCCCTCCTTTGTCTCCTCCTTCCGGACCGATATCGATCAGATAATCAGCCGTTTTAATCACATCCAGATTATGCTCAATGACTACCACTGTATTTCCATCTGCTGACAGCTTCTGCAAAATTTCTGTAAGCTTATGCACATCTGACAAAATGCAGTCCAGTTGTCGGTTCATCCAAGATATACACTGTTTTTCCGGTGCTGCGCTTACTCAATTCCGCCGCCAATTTGATCCTCTGCGCTTCTCCTCCCGACAATGTGGTGGATGGCTGTCCAAGACGAATGTAAGACAGTCCTACATCATACAACGTCTCCATTTTCCTGCGGATGCTCTGGACACATTTTCAAAGAAATGAAGTGCTTCTTCCACAGTCATATTTGAGTACATCATAAATACTTTTTCCTTTATATTTTACCTCCAACGTCTCACGGTTATACCTTTTTCCATGACAAACTTCACATGGTACATAGACATCCGGCAAAAAGTGCATCTCGATTTTCAGGATCCCATCTCCACTGCACGCTTCACATCGTCCTCCCTTGACATTAAAACTGAATCTTCCTTTCTTATACCCTCTGGCCTTTGCGTCCGCCGTTGCCGCAAACAGATCACGGATCAGATCAAAGACTCCCGTATAAGTTGCTGGATTCGATCTCGGTGTCCTTCCGATCGGAGATTGGTCTATATTGATTACTTTATCTACCTGTTCCAGCCCTTCGATCCGCGTATGCTTTCCAGGAATTGTCCGGGCGCGGTTCAGTTCTTTTGCCAGTGCTTTATATAAAATCTCATTCACAAGAGAACTCTTTCCGGATCCCGAGACTCCTGTTACACATGTCATGACCCCCAGTGGAATCTCCACATCAATATTTTTCAAATTGTTTTCTCTCGCTCCAAGAATCTTAAGAAATCCTTTCGGCTCCCTTCTTTCTTCCGGCACCGGAATCTTCTTCCGACCACTCAAATACGCGCCCGTCACAGATTTTTTATTTTTCATAATCTCTTTTGCCGTACCTGCCGCTACAACTTCTCCGCCATGCTCTCCTGCCCCCGGACCGATATCGACAATATAATCCGCTTCCTTCATCGTATCTTCATCATGTTCTACAACAATCAGTGTATTTCCAAGGTCTCTTAAATGCTTCAACGTCTTTAACAACTTGTCATTGTCTCTCTGGTGCAGTCCAATGCTCGGCTCATCAAGGATGTAGGCCACACCCACAAGTCCGGAACCAATCTGGGTCGCCAGTCGGATTCTCTGTGCCTCACCGCCGGAGAGTGTTCCTGTCGCCCGAGAAAGGGTAAGGTAATCCAGCCCAACATCCATCAGAAAATTTGTCCTCGCTTTGATCTCCTTTAGAATCTGTCCGCCGATCAGCTCCTGTGTCTCTGTCAACACGAGTTCTGCAAGAAATTTTTGCAATTTTTCGATTGATAATGCGGTTACCTCCGCAATATTCATTCCGCCGACAGTCACTGCAAGCGCATCCTTCTTCAAACGCTGTCCCCCACAAGTATGACACGGGGTAATCCGCATAAAAGATTCATATTCTGCTTTCATCGTCTCAGAACCAGTCTCCCGGTATCGGCGCTCTACATTCCTTAGCAGTCCCTCAAACGCGACATCATAAACACCTTCACCCCGCTGTCCTTTATAGTACACTTTCACTTCCCTTCCATCTGTACCATGAATCAGCACATGCTGCACCGCTTCCGGATAGTCCTCAAACGGCGTATCCAGATCAAATCCGTACTCTTTGCAGAGCGCCTCCAGGATTGCTCTTGTAAAACTCCCTTTATCTGTGCAAGACTGCCATCCGATCACCGTAATCGCTCCGTCATTGATACTGAGTGTTTTATCCGGGATCATCAAATCAATATCAAATTCCATCTTATATCCAAGACCATAACAATCCGGACATGCTCCAAAAGGATTATTGAAAGAAAAGCTTCTCGGCTCAATCTCTTCGATACTGATTCCACAATCTGGACAGGAAAAACTCTGGCTGAAATTTAATGTTTCTCCGCCGATCACATCTACCTGAAGCAATCCTTCCGCCAATGTCAGTACACTCTCAATCGAATCTGACAGTCTTTTTTCAATCCC
>ENA-OQIG01001345-OQIG01001345.1-human-gut-metagenome-genome-assembly--contig:-NODE-1345-length-10716-cov-4.359335_pt1 | contig 10716 bp, 10 predicted proteins | sample MGYA00242576_ERZ504741 | MGnify/ENA primary metagenome ERZ504741 (study PRJEB26092, sample SAMD00036436) | human gut metagenome | host: Homo sapiens | study: EMG produced TPA metagenomics assembly of... | reverse complement strand
AATGCGACTCAACAACAAGTCGCATTTATTGAAAACTGGATTAACAACTATCCAAAGAAACTATTCAATTATAAATCTCCTAAAGAGTTTTTACAGACTGGCTAATTTGAACTTGAAATTTGGCATTTTCATAAAATCATGCTAAAAAACTTTAAAAAGATGAAAGAGTTTCAGAAGTTTACTAAAAAGTTAGCAGAAAATTTTCTGAAAATAACTACTTTTTGATTTTTTTAGCCTTTTATGAGAAAAACAGCCTTTTAAACGTTTCAAAATATGAAAAGTTTCAAAAATTCTAAGTTTGCACTTGAAAGTGTTTCCAAAAGGTGCTAAAATATTTGTGAAAGCGAAATTTTCAAATAGAAAGGAAGTCCAATAATGAACACTGATGATACGATTACAATTTATGATGTTGCACGAGAAGCAGGCGTCTCAATGGCAACAGTTAGTCGTGTTGTAAATGGCAATAAAAATGTAAAGGAAAACACTCGTAAAAAAGTACTTGAAGTTATTGACCGTTTAGACTATCGTCCAAATGCAGTTGCTCGTGGTTTGGCAAGTAAAAAACTACGACAGTTGGTGTTGTTATTCCAAATATCGCTAATAGCTATTTCTCAATTTTAGCGAAAGGTATCGACGATATTGCTGCAATGTACAAATACAATATCGTTCTTGCGTCAAGTGATGAAGATGACGATAAAGAAGTTAATGTTATTAACACTTTGCTTGCAAAACAAGTGGATGGTATTATCTTCATGGGACACCATTTAACAGAAAAAATTCGTGCAGAGTTCTCTCGCTCACGCACACCAGTGGTTCTAGCAGGAACAGTTGATTTAGAACACCAACTTCCAAGTGTTAATATTGATTACAAAGCTGCCGTGGCTGATGCTGTTGATATTTTGGCTAAAAATAACAAAGATATTGCCTTTGTTTCAGGACCACTTATCGATGACATTAACGGTAAAGTTCGTCTTGCAGGATACAAAGAAGGACTTGAAAAGAACAACCTATCATTCAAAGAAGGACTTGTATTTGAAGCTCACTACAGCTACAAAGATGGTTATGAACTAGCTCAACGCGTGATGAATTCAGGTGCTACAGCTGCTTATGTTGCTGAAGACGAACTAGCTGCAGGTCTTTTGAATGGATTGTTTGCCGCAGGTAAAAAAGTTCCTGAAGACTTTGAAATTCTTACAAGTAATGATTCACCAATCACATCATACACTCGTCCAAACCTAAGCTCAATTAGCCAACCAGTTTATGACCTTGGTGCGGTAAGTATGCGTATGTTGACTAAAATCATGAACAAAGAAGAACTTGAAGAAAAAGGAATTATTCTTAATCATGGTCTTAAATTGCGTGGTACTACACGTCAATAATTTCCAAAAAGGATACTATGACAAAATCAGCCTTTGGGCTGATTTTGTTTAGTCTTAGTGAAAAAAATTACAAAATAAGCTATAATAGTATTTATGAAAGTTTTACTGTATTTGGAAGCCGAAAATTATTTAAGAAAATCAGGAATTGGTCGTGCCATCGAGCACCAAGAGCGTGCTCTTAGCATGGTTGGCCAAGATTATACAACAAATCCAAACGATGACTATGATTTGGTTCATATCAATACTTATGGTATTAAGAGTTGGAAATTATTGAAAAAATCCAAAAAAGCGGGTAAAAAAGTGTTGATGCATGGTCATTCTACCGAGGAAGATTTTCGCGACTCTTTTATCGGCTCTAATTTAGTATCACCAATTTTTAGATGGTATCTTTGTCGTTTTTATAACAATGCAGATGCCATTATTACACCGACTGAATACTCAAAATCATTAATTAATGGCTATGGTGTTGATAAGCCAATTTATGCTGTTTCAAATGGGATTGATTTGTCACGTTATGTTCCAAATCCTGCTAAGGAAGAGGCGTTTAGACGTCATTTTGGTCTTAAACCAGATGAAAAAGTTGTGATTTGTGCTGGGCTTTATTTCATGCGAAAAGGAATTGACGAATTTGTTGAAGTGGCAAAACAAATGCCTGATGTGCGTTTTATTTGGTTCGGTGAGACTAATAAATGGATTATTCCTCATAAAGTCAGAAGCATTGTGACACGTAAGCATCCTGATAATGTGATTTTTGCTGGTTACATTAAAGGAGATGTTTTTGAAGGTGCTATGAGTGGTGCAGATGCCTTCTTCTTCCCGAGTCGTGAAGAAACAGAAGGAATTGTCGTTCTTGAAGCACTTGCTAGTCACCAACATGTGGTTTTGCGAGATATTCCTGTTTATCACGGCTGGGTTGACAGTAGCTGTGCGGAGTTAGCTCATGATGTTTCTGGTTTTGTTAAAGCCCTTCGTAAGGTTTTATCAGGAAATAGCGAAAAACAAGAAGCAGGTTATCATATTGCTCAAAGTCGTAGCATTGATAAAGTTGCTCATGAATTAGTTGATGTTTATCACAAAGTAATGGAGTTGTAAAATGAGAATTGGTCTTTTTACGGACACTTATTTTCCTCAAGTTTCTGGGGTAGCAACGAGTATTTGTACCCTCAAGGAAGAGTTGGAAAAAGAAGGACACGAGGTCTATATTTTTACAACCACAGATAAAGCGGTGAAACGCTACGAAGATCCAACGATTATTCGACTTCCTAGCGTGCCTTTTATTTCGTTTACAGATCGCCGCATTGTTTATCGTGGATTGATTTCGTCTTATAAAATTGCCAAACAATATAAATTAGATATTATTCATACCCAAACGGAATTTAGCGTTGGGATGCTTGGAAAAATGATTGCTGCAACCCTTCGTATTCCAGTTGTTCACACTTATCATACGCAATATGAAGACTATGTTGGTTATATTGCTAAAGGAAAAATCATCAAACCAGGTATGGTCAAATACGTTATGCGTGGCTACATGAACGACTTGGACGGCGTGATTTGTCCATCTCGTATTGTGCTAAATTTGCTTGATGGTTATGATATTAAGATTCCAAAACGTGTCATTCCGACAGGATTCGTGTGGAAGAGTACGAACGTAAGGACATTACAAGAGAAGATGCGCTAGCACTTCGTGAAAAACTTGGAATTGCTGAGGATGAGACAATGTTACTTAGTCTGTCTCGTATCTCTTATGAAAAAAATATTCAAGCTATTGTCCAACAATTTCCAGACGTTTTAGGTCAAAATAAAGCTGTTAAATTGGTTGTTGTTGGTGATGGACCATATCTATCAGACTTGAAAAAAATGGTTGAGGACCTTGATATTGAAGATAGTGTGATTTTCACGGGAATGGTTGCTCACGAAGAAACTGCAATTTATTATAAAGCAGCTGATTTCTTCATTTCAGCATCAACTAGTGAAACTCAAGGGTTGACTTATACAGAAAGTCTTGCTAGTGGAACACCAGTCATTGCACATGGAAATCCGTACTTGGATGACATCATTGACCAAAAGATGTTTGGAACATTGTTCTACCAAGAAGAGGATTTGGCGAATGCTATTTTAGATGCGATTGAAAACACACCTGCTATGGCTGACAAAGCATACCAAGCAAAAATGTATGCCATCTCAGCAGAACATTTTGGAAAATCAGTCTATGCTTTTTATCTTGATGTTTTGATTTCAGCTAAGAATAAGAAAAAAGAAAAATTCTCTTTAACGGTCCGTGGTCAAAAAGAAAAAACGTCTGTGAAGTTAGCACATTCTGCCATTAAATTGCCAGCAGAAGCAGCTAAAGCTACGGTTAAGACGTCAGCAAAAGTTTTCAAGGCTCCAAAACGCTTGATTAATTCAATTCGAGATTTCCTTGACTAAGTTCTTGAAAAATAAAAAATTCGTGTTATAATATCTATCGAAGACAAGTTGAACAGGGTTCAACCTTTAGAGCGAGTGCCGGTTGGTGAGAAGGGCGCAGGGTTGACTGATTCAATACTACTTCCTTTGCTTTTTATGCAAACATAAAACGGTGGCTACGATATAGCCGATTTGAGGTTTACGACTCTTTTTTGTCGTAGATAAATGAAGGTGGAACCACGTTGCGACGTCCTTTTTGGACGTCGCTTTTCTTTTATCTAGGTGAAAAATTTTTGTAAACTCATCAAGTTCCTTTTGCCCGGTTCCCAAAAAGGAATTCTCAACAATGTAAATTTTTTAAAGGAGAATAGTATGGTTAAAATTACTTTCCCAGATGGCGCTGTGCGCGAATTCGAATCTGGAGTAACAACTTTTGAAATTGCTCAAAGTATTAGTAATTCACTAGCTAAAAAAGCTTTGGCTGGTAAATTTAACGGAGAATTGATTGATACTACTCGTGCAATCACTGAAGATGGTAGCATCGAAGTCGTAACACCTGATCATGAAGATGCTCTTGGTATCTTACGTCACTCAGCAGCTCACCTATTTGCTCAAGCCGCAAAACGTCTTTTCCCAGACCTTTGCCTTGGTGTAGGTCCTGCAATCGAAAATGGTTTCTACTACGATACTGATAATAAATCAGGTCAAATCACTGATGAAGACCTTCCTCGTATCGAAGAAGAAATGAAAAAAATCGTTAAAGAAAACCTTCCATGCATTCGTAAAGAAATCTCTATCGAAGAAGCGCGTGAATTGTTCAAAAACGATCCTTACAAACTTGAATTGATTGAAGAACACGGTGAAGACGAAGGTGGACTTACTGTTTACACACAAGGTGAATTTACAGACCTTTGCCGTGGCCCACACGTGCCATCAACTGGTCGTATCCAAGTCTTCCACCTATTGAACGTTGCTGGTGCTTACTGGCGCGGAAATAGCGATAACGCTATGATGCAACGTGTTTACGGTACTGCTTGGTTTGATAAAAAAGACCTTAAAGCTTACCTTAAACAACGTCAAGAAGCTAAAGAACGTGACCACCGTAAACTTGGTAAAGAACTTGATTTGTTCATGATTTCTCAAGAAGTTGGTCAAGGTCTTCCATTCTGGTTACCAGATGGTGCTACAATCCGTCGTACTTTGGAACGTTACATCGTTGATAAAGAAGTAGAATCAGGATACCTTCACGTTTATACTCCACCATTGGCTTCAGTTGATCTTTACAAAACTTCAGGTCACTGGGATCACTACCGTGAAGATATGTTCCCAATAATGGATATGGGTGATGGTGAAGAATTTGTTCTTCGTCCAATGAACTGCCCACACCACATCCAAGTTTACAAACACCATGTACACTCATACCGTGAATTACCGATCCGTATCGCTGAAATCGGTATGATGCACCGTTACGAAAAATCTGGTGCATTATCAGTCTTCAACGTGTTCGTGAAATGTCACTTAACGATGGTCACTTGTTCGTAACACCTGAACAAATCCAAGAAGAATTCCAAAAAGCTCTTCAATTGATTATCGACGTTTACGAAGATTTCAACTTAACTGAATACCGTTTCCGTCTATCACTTCGTGACCCTAAAGATACTCACAAATACTATGATGACGATGAAATGTGGGAAAATGCACAATCAATGTTGAAAGCTGCCTTAGATGAAATGGGCGTTGAATACTTTGAAGCTGAAGGTGAAGCTGCTTTCTACGGTCCAAAACTTGATATCCAAGTGAAAACTGCTCTTGGTAACGAAGAAACATTGTCAACAATCCAACTTGACTTCCTTCTTCCAGAACGTTTTGGTTTGACATACATCGGTGCTGATGGTGAAGAACACCGTCCAGTTATGATTCACCGTGGTGTTATCTCAACAATGGAACGCTTCACAGCTATCTTGATTGAAAACTACAAAGGTGCATTCCCGACATGGCTTGCTCCTCACCAAGTAACTGTTATCCCAGTTTCTAATGAAGCTCACGTTGACTACGCTTGGGAAGTTGCTAAAGTTCTTCGCGACAAAGGTGTTCGTGTTGACGTCGATGAACGTAACGAAAAAATGCAACTTAAGATTCGTCAAAGCCAAACTAAGAAAATTCCTTACCAATTAATCGTTGGTGATAAAGAAATGGCTGATAAGACTGTTAACGTTCGTCGTTACGGAAGCAAACAAACTCACACTGAATCAATCAATGAGTTTGTAGAAAATATTCTTGCTGACATCGATCGTAAATCACGTCCAGACGCTGAATAATTCCTTATATTTGCATAATAAATTCGGTAAAAAAGAAGTCCTTTGGGGCTTCTTTTTGTGTTTTTTTAAACGGATGATTTTTCCAGATTTGCAAAAATCTAATATTACTAAAATGAAATATTACAATTAAGAAAGCGTTCTCAAAAAAAGGAGTTAAAATATGCGAAACTTTAAGCAACATTTTTTGTCACTTGGCTTTGGTCTTTTAATAGCATTAGCTACGCTTTTGTCTCATTTAGGACCTGGTCCAATGATTGTCAAAGCTGATTCTTCGGTAGCTTGGAATTTTAGTGATTCTTCATTTAAAGATTTGGGTCAGCTAAAGTCTGAAAAAACGATTGATGGGTTGACTTTATTAGCAAATGAAGAGTTACCATTGTTCATCAAAGCAGAAGAAGCTAATGTTTCAGAAAGCAATTATACATCTGCCTTACAGTTAATTGCTACAGGTAGTAAGGATAAGGCTTCATTGAAATTTTTAGTATCAGATAACGATGTGATTAAAGTCGTTTTGAAAAGTGCTTCACAGACTGATGAGGGTCATCTCGTTTTAGCTGATAGCCAAGGTCAAGACCTAACCAATCTGACTGTGGGTGTGCAAGCCAGTGAAGCAACTTACACTTATTCAGGTGAAGCTGGTGAGCTTTATTTATATGCTAAAGACGCTGATCTTGACTTGTTTAGTATTCAGGTGGGAGCTACATCTTCTGATGCCGTTTCAGAAAGCCAATTAAGTGAAGCTACTAGTAATTCAAGTGAGACAACTGAAGTTGATTTGTGCCAAACAGAAAGTGCTGATGAAAGCTTAATCTTCTCTTCATTAGCAGCTTCAATGGCGTGACAGTCTCAACTTATAACGATTTTCGCTCTGCTATTTCAAAAGCTGAAAAAGCCGGTGGCGAAAGGTTTATGTGAAGGGAAACAAGATTGCTTGTGACGGGCAAATTGCTTTGTCTAAAGCAAATGCTAACGTTCAAATCATTGGTGTGCAAAATGCGGATGGCTCTTATCCAGAGCTTAATTTTTCAGACTTTATGGCAAAATACATCGGTAAAGCCTCATCAGATGCGGCAGTTGGTGTCAGAATTTATGGCTCAAACTACACCCTTCAAAACTTGATTATTGAGCATGCGCCAGATAACGGTATCCAAATCAAAGGAAAAACTGTTGGTAATAACAAGGTTCCAAATTGTATTGTTAGATATAATAACGATACTGGTTTGCAAGTAACGGCAGGTGCTTATCGTAATACAATTGAAGCGGTTTACAGCTACCGTAACTGTGATGTTTACACACGTAGCGGAAATGCTGATGGCTTTGCACCAAAACTCGGTGCAGGAAGCGGCAATACTTTTACTTACTGTTATGCTTGGGATAATTCTGATGGTGGTTGGGATTCCTTTGATAAAGTAGGGGATGTGACACCAGATATTACTTGCACAAATTGTGCAGTTTGGAATAACGGTAAACCCGATGTCTTTACTGGAAAATATGATTTTGACCACAAAAAAGCTTTAGATGAAAATCTTCATCTGGTTCAACTCATCAAAGTTAATGATGGCTCATTTGCTTCAAATTATGCAAAAGGTAAATTTGCTTTGCCATCTGGAAACTTCATCAAGACTGATGCTGGTACGATTAGACTTTCAGCTTGGACTGGCAATTCATTTGACGGTAATCCAAATAGCTTTAAACTTGGTTCTGTCAATTCAAAATCAAGTGTGACACGTAAATTGTCATACTGTCTTGCTTTTGATGAAGCTAAAAAAGGTTTTGATAATAACAACAGTTCCGTTACAGCTTATTTAGACCACTGTGTGGCATTTGATAATGGTTATAACTATTACATTCAACCATTGATCATTAAAGCATGGTCTGCTGTTCAAGGCTTTGCTGGTAAGAGTGGTGATAAATTACCAGGTGGTCGTTCTGTCACAACACCATCATCTGGCAGTCAATCAGCTATTCACAAGTCAGTTGGAAATACTAAAAATGCGATTATTGCTAATTGCCAAGCTAATGAAATTCCTGGCAAAATTGGATTTAATATTTTATTAATCTGGCATAGCATTGTGAAAATCTAAAAAATAGCTCCTCAATCGAGGAGCTATTTTAGTGATAAAAACTTTGTTATGGATGATTATAACAAGTGGTATTCTTTGAGTAATTCTTCGAGATAAGTACCGTGCACTTTCTTAAGAGCTTCTTTGAGAACGGCTTTTTCTGCCCAAGGAATATCAATTTCTGTTAGTGATTTTTGGTCATTTAGATAGTAAAGGGCATTGAGTAGCATGCGAACATCAAAGGCGGATGCGAAGACTTCAGGTACACCGCGGTCAACATCAAGTAGTGTGTAGACGGCTTCCATGGCTGTTCTGACAGAGTATTCTGTAGTAAAGACAGTGTCACGAGGTGTTTCAGCATAGTTACCAATAAAGGCTAAGTTTTGACTATCTTTTGGCACTACTAATGGACGGTCATTTAAGCCACGCGGCATGAAGTAAGTAGTGATGTAAGGCATGTGGCAAGGAATAGTTGAAGCAGTGTCAGCAATTTCTGCAATTTCAGTTTCAGGAACTCCCATGTGGTAGAGCCATTCTTGGCAAAGTTCTTTACCAGTACATTCATCAGGGCGTTTTGCAATGTAATTACCCTTACGATCTGTGTAAAGAGAGTAAAGCCAAACGACCAGTTCATTATCTTTTTGAACTTTGAAATGCGGTTGACGACTGATAGAGTAACCAAGGAGCCAGTTAGAATCTTTAATGCTTGTTGGACCGCTGGTTACGATTGAACCACTGTATGGGTCTTTGTGGTTAACGGCTTCGATATAAGGGAGATGCGTTTATCTTGAAGGTGATAGTAGCTGAAATGGTCCAGTTAGCATCTGGAATGTTTTGGCAGAATTTTTCTGGGTGACCAAAGCTTTCGTCTTGGGCAGCCAATTTTTGCCAGAGTTCCCAGCTAGCACCTAATTCGTGTTTAACAGGAGCTGGGTGGTCGTTGTCACCATAAGTTGTACTTTCGGTGATTGAACCATTTGTGACAAAGACCAAATCATTTTCACTTAAAAAGAGTTCTTTTACTTGACCTGCTTTTGTGAATTCAAGCTTGCTTGCCACTTTTTTATTGCCTTTGCGGTTAACCAAAATATTTGTCACGGTAGTATCATAATTAAAATCAACACCGTGTTCAGATAAGTAGTGGACGATTGGTAAAATCAAAGATTCATATTGATTGTACTTAGTGAAGCGAAGGGAAGAAAGATTTTTTAGGCAGCTAACGTGTTGAATAAATCGCATGAGATAACGGCGCATTTCCATGGCACTTGACCAAGGTTCAAAGGCAAACATTGTACACCAATAGAGCCAGAAATTAGAATTGAAAAATTCGTCATCAAAAACTTGGTCGATTTGAACATTTTCCAGTTTGCTTTCAGGCATCAAAATCAAATCAATCATTTCCTTGATAGCTTTTTCAGAAAGGGTTAGCTGACCATCGTTAGGCAGAGCTTTACCACGATTGCAAATGACACGTGTCTTAGCATAACAAGGGTCTTCTTTGTTGAGCCAGTAGAATTCATCCAAGATTGAATGGTCTGGATTTTCAAGGGATGGAATAGAGCGAAACAAGTCCCAGAGCACTTCAAAGTGAGGTTCCATTTCACGTCCGCCACGAATAATATAGCCTAAGCGGTCATTTTTAATACCGTCCATGCTACCACCAGGAAGGCTCAATTCTTCTAGAATATGAATGTGATCGCCAGACATTTGGGCATCACGGACAAGAAAGACTGCTGTAGAAAGAGCGGCTAAGCCACTTCCGACAATATAGGCTGATTTTTCATCAACGTTTTCAGGTTTTTTAGGACGAGCAAATGCTTCATAATTTCCATTTGAATAATACATACATATCAACTCCTTTGTTAAGATAACTTTTATTAAAACACTTTCTTCAGTAAAATAAAATAGACAGGAAAGATTTCCTGTCTAAATTTTTGACACTTTGCTGACTTTGTCTAGTAATTCAAAAGTTGATAAATACGCTTGGCTAAGGTGTTGGGATTTTCTTGCAAGCCAGAGTCAATCCAATCAAGGATAAAACCAACCAATCCGTACTTGCAAAAATGAACCCTAAAATCAAGTTCACTGGCACTTAAGTCAGGATTTTTGGCTTTTAGGACTGGTTTGATTAAGTCATAAGCTCGGTCATATAAAAAATGTTCTAAATAATTACGATTGATAGAATAATAGGTGTTGTAGACAAACGCTTTGTTGGCTAGAATGTATTGAAAAATCGCAAGCATGCCTTTTTCCCAAGAGTCGTCTGTTCGGTTATCACCAATCATTTGCTCACCATCTGAAATATATATCTTTTCAAGCAGGTCATACAAGTCATTAAAATGATAGTAAAAGGTTTGACGGTTGACGTGCATACGCTGAACCAACTCTGTCACGGTGACCTTGTCAAAGGATTTTTCCTGCATAATGTCTTTTAAAGTATGGCAAAGGCCTCTTCAGTTAGTGTCTTCATAAATTCCCTTCATCTATAGCTATTTTATCATAAGTCCCTTTAAAAAGGTAGTTAGCGCTGTAATGTGCTATAATTGACTA
>ENA-OQIG01001344-OQIG01001344.1-human-gut-metagenome-genome-assembly--contig:-NODE-1344-length-10718-cov-2.494949_pt1 | contig 10718 bp, 13 predicted proteins | sample MGYA00242576_ERZ504741 | MGnify/ENA primary metagenome ERZ504741 (study PRJEB26092, sample SAMD00036436) | human gut metagenome | host: Homo sapiens | study: EMG produced TPA metagenomics assembly of... | reverse complement strand
TTGGCAAGGATAGGTGGCGAATAGGCGGAAGAGAGGGTGCATCCCGTTCCATGCACGATTATGGCTTTCTATTTTTTCTCCTCATTATATATGTAGATAGATTCGGACGTGTGCAAAAGGTACGCACATATTGTCTCCCTCCAGATGTCCGCCTTTTAACAAGATGCTAGTGTGATAATCGTCCGTCAGCATTTTGGCGGCTGCCTGCATGTCTTGAATGTTGTGAATACTTTTACCTGTAAGCACCTTCGCTTCGTCGATGTTGGGGGTGATTAATGTCACAAGCGGCAAAAGTTCTTTTTTTATTTCTTCTATAGCTTCATCTGTCATGAGTTTCTTTCCGCTGGTAGACACCATTACCGGATCGTAGACGACGTATGCAGGTGAATATTTTTGTAAACAGTCGGAAATCACACGAACAATCTGAATATCATTTACCATTCCTATTTTGATGGCAACCGGTTGCAGGTCGTCCATCACTGCTTCTATTTGTCCACGAACAATGTCAGGGGCGATAGATTGTACGGCACGTACTCCCAGTGTGTTTTGTATGGTGATGGCAGTAATAGCCGATGCCGCATAGCCACCTAAAGCGGAGATTGTTTTTATGTCTGCTTGAATACCTGCGCCTCCCGAACAATCGGAGCCGGCAATGGATAAAATGACTGGATGACGTTCCATTTTAGTTTTTTTAATATTTACCCGACAAAGATAGAATAAAAACGATAAGGTACAAAATGGCATATCGTTTAAAATACAATAAGTACCTTTCTGGGCATCTGTTGGAAAAGATATGAAAAGTACTGATAATAAAGCGTCCATCTAGTTTTTTGTACTTTATACAATTACTCACTCGCGGAAATACTAAAATACATATTGTAATTCGTAAGATAACACTAACTATTCATATTGTAGAATGTATGATATGTATTTATATGAAAAACAATGTTTTATAGCATAGTTCTTATTTTTGTTTTGATGAGTTTTAGCCTCTATATTTGCACCGTCTTAAAGAAATGGATATGCAAAATTTACAGAAAAATACACCTTTAGCAAACAATCATATATCAGTGGACTGTGTAGTGATTGGTTTTGACGGAGAACAACTGAAAGTGTTGCTTGTAAAACGTGCAGGTGAAGATAATGGAGAAGTATATCACGATATGAAACTTCCCGGAAGTCTTATATATATGGATGAAGACCTGGATGAAGCAGCACAACGAGTTTTGTATGAACTGACAGGACTTAAAAATGTGAATCTGATGCAGTTTAAAGCATTCGGTTCTAAAAACAGAACAAGTAATCCGAAAGATGTACGTTGGCTGGAAAGAGCTATGCAGTCAAGAGTGGAACGCATTGTAACTATTGCGTATCTGTCGATGGTGAAGATTGACCGCACACTGGATAAGAATCTGGACGATCATCAGGCTTGCTGGATTGCTTTGAAAGACGTGAAAACATTGGCTTTCGACCATAATCTGATTATTAAGGAAGCAATGACTTATATTCGTCAGTTCGTAGAATTTAATCCTTCCATGTTGTTCGAACTGCTTCCGCGCAAATTTACAGCTGCACAATTAAGAACCCTTTTTGAATTAGTATACGACAAAGCTGTGGATGTACGCAACTTCCATAAGAAAATAGCCATGATGGAATATGTAGTTCCTTTGGAAGAAAAACAACAAGGAGTGGCTCACCGTGCTGCCCGCTATTATAAATTTGATAAGAAGATATATAATAAGGTGAGAAGGTAGACTTTATTCAAGTATTAAGTATCAAGTATTAGATATTAAGTATTAGGCGTTGAATGTTATAGTATTAATTGTCGGGCATTGAGCATTAAATTGTAAATAGTAAATCGTTTAATCGTAAATAAAATTATGTTTCTATTAGGTTATGACATAGGTAGCTCGTCTGTAAAAGCGAGTTTGGTAAATGCGGAGACTGGTAAATGTGTATCCTCGGCATTTTTCCGAAAACAGAAGCGAATATTATTGCAGTGAATCCCGGATGGCGGAACAAGATCCTGAAAGTTGGTGGGAAACTTAAAGTTGGCTACGCAGGCTATTATGACCGAATCCGGAGTGAGTGCCGCTGAAATTAAAGCCATCGGCATCTCTTATCAGATGCACGGATTGGTTTGTGTTGATAAGAATCAGCATGTATTGCGTCCTGCTATCATCTGGTGTGACTCCCGTGCGGTGCCATACGGTCAGAAAGCGTTTGAGACAATCGGGGAGGAGAGATGTCTTTCTCATTTGTTGAACTCACCGGGAAACTTTACCGCTTCCAAGTTGGCGTGGATTAAAGAAAACGAACCGGCCATCTATGAGCAGATTGATAAGATAATGCTGCCGGGCGATTATATTGCCATGAAGTTGAGTGGAGAAATCTGTACAACTGTTTCCGGGCTTTCGGAAGGTATGTTCTGGGATTTCAAGAACAATCGGGTGGCTGATTTCTTAATGGATTATTACGGGTTTGATTCTTCTTTGATTGCAGATATTAAGCCGACCTTCGCTGAACAAGGACGTGTAAATGCAATAGCTGCCAAAGAGCTTGGACTGAAAGAAGGAACACCGATTACTTATCGTGCAGGCGACCAGCCTAACAATGCCCTTTCTTTGAACGTGTTTAATCCGGGAGAGATTGCTTCTACGGCAGGAACATCAGGAGTGGTTTATGGCGTGAACGGTGAAGTGAACTATGATCCGCAGTCACGCGTCAATACCTTTGCGCATGTCAATCATACCATAGATCAGACACGTTTGGGAGTATTGCTTTGCATCAACGGAACGGGTATTCTTAACTCATGGGTAAAACGCAACATTGCTCCCGAAGGAATATCTTATAATGAAATGAATGTATTGGCTTCCAAAGCTCCTATCGGTAGTGCAGGAATCAGTATTCTGCCCTTTGGTAACGGTGCCGAACGTATGCTGAACAATAAAGAAATCGGTTGCAGCATCCGTGGACTGGACTTCAATGCACATGGCAAACATCACATCATCCGTGCCGCTCAAGAAGGTATCGTATTCTCTTTTAAATATGGCATTGATATCATGGAGCAGATGGGAATTCCCGTGAAGATGATTCATGCCGGACATGCTAATATGTTCTTGAGTTCTATCTTCCGTGATACGTTGGCGGGAGTTACAGGAGCCACTATCGAGCTTTACGATACAGACGGTTCCGTAGGCGCTGCGAAAGGTGCGGGTATCGGTGCAGGTATCTACAAGGATAACAATGAGGCATTTGCTACGCTTGACAAACTGGATGTGATTGAGCCTAATGTGGCAAAACGCCAGGAATATGCTGACGCGTACGCAAAATGGAAATACCGTCTTGAAAAGTCGATGACCGGTAACATACCGGCTCCGGTTCTATCTTCAGATAAATAATTAACAATTTAAATAATAACCATTTTAAAAAATAAAAGAATTATGGCAACAAAAGAATTTTTCCCGGGAATTGAAAAGATTAAGTTCGAAGGTAAAGATAGTAAGAATCCGATGGCATTCCGTTACTACGATGCTGAAAAGGTTATCAACGGTAAGAAGATGAAAGATTGGTTGAGATTCGCTATGGCATGGTGGCATACTTTGTGTGCTGAAGGTGGCGACCAATTCGGTGGCGGAACAAAACAATTCCCTTGGAATAGTAATGCTGACGCTATACAAGCTGCAAAAGATAAAATGGACGCAGGTTTCGAATTCATGCAGAAAATGGGTATCGAATACTACTGTTTCCACGATGTAGACTTGGTTTCTGAAGGTGCAAGCATCGAAGAATACGAAGCTAACTTGAAAGCAATCGTAGCTTATGCAAAACAGAAACAAGCTGAAACAGGCATCAAACTGTTGTGGGGTACTGCCAACGTATTTGGCCATGCACGTTATATGAACGGTGCTGCTACTAACCCTGATTTTGATGTAGTAGCTCGTGCTGCTGTTCAGATCAAGAATGCAATCGATGCAACTATCGAACTGGGTGGTCAGAACTATGTATTGCTGGGGTGGCCGTGAGCTATATGTCTCTTCTGAATACAGATCAGAAACGTGAAAAAGAACACTTGGCAAAAATGCTGACCATCGCTCGTGATTATGCTCGTGCCCGTGGTTTCAAAGGTACTTTCCTGATTGAGCCGAAACCGATGGAACCGACAAAACATCAGTATGATGTAGATACAGAAACAGTAATCGGATTCCTGAAAGCTCATGGCTTGGATAAAGATTTCAAAGTGAACATTGAAGTAAACCACGCAACTTTGGCTGGTCACACTTTCGAACACGAATTGGCAGTAGCAGTAGACAACGGCATGTTGGGTTCTATCGATGCTAACCGTGGTGATTATCAGAATGGTTGGGATACAGACCAATTCCCGATTGACAACTACGAACTGACACAAGCTATGATGCAAATTATCCGTAACGGTGGCTTGGGTAACGGTGGAACAAACTTCGACGCTAAGACTCGTCGTAACTCTACTGACCTGGAAGATATCTTCATCGCTCACATCGCAGGTATGGACGCTATGGCTCGTGCATTGGAAAGCGCAGCTGCTCTGCTGAACGAATCTCCCTATAAGAAAATGTTGGCTGACCGTTACGCTTCATTTGATGGCGGTAAAGGTAAGGAGTTTGAAGATGGCAAGTTGACTTTGGAAGATGTAGTTGCTTATGCAAAAGCAAACGGTGAACCGAAACAGACTAGCGGTAAACAAGAACTTTATGAAGCAATTCTGAATATGTATTGCTAATTAACCCCACCACAGATTACACGGATTATCACAGATTGATTTTCTTCTCTCTTATTTTGAATTTTATCTGTGTTAATCTGTGAAATCTGTGGTGATATAAATCCAACTACTACAACACTACTTTATCTACTTATAACCATGATTAATACAACAAACGAGGGTAGTAAACTCTACCTATATTCGATAACCTCTGTCGCCATTTTGGGAGGACTGCTTTTCGGATACGATACAGCGGTTATTTCCGGTGCAGAGAAAGGCTTGGAGGCTTTTTTCCTTTCGGCCTCTGATTTTCAATACAATAAAGTAATGCATGGAATCACATCTTCCAGTGCATTGATTGGCTGTGTACTGGGTGGTGCGATCTCCGGTATATTTGCTTCCCGTTTGGGACGTCGTAATTCTCTAAGGCTTGCTGCCGTACTCTTTTTCCTTTCAGCATTAGGTTCCTATTATCCGGAAGTCTTGTTTTTCGAATATGGAAAGCCGAACATGGATTTGCTGATTGCTTTTAATTTGTATCGTGTTTTGGGCGGTATCGGTGTTGGACTGGCTTCTGCAGTCTGTCCGATGTATATTGCTGAAATTGCTCCTTCTAATATTCGTGGAACGCTTGTATCGTGTAACCAGTTTGCTATCATCTTCGGTATGTTGGTAGTATACTTCGTGAATTTCCTGATTATGGGCGACCATCAAAATCCTATTATTTTGAAAGATGCAGCCGGTGTACTGTCTGTTAGTGCTGAATCTGATATGTGGACTGTTTATGAAGGATGGCGTTACATGTTCGGTTCGGAAGCTTTCCCTGCCGCTTTCTTCGGTCTGTTGTTGTTCTTTGTTCCCAAGACTCCTCGTTATCTTGTATTGATACAGCAGGATGAAAAGGCTTATTCGATTCTTGAAAAGATCAATGGTAAGACAAAAGCACAGGAAATTCTTAATGATATTAAAGCTACTGCTCATGAAAAGACAGAGAAAATCTTTACTTATGGAGTGGCAGTAATTGTGATCGGTATTTTGCTTTCTGTATTTCAACAGGCTATCGGTATTAATGCGGTACTTTATTATGCTCCTCGTATTTTCGAAAATGCAGGTGCAGAAGGAGGTGGCATGATGCAGACAGTTATTATGGGTATTGTAAACATTGTCTTTACATTGGTTGCAATCTTCACAGTAGACCGCTTCGGACGTAAACCACTATTGATAATCGGTTCTATTGGTATGGCTGTAGCTGCATTTGCGGTAGCAATGTGTGATAGCATGGCAATAAAGGGTGTTCTCCCGGTACTTTCAGTGATTGTGTATGCAGCATTCTTTATGATGTCTTGGGGACCGATTTGCTGGGTGTTGATCTCGGAAATATTCCCGAACACCATCCGTGGTAAAGCGGTGGCAATCGCCGTAGCATTCCAATGGATATTCAATTACATTGTATCTTCTACTTTCCCGGCACTGTACGACTTCAGCCCGATGTTTGCATATAGTTTATATGGCATAATCTGTGTGGCTGCTGCTATCTTCGTTTGGCGTTGGTACCTGAAACGAAAGGTAAGACACTGGAAGATATGAGCAAACTTTGGAAGAAAAATAAATAAATTAGGTTAGTGTAACCTCATCATGCCATTATGACTTCGGTTTCTTGGCATGGTTCTATTAAGATTATGACATCGTACCAATGGTATGGTGTCATAATTGTTTTATATACTATTGATAGATAATCACATGTAAAATCATTTAAATGAAGGTATACGAATCGTTTTGCATTTTTGAGTAAATAGATTGTTTGGCTATGCACTTATCTTTGCATTGTGATATTTGTGAGATCGTTTTAAGCTATGGATATTGCCAAATGGCATTTTTCTAGTTATAACATATTATTATTGGTTTTTCGTTAGGTAAGATTATGGTTACAGAACAGTATAAAGATGCCATTTATTTCTCAAGTCTTTTTGCTTGGCATTATCCCAATGTTTATAAAGAAATATCAGACATTCTTGTTTACCACCATATAGAGCATGGTACATTACTACACACTAAAGATTATTGGTGTCGAGATTATATGCCAATACAGTGGGGATTTAAGTCTTATATTCAATTTCGCTATGAACCTGATTATTTGAAGGATAAGCCACAGTACAAAACTAATATTATTCCTGTACTTAAAGCTATGAGTAGAGATATGGATATTACACAGTCTCCACTTATTGTTGATGGGGGAAATGTAGTCGTGTGTGAAGCGAATTCAAAGTGGATAGGATCATGTATGAGAGGTCGGAAACCAATTGTCATCATGACAGAAAAGGTATTTCAGGAAAATTCACAGATTGACCAGAGCGAAGTACTGGCAATACTAAAGGAAAACTTTTATGGAGCAGATATTGTATTTCTACCATGGGACAAATATGATATCTGTGGTCATACAGATGGAATTATTCATAATATTGGTGATGGTAAGATATTGGTCAACTTGAAAGTTTATCCTCCAGAGATAGAACGAGAAATGAGACGTAGATTGAGTGACGATTTTGCCGTTATAGATTTAAAACTTAGCAAGTATGATGAAAATAGTTGGGCATATATAAATATGCTTCAGACACGTGATGTAATCATAATTCCCGGACTTGGATTACCTACAGATGGAGAGGCTTTAAGCCAGATAAAAGAATTGCATCCTTCCTATGATGGACGAATTTACCAGATTAATATAGCTCCGATTATAAAGAAATGGGGAGGTGCATTGAATTGTTTGTCTTGGACTGTGACTAAATAATAAGTAGAAAAAATAAAATAAGTAAGAAATATGGAACTAATTATTGGATTTACAATATTATTTTTGATTGGTGTAAACTGAATCGATGGATAAATGGTAGCCTTGTCAGATTGTTGTCAACAGGATAAGAATAGCATCACTACGGATAATTCATTAAATTCAAAATTTATAAAATAAAAATTGTATGATATCAGCGTTATCGACTTTCAAACCTATACTTTATATTGATATGGATAATGTATTAGTTGACTTCCAATCAGGTATTAACAAATTGAGTGAATACGAAAAGAAAGAATATGAGGGACGATATGATGAAGTTCCTAACATTTTTGCGAAAATGTATCCATATAAAGGAGCAATTGATGCTTTCCATCGTTTAGTACGTTTTTATGATGTGTACATTCTTTCCACGGCACCTTGGAATAATCCTTCTGCTTGGTCGGATAAACTTGTATGGGTGAAAAAATGGTTAGGTACATATAGCTATAAACGATTAATTCTTAGCCATCATAAAAATTTAAACAAAGGAGACTTCTTGATAGATGATCGCCTCAAAAATGGTGCGGAAAATTTTAGTGGTGAATTGATATTATTTGGTTCGGAGCAGTATCCGAATTGGGACTCTGTTGTTGACTATTTGATATCATCTAAGTGAGAAATAAAAAAAAGTTGATATATTCAGACAACTCTTTACTAAAAAGATTATCTTTACCCAAAGAAATTTAATATTATAATAATCATGGATACTTTGAAAAAGAAATTGCAATTTTAATACAATGTAGTGACTTTAAGGAAATAGAGAAACAGCTTCAAACAATTAATAAATTGATAGTTACAAATTATATGTTTGAGTTGAGTAATGGGTTGCGGATTTACCCAATTGAAGTAGAAGCTTATTTTAAGCACCCAAAGTTTAATGATGGGTTTGTGCATGGAAATGAACTGCAAAAGAATAATTATGGAAAATTTTATGTTCATCGTACAGGCATGACGAAGAATTCAAAAATTAAAGGTGGCACCAGAGGAGGTATTGATCTTTGCTTATCTGATAGTACTGATATATATTATGGTATCTTGATAAGAAGTGCGCAGTTTGATGATGGCACAATAAAATTCGGACCAAATAATGTTTTAAAATTCATTGTTGAGGATAAGAATTTAGATTATAATACTTTGGAGGAAGAATTTGTTTTAAAAGAAGCTGTTGAAGATTGTCGTGATAGAGAAAATAAATCAATTATTTTACATTCTACACGTGTTGGTTTAGGCAGAAATCAAAGTGATGATTTTAGAGACTCGCAATTGCGAACAATAGCAGGGCCGCTGCTTTCATCTTATGCATATAAAGAAAAGGAAAATGTTTTTAAGCACTATATTATTAATGAAAATATATCAAAAGAGGAAGCCGAAAAGATTTCTATTGATATCCTCGGGTATTGTCCTAAGTCTTTGATAAAGAGTGTATATCAGGCATGATAGTTACTAATTGTATAAGAGTGATATTTCACCCTTATACAAAATTATTTAATGATTGGAATCCAAACTTCAGTAAGAAGCTCTTTCACATCTGTGTCAGCGGGAGAGTTCAAGTAATGTTCCAAGATTGGAGTTTCTCCTAAGCAATATGATTGCGGTAATTGTTTCAATATTATCTCATAGAAGGCATCTAACAATGCATAATCTCCTTGATGAATATAACTGCGTATGTACCTTGAGGTAAATCCATATGTTTTATTGGATTAGTAAGAGGAGGATTGGATCCTACTCTTTTTTGAATGGCTATACAAGCGTAAAAACGGCATTTTTCTAATGAGGTAATGTCTGTATCATCATAAGCTATCCCCCAATAATCTTCCTTATCTGGTAATAAAGAGTTTTCTTTAGCATATTTATATAGGCAATCCCAAGTGTATGTCTCAAAAGCAACTGTGCTACAAGTGTCATAATTGCCAATATAAGATAAAAATAAGACAGGTATTGTTTCTGATTCCACTATGCGGTAAGGAGAAATACATGAAGGATAAGTATGACTTGTTTCCAATAATTTCTTTTGTAGTTCTCGAGGAGTGAGATTGTATTTTTTTTGAAGTGTATTATTTAAAGCTGACTGGTTAGCAAATCCAATATATTCATATATTTCAGCTATACTTTTTTTTATTATCTTTGAGTAATTGCTGGGCGTATTCCATACGTGTGCGAATGATATATTGATGTATTGTTTCGCTAGTGTAAGCTTTAAACATCAGCTGAAGATTGCGAGCAGACATGCATGCTATTTTAGCTAATTCTGGTATAGACATCAAACGATTGAACTCATCAGCAGTTTTACCTGTCCAATTCTTTTGTATCATGGAATTTAGATAATGAAGAATAGTCTCGATTTGTCCTTGATAGGAGAATTTGTTGGAATTCATATCTTTTCTTTATCTTTTGGGGTACTCTTTTATCATGATTGATATTCGCAAAGATAGTATTTATATGCTCATCCTATATGAAAATGATTCAAAAGTTGATTCTGTCTTGAGCATATTGACTTCGAAATATCAATGTAATAAAAGACATGATTATTACAATGATTTCTCATATCCGTTTCTGGCTTAAAAAATATTTCTTTGGAAAATCTAATTGTTTTATCTTTGAAATTTTCCAGATTAGAGAGAAGTGGATAGAAGAAGTAGAATCAAATAAAAGCAGCTATTTTCCGCAGCTAAAGCAATGCTTTAGCCTACTTAAAGCGCCGCTTTCCTTCTCTTAAAACGCTGCTTTTTTTCTTTCTGCTTAAGCTGTATTCTCTATATATAAGAAACATTTATTTAATCTACTCCTTCATTTTTCTTCTGAATTACCAGTAAATAAGAATTTTGTGGGTGAAGGAGTGCTTCTTCACCTTTGGAATTTGCAGAAAAAGAATACATAAAATAGATAATACAATAAAATATATATTTGTGTAAAAGATATTATCGTTCGATTATTCCTTTTGACTATTAAATGAATTGATGTTAGAAAATATCTATTTGATTTTTTTTGTTTTTCAATTTATTAGAATAACTTTGATGAATATACTTATAGCTAACATTGTCCGCCATTCTTTATTCTCACAAATTAGTTGATTTATTTTTTATATTGTTACTATTATGATTAGAATTATAGCTAGTATAAGGTTATATAAGGATGGTCGTAGAACCCCATTTA
>ENA-OQIG01001343-OQIG01001343.1-human-gut-metagenome-genome-assembly--contig:-NODE-1343-length-10725-cov-2.250330_pt1 | contig 10725 bp, 13 predicted proteins | sample MGYA00242576_ERZ504741 | MGnify/ENA primary metagenome ERZ504741 (study PRJEB26092, sample SAMD00036436) | human gut metagenome | host: Homo sapiens | study: EMG produced TPA metagenomics assembly of... | reverse complement strand
ATCACGGGTCAATGGTGTTGGATACTGGTTGCCAGCTCGCCAGCTCGGTGGCGGATTTCTTCTTCAGCAGCGCTGTTTTCTCGTTGACGTCTCGCGCTTTTTCTCCGTCTCTTCCGGCACCGCCACGGTGGCAGGTTTTGGCGGATGAGACGGGCTGATTTTATTTAACGGCGACAATCCGCCGCCACTGAAAATCGACTGCCCGTGCAGCGCGGCGATAATGCTTTCACGCTCGGATTTACTGACGCTGTTGACAATCAACTTTATTGTCGTCACCAAAGGGGCCGAGCGTATTTCCGAGGTTTCTGCCCGCTTTACCTTAGACGCGATGCCCGGCAAACAGATGGCGGATTGACGCCGATCTTAACGCCGGATTGATCAACCAGGCGCAGGCGCAAACCCGGCGTAAAGATGTTGCCAGCGAGGCCGATTTCTACGGCGCGATGGACGGGGCATCGAAGTTTGTGCGCGGGGACGCCATCGCCGGGATGATGATTCTGGCGATCAACCTGATCGGCGGCGTCTGTATCGGGATCTTCAAATACAACCTGAGCGCCGATGCTGCCTTCCAGCAGTATGTGCTGATGACCATCGGCGACGGCTGGTGGCGCAGATCCCTTCCCTGCTGCTCTCCACCGCGGCGGCGATTATTGTCACCCGCGTCAGCGACAACGGCGATATCACCCATGACGTGCGCCACCAGCTGCTGGCAAGCCCGTCGGTGCTCTACACCGCTACCGGGATCATGTTCGTGCTGGCAGTGGTGCCGGGGATGCCGCACCTGCCGTTTTTGCTGTTCAGCGCCCTGCTTGGCTTTACCGGCTGGCGGATGAGCAACGCCCGCAGGCGGCGGAGGCGGAAGAAAAAAAGCCTCGAAACGCTGACCCGCACCATCACCGAAACCAGCGAGCAACAGGTCAGTTGGGAGACGATACCGCTGATCGAGCCTATCAGCTTAAGCCTCGGCTACAAACTGGTGGCGCTGGTGGATAAAGCCCAGGGCAACACGCTCACCCAGCGGATCCGCGGCGTGCGGCAGGTGATTTCTGACGGCAACGGCGTGCTGCTGCCGGAGATCCGCATTCGGGAAAACTTCCGCCTCAAGCCCAGCCAGTATGCCATTTTCATCAACGGCATTAAGGCTGATGAAGCGGATATTCCGGCGGATAAACTGATGGCCCTGCCTCCAGCGAAACCTACGGCGAGATTGACGGCGTGCTGGGGAACGACCCGGCGTATGGGATGCCGGTCACCTGGATCCAGCCTGCGCAGAAGGCGAAGGCGCTGAATATGGGGTATCAGGTGATCGACAGCGCCAGCGTGATTGCTACCCATGTGAACAAGATTGTGCGCAGCTATATTCCTGATTTGTTTAACTATGATGATATTACGCAGTTGCATAACCGTTTGGCGTCGATGGCACCGCGCCTGGCGGAAGATTTAAGCGCGGCGCTCAATTACAGCCAGTTGCTGAAAGTGTACCGGGCGCTGCTGACCGAAGGCGTTTCCCTGCGCGATATCGTCACCATCGCCACCGTGCTGGTCGCCAGTAGCGCGGTGACCAAAGATCATATTCTGCTGGCAGCTGATGTGCGCCTGGCGCTGCGGCGCAGCATTACCCATCCGTTCGTTCGCAAGCAGGAGCTGACGGTGTATACGCTGAATAATGAACTGGAAAATCTGCTGACCAATGTGGTGAATCAGGCGCAACAGGGCGGGAAAGTGATGCTTGACAGCGTGCCAGTCGACCCGAATATGCTCAACCAGTTCCAGAGTACGATGCCACAGGTCAAGGAGCAGATGAAAGCGGCGGGGAAAGACCCGGTGCTGCTGGTGCCGCCTCAGCTGCGTCCTTTGCTGGCGCGCTACGCAAGGTTGTTTGCACCGGGGCTGCATGTGCTGTCGTATAACGAAGTGCCGGACGAGCTGGAGTTGAAGATTATGGGGGCGTTGATGTAAGTATCCGGCATTGGTGCACAACTGCCGGATGCGGCGTGAACGCCTTATCCGTCCTACTGTTCAGGCACGATTCGTAGGCCGGATAAGCGCAAGCGCATCCGGCACCAGCGCACAACCGCCGGATGCGGCGTAAGCGCCTTATCCGGCCTACCGATCCAGCACAGGTTTGTAGGCATGATAAGACGCGTCAGCGTCGCATCAGGCATCTGCGCATAACCGTCGGATGCGGCGTAAACGCCTTATCCGGCTACCGATCCGGCACAGGTTTGTAGGCACGATAAGACGCGCCAGCGTCGCATCAGGCATCTGCGCATAATTATAAAATGATACGCTCGCCAGCATTTATATCCGTTACGTCCCCCGCCCAATCGATGGGATATAACCCTCGCGCGACATCGCGATGGAACGTTGAGAATGGCCAATCACTCACTTGCTTTACCCAACCATGCTTTACTGGATTTATATAAATATAATCAACATGATGCCTATAATCTTTGGTATTGCGGATGGTGTGCTCCCAAAAACGTGGTTGCCAGATATTTTTCAATCCACAAGCATGGGTAAATTGCTTTTTAATTTCCCGCCAGCGAGAGGAAAAATCATCATCGCCTTCAGGTAATGTCCATATGCAATGCATATGCTCTGGCAAAACGACCCAGGCGTTGATTTCAAAAGGCCTGTCTCGCTTAACTTTAATAATGGCGTTACGGAGCATCTGGTACTGGGTGGTCAAGAGTTGGCTTCGACGATTGCGTAAATTCACCGTGAAAAACCAGGTTCCCCCCTTGATGTAATAACGACGATATTCAGACATGGCGACTCCTTTTTCTCAACGGTAAGAAGAAAAGGAAAGGTCGGCAATGAGGTGATGGAATAACAGGAAAGCGGCTCGCAAAAACGCACAGATTTGTAGGCATGATAAGACGCGTCAGCGTCGCATCAGGCATCTGCGCACAACCGCCGGATGCGGCGTAAACGCCTTATCCGGCCTACAAAATCGTCTCTTCCGTCAAAATCCTGCGCGCGCCCAAAAAATGGTCCTGCCAGAAAGGTTCGGCTAATCGGCTTATCCGAATGGTTTCGCCGGTACGTGGCGACTCGATAAATTGCCCATCGCCCAAATACACGCCCATATGATCGGCTATCTCGCGGCTGTGGATATGGAAAACAGCAAATCTCCCGGCGCAGGTCGTTATTCGCCACAATCGTTGCCCGATGATAGTGATACATCTCATTGGCCGTGCGCGGGAGCTTCGCCTCAAGGATCTTGTTGTAGGCATAAAAAACCAACCCGCTACAGTCGAAGCCTTGATCGGGCCGCGTGCCGCCCCAGACGTAAGGCTTGCCAAGCTGTTGCTCCAGACGGTGAATCGCCACTTCGGTGATGTTATGCAGATGGTCGCTGCTTAAAAAGTGATTGTTCTCCGCCAGCGCCTGCCAGCGTCGGTCGCTCGCCTTGAGCGGCGCAGGAAACCATTCTGGATGCTGTTTTATCTGCTCCCGGTTGTGCTGGCGTAGCGCCCTTCTGCTTTCGGCATTGCTTCCACAATATAGCTGGCCTGTTTTTTCAGATGGGTTTGGTACTGTTTTAATAAACAGCGCACGGTTTTGCATCCGCTGGCGGGCGGCTAGCTGAAAGAGATATGTGATGTGGTGGCGCTGGCGAATAAAGGGAGCAAAACGCATAACGAAAACACGCCTGGATGCAGAAATCTGCCGAGCAAGAACGAAGACATGAAAGACATAAACCGGCTGAATGAAGGTGAGAATTTTAAAAGACCGGAGGAGTAAACGGGATTATTAATTGCTTATTTGCATATTACTATTGAGGTTTCATAATCTTAGGAAATAAATGATACATGCGCTTTTCGGACTATTGAAAACTGCCCCTGTGCTAAATTTGTAAACCCTGCGCCGACAGGCTTGCGTAAAACTCTTTTGGTGATAATGTGAGCCTTCCAAATCCAGACTATTCCGATTTGGGATCCATTTTGCCGTCCTGGCGTGTGTAACCGTTTTATCAAGGAATAAGCAGTATGCGTAAAATCGCATTAATTCTTGCGATGTTGTTGATCCCGTGCGTTTCGTTTGCCGGTTTGCTGGGCAGCAGTAGCTCGACCACGCCAGTGAGCAAAGAGTATAAGCAGCAGTTGATGGGATCCCCTGTCTACATCCAGATCTTCAAGGAAGAACGTACGCTCGATCTCTACGTCAAAATGGGCGAGCAATATCAACTGCTCGACAGCTATAAAATCTGTAAATATTCCGGCGGCTTAGGGCCAAAACAGCGTCAGGGCGATTTCAAAAGCCGGAAGGGTTTTATAGCGTCCAGCGTAATCAGTTAAAACCAGACAGCCGTTACTACAAAGCGATTAATATTGGTTTCCCCAATGCCTATGACCGTGCGCATGGTTATGAAGGGAAATATCTGATGATCCACGGCGATTGTGTTTCCATCGGCTGCTACGCGATGACCAATCAGGGTATTGATGAGATCTTCCAGTTCGTTACTGGTGCGCTGGTGTTTGGTCAGCCGAGCGTGCAGGTGAGTATTTACCCATTCCGCATGACCGACGCCAATATGAAGCGCCATAAATATTCCAACTTTAAGGACTTCTGGGAGCAGCTGAAGCCGGGCTACGACTACTTTGAGCAAACCCGTAAGCCACCGACCGTTTCTGTGGTCAATGGCCGTTACGTGGTCAGCAAGCCGTTAAGCCACGAAGTGGTGCAGCCACAACTGGCATCAAACTACACGCTCCCCGAGGCAAAATAAGCGCCATTCGCCTGGCATAATTTTTTGCCAGGTTTCATTGCCCGTCAGCGGCTGTGTCGCAATCACCGTGACCACATCATTCGGTGTGGTCTGCGAGCTGAAGTCGATTTCCACATCCTGATCCAGCAACGTTGCCACGCCAAACGGCGCGCGGCGGGTGATCCAGTGTAAATTAGTCGAGCAATACGCCATTACATAGCGACCGTCCGAAAGCAGCATGTTGAAAACGCCCTTCGCCCGCAGTTCATCCGCCAGTGAGGCGATATATTTAAACACTGCCGCCATGTTGCCCGGCGTGCGCGGGTAACGCTGCGTTAATTTATGCAGGAGCCAGCAAAAGGCTTTTTCGCTGTCGGTTTCACCGACCGGGCGGAAGTTGCCGGTTTCCAGTGATTTGTAGCCCGTCAGTTGCCCGTTATGGGCATAAGTCCAGTTACGCCCCCATAACTCGCGGGTAAACGGGTGAGTATTTTCCAGCGCCACCTCGCCCCGATTAGCCTGGCGAATATGAGCCACCACCGAACAGGATTTTATCGGGTAGTCCTGGACAAGTTTGGCGATGGGGGAATTAAAGCTGGGTTGTGGATCTTTAAATGTGCGACAGCCTTTACCTTCGTAAAAGGTAATGCCCCAGCCATCTTTATGTGGCCCGGTTCCACCACCACGCTGTACAAGCCCGGTGAAACTAAAGCAGATATCGGTAGGGACGTTGGCGCTCATCCCGAGCAATTCGCACATGGGTAACCTCCACAACAGCGGGAGCGCATGGCCCCCGGCGAAGATTGATTTAAGAATTTTCAGGTCGGATGCGGCGTGAACGCATTATTCGGCCTACGGTTCGCGTACAGATTTGTAGGCATGATAAGACGCGTCAGCGTCGCATCAGGCATCAGCGCACAAATGCCGGATGCGGCGTAAACGTCTTATCCGGCCTACGCCAGACTTACTTAACCATCTCTTTTTCAATCAACTGGATCAGGATATGGATCACTTTAATGTGAATCTCCTGAATGCGGTCGGCATAACCAAAGTGCGGTACGCGAATTTCGATATCCGCCGTGCCAGCCATTTTGCCGCCGTCTTTACCGGTCAGGGTGATCACTTTCATCCCCTTCTCACGCGCCGCTGCGATCGCTTTGATCACGTTTGCAGAGTTACCGGAGGTGGAGATCCCCAGCAGTACATCGCCTTCGCGACCTACCGCTTCAACGTAGCGGGAGAAAATATCATTGAAACCGAAATCATTACCGACGCAGGAAATATGACTAACGTCAGAAATAGCAATCGCCGGGTAGCCCGGACGGTTTTCACGGTAGCGACCGGTCAACTCTTCGGCAAAGTGCATAGCGTCGCAATGGGAACCGCCGTTGCCGCAGGAAAGCACTTTGCCACCGGCTTTAAAGCTGTCTGCTAACAGGACCGCCGCGCGCTGAATGGCGTGAATATTGGCGTCATCTTTTAAAAAGTTAGCCAGCGTTTCCGCCGCTTCGTTCAGTTCGTTACGAATAAGATCCTGGTACATGAGGATATCCTTCAGCATAAATGTAATAGACAAAATGCAGTGTACCGGATACCGCCAAAAGCGAGAAGTACGGGCAGGTGCTATGACCAGGACTTTTTGACCTGAAGTGCGGATAAAACAGCAACAATGTGAGCTTTGTTGTAATTATATTGTAAACACATTGCTAAATGTTTTTACATCCACTACAACCATATCATCACAAGTGGTCAGACCTCCTACAAGTAAGGGGCTTTTCGTTATGATGATTTTGAGTATTCTCGCTACGGTTGTCCTGCTCGGCGCGTTGTTCTATCACCGCGTGAGCTTATTTATCAGCAGTCTGATTTTGCTCGCCTGGACAGCCGCCCTCGGCGTTGCTGGTCTGTGGTCGGCGTGGGTACTGGTGCCTCTGGCCATTATCCTCGTGCCATTTAACTTTGCGCCTATGCGTAAGTCGATGATTTCCGCGCCGGTATTTCGCGGTTTCCGTAAGGTAATGCCGCCGATGTCGCGCACTGAGAAAGAAGCGATTGATGCGGGCACCACCTGGTGGGAGGGCGACTTGTTCCAGGGCAAGCCGGACTGGAAAAAGCTGCATAACTATCCGCAGCCGCGCCTGACCGCCGAAGAGCAAGCGTTTCTCGACGGCCCGGTAGAAGAAGCCTGCCGGATGGCGAATGATTTCCAGATCACCCATGAGCTGGCGGATCTGCCGCCGGAGTTGTGGGCGTACCTTAAAGAGCATCGTTTCTTCGCGATGATCATCAAAAAGAGTACGGCGGGCTGGAGTTCTCGGCTTATGCCCAGTCTCGCGTGCTGCAAAAACTCTCCGGCGTGAGCGGGATCCTGGCGATTACCGTCGGCGTGCCAAACTCATTAGGCCCGGGCGAACTGTTGCAACATTACGGCACTGACGAGCAGAAAGATCACTATCTGCCGCGTCTGGCGCGTGGTCAGGAGATCCCCTGCTTTGCACTGACCAGCCGGAAGCGGGTTCCGATGCGGGCGCGATTCCGGACACCGGGATTGTCTGCATGGGCGAATGGCAGGGCCAGCAGGTGCTGGGGATGCGTCTGACCTGGAACAAACGCTACATTACGCTGGCACCGATTGCGACCGTGCTTGGGCTGGCGTTTAAACTCTCCGACCCGGAAAAATTACTCGGCGGTGCAGAAGATTTAGGCATTACCTGTGCGCTGATCCCAACCACCACGCCGGGCGTGGAAATTGGTCGTCGCCACTTCCCGCTGAACGTACCGTTCCAGAACGGACCGACGCGCGGTAAAGATGTCTTCGTGCCGATCGATTACATCATCGGCGGGCCGAAAATGGCCGGGCAAGGCTGGCGGATGCTGGTGGAGTGCCTCTCGGTAGGCCGCGGCATCACCCTGCCTTCCAACTCAACCGGCGGCGTGAAATCGGTAGCGCTGGCAACCGGCGCGTATGCTCACATTCGCCGTCAGTTCAAAATCTCTATTGGTAAGATGGAAGGGATTGAAGAGCCGCTGGCGCGTATTGCCGGTAATGCTACGTGATGGATGCTGCGGCATCGCTGATTACCTACGGCATTATGCTCGGCGAAAAACCTGCCGTGCTGTCGGCTATCGTTAAGTATCACTGTACCCACCGCGGGCAGCAGTCGATTATTGATGCGATGGATATTACCGGCGGTAAAGGCATTATGCTCGGGCAAAGCAACTTCCTGGCGCGTGCTTACCAGGGCGCACCGATTGCCATCACCGTTGAAGGGGCTAACATTCTGACCCGCAGCATGATGATCTTCGGACAAGGAGCGATTCGTTGCCATCCGTACGTGCTGGAAGAGATGGAAGCGGCGAAGAACAATGACGTCAACGCGTTCGATAAACTGTTGTTCAAACATATCGGTCACGTCGGTAGCAACAAAGTTCGCAGCTTCTGGCTGGGCCTGACGCGCGGTTTAACCAGCAGCACGCCAACCGGCGATGCCACTAAACGCTACTATCAGCACCTGAACCGCCTGAGCGCCAACCTCGCCCTGCTTTCTGATGTCTCGATGGCAGTGCTGGGCGGCAGCCTGAAACGTCGCGAGCGCATCTCGGCCGTCTGGGGGATATTTTAAGCCAGCTCTACCTCGCCTCTGCCGTGCTGAAGCGTTATGACGACGAAGGCCGTAATGAAGCCGACCTGCCGCTGGTGCACTGGGGCGTACAAGATGCGCTGTATCAGGCTGAACAGGCGATGGATGATTTACTGCAAAACTTCCCGAACCGCGTGGTTGCCGGGCTGCTGAATGTGGTGATCTTCCCGACCGGACGTCATTATCTGGCACCTTCTGACAAGCTGGATCATAAAGTGGCGAAGATTTTACAAGTGCCGAACGCCACCCGTTCCCGCATTGGTCGCGGTCAGTACCTGACGCCGAGCGAGCATAATCCGGTTGGCTTGCTGGAAGAGGCGCTGGTGGATGTGATTGCCGCCGACCCAATTCATCAGCGGATCTGTAAAGAGCTGGGTAAAAACCTGCCGTTTACCCGTCTGGATGAACTGGCGCACAACGCGCTGGTGAAGGGGCTGATTGATAAAGATGAAGCCGCTATTCTGGTGAAAGCTGAAGAAAGCCGTCTGCGCAGTATTAACGTTGATGACTTTGATCCGGAAGAGCTGGCGACGAAGCCGGTAAAGTTGCCGGAGAAAGTGCGGAAAGTTGAAGCCGCGTAAATGAATAACGGAGCCGAAAGGCTCCGTTTCTTTATCCGCTAATTATTTAAAATTAAAGCCATCCGGATGGTTTTCCAGGCTGCCGGTCAACGCCGCGAACAACACCGTTTTACCATCAATCGAAAGCGCATCGTTCACATTCAGCCAGGTGAGTTTCTCTTGCGACGTTTTCTCATCAATAGTCGAGAACAGCCCCGTCATCTGATTAGATTTCTCGGACCACATCACAGCGATACGTTGCGAGCCACAGTCATGCGGTTTGCACGCGCTCATCACCTGATACGTCTCATCTCCCAACGTTACGGTTTGTGCGGGAGTATAAGTACCGCCTTTCATCACCCAGGCAGGCAGCTTATGCCCTTGTACCATCTGATTAAATGCAGCTTTGGTGGTTTCGCCCTTTGCAAGGCTGCTAATGGTTAAATCATCCTGCGCCATTGCACTGGTGGCGATGACCAGAGCGGCGACTGTCGTTATTGCCTTAAACATCATTCCTCCCGAGCTTATCCTGCCCATGTTATTAACCTCCTAAAGCCTGGCGATAACACGATAATTTGCAAATCAGATATTTCCAATATCAGCATTTGTTATCAATTTATTCTGCGCTAAGGCAACTGCCTGATAAGGTGTTAAAGTTATAAAACCCTTCGCATAAAGGAGTTGTACACCGTGCCTGGTTTGAAGATTACGCTTTTGCAGCAACCACTGGTGTGGATGGATGGTCCTGCCAACCTGCGTCATTTTGATCGTCAACTGGAAGGTATTACCGGGCGCGATGTGATCGTTCTACCGGAGATGTTTACCAGCGGCTTTGCCATGGAAGCGGCAGCTTCGTCGCTAGCACAAGATGACGTAGTGAACTGGATGACAGCTAAGGCGCAGCAGTGCAATGCGCTGATTGCAGGCAGTGTTGCATTACAAACGGAGTCTGGTTCGGTTAACCGCTTTTTGCTGGTTGAGCCGGGCGGCACGGTACATTTTTATGATAAGCGTCATCTGTTCCGCATGGCAGATGAGCATCTACATTATAAAGCGGGCAATGCGCGAGTGATTGTGGAATGGCGCGGCTGGCGTATTTTGCCGCTGGTGTGCTACGACTTACGTTTTCCTGTGTGGTCGCGCAATCTCAACGATTATGACCACGCCCTGTACGTCGCCAACTGGCCTGCTCCGCGCTCTCTGCACTGGCAGGCATTGCTGACGGCCCGCGCGATTGAGAATCAGGCAGTATGTGGCGGGATGCAATCGCGTCGGCAGCGATGGCAACGGCTGCCATTATCGCGGTGACAGCCGGGTGATTAATCCACAAGGCGAGATTATCGCTACTGCCGACGCGCATCAGCAACGCGCATTGATGCGGAGCTGTCGATGATGGCATTGCGGGAATATAGAGAAAAGTTTCCGGCATGGCAGGATGCGGATGAGCTTAGGTTGCGGTGAGTGGGGGTTGTGTTTAAGGCTGGGGGAGAGTCGGGGTAAGACTACGAAAGCCCGCTCTCCGCAAGGACTGACGCCAGATAGTTTCTGTCCATGGCTGCTTTTCGCATCTTACGTCTTAACCCTGCCTTGAATACCTTATCATTCGTCAAAATATTAATAGCGATGTGCCGTATCCCTGAAAATAATTCTGCGGCGTTTCCTCTTCTTATTTTGCAGTCGTCTTCATTCATTACCACGTCCAGACGCCAGTGCAGCTATTCTCCACGTGCCAGTGGTTTCGGATTGCTGTGGCGAACTTTTCTGCGGTTAAATCAGCAGAACTGATATAATATCTGACCGTCATTTCTGG
>ENA-OQIG01001342-OQIG01001342.1-human-gut-metagenome-genome-assembly--contig:-NODE-1342-length-10725-cov-3.545386_pt1 | contig 10725 bp, 9 predicted proteins | sample MGYA00242576_ERZ504741 | MGnify/ENA primary metagenome ERZ504741 (study PRJEB26092, sample SAMD00036436) | human gut metagenome | host: Homo sapiens | study: EMG produced TPA metagenomics assembly of... | reverse complement strand
GAAAAAAACGTGTTAGTTCATTTTCCCTGGTAAAAGGTCAATGGCTTATGGACTTGGAAAGTCACGAACTCCTCCGGCTCCGGGACAACCCCTGCAACAAACGGGCGAAGATAAAGCATGGATCTCCGGCGAGTAAAGGCATCCTACTGTGGAAATACAGAAGATCACTAATGAGACCATTAGAGGCAGTTTACGTCCATATTTGTCGCTCAGTGGACCTATGATTAATTGCCCTACTGCCAATCCCACCATACTGAAAGTCAGACTAAGCTGCACCAGCGAAGCCGTAGTATCGAAATATTCGCTCAACACTGGCAGGGCCGGCAGATAAAAATCGGTCACGAACGGACCGAATGCTGATACAATCCCTATAAATATCAGGATGTAAAGCCTGGAGTTTCCTATTCTTTTCGTCATTGTTATATTGCTTGATTAGTTCCGGTTGCAAAGTTGCCGTTATTTTTGCATACTATTTCGTCCGATATCATGCGAGGTTCGTTCAAATAGTACCAAAAGCAGGTCGTTATTCCGGTAGAATCGCTTATCTTTGCTCAGGTCTATTATATGTAATATGTGTAATCTGTCTGATGAGTCGAAGCAGTTTGAGATGATGCCTCCGAGCAGCAATCTTTCGTCACTTTTTCCTACAGGGAGAGCCGTGCGCAATCCTCTTGGTAAGGTTTATTTCGTGGTTATATTAAAAGGGAAGGCCATGGTACGGATAGATGGCAAAAGCATGCTGTTGCCCGAACGGACTTTCTTGTTTCTTCCGCCGGGGCATCTACTCCTCCGGCTTTCGTGTACGCAGGATTTTCTTTTTCAGTATCTTTCATTCAGTTTCGACTTTCTGTCCGATTTTCCCCTGTTGTTGAAGGCAGACATATCGAATCAGGTTACTAATGCACCTTGTCTGCCAATGTCCCCGGAGGATTTCAGTTTGATAAAGATGTATTATCATTTCATTTATCATCGTTATTCGGATGCCGAATGTCCGTCAGAAGTTATCAAAGGGATGCTGTTCTCTTTGGTACTGGAAGTGTGCCGGATGTATTCGGGTAGAAATATTTCGGTAGAGATGTCCCGGCAAGATAATTGGTAGATGGTTTCTTCAGTCTGTTGCATAAATATTGCACACAAGAACGGATGGCAGCCTTTTATGCGAGCCGGTTGTGTATATCGGATAAATACCTGATGAGGAGTATAAAGAAACAAACCGGGCAAACGTTTCACTATTGGATGGCGGATTTTATACTGAGAGAAGCCAAACTGATGCTGAGATCAACGGATTTGAGTGTCACAGAGATAGCGGATAAACTTAGTTTTCCGAGCTCTTCTTCTTTCGCGCGTTTTTTCCGTAAATATACAGGCTTCTCGCCTGTTCAGTTCAGAAATGAAGCATAAACTTTTTATGCAGGGATAACCGGCTTTCCTGAAGATGCACCTTTTCGTTTTGAAAAGCTGATCCTATCAAATGGTAGGGTGATGATCACTGTTCGATACTTGAATGGAAAATCTATTTGTCTGGTAACTATTTACTTGTACTTTTTCTTTCCGTTTTGGCACGATATTGGCTATATGCCTTTCGCAAAAAAATCGTGTGTTATGGAAGAATACCTGTCGACGGACATATACGTTAGTAAACGGAATAACAGTCTGATAAACGGCAAAATGATAGGGCGCGTACTTGGGGTCTTACTTTTTATAGAGGCGGGAATGTTTGTACTCTGCTCCGGCATATCCGTGGTTTATGGTGAAAGCGATTACAAGTATTTCCTTTATACGGCGGGTATCAACCTCCTGTCCGGTGCGTTACTGATGTTTTATGGACGTGGTGCGGAAAATCGGTTGAGCCGGCGTGACGGTTACTGCATTGTGACACTTTCGTGGGTGTTTTTCACACTTTTCGGTATGTTGCCTTTTTATTTGAGCGGAAGTATTGACTCGTTGACTAATGCTTTCTTCGAGACCATGTCGGGATTTACTACTACGGGAGCTACGATTCTTGATGATATCGAATCGCTTTCGCATGGTATGCTTTTCTGGCGCAGCCTGACACAATGGATTGGCGGGCTGGGGATTGTTTTTTTCACAATTGCCGTATTGCCCGTTTTCACCAGTGGGGGAGTACAGCTTTTTTCCGCCGAGTCTACGGGAGTAACCCACGACCGTACCCATCCTAAGATTAATGTGATGGCCAAATGGCTATGGACAGTCTACCTGATATTGACACTGGCAGAAACCATTTTGCTGATGCTGGGAGGTATGAGCCTTTTTGATGCTGTCTGCCAGTCATTTGCTACGACGGCCACCGGTGGATATTCTACCAAGCAGGCCAGTATTTCGTATTGGAATTCACCGTTTATCGAATATGTGGTCGCTATATTCATGCTTCTTTCGGGAGTCAACTTTGCATTATTCCTGATGTGCCTTCGCGGTAAAGTCAGTCGTCTTTTGAGGGACGAAGAATTACGTTGGTTCCTCGGTTCTGTTGCTATCCTGACTTTTCTGATCACTTTCGCACTGGTCTTTCAAAATCATTATGACTGGGAGACGGCTTTCCGTAAGTCGCTGTTTCAGGTGGCTACGGCACATACTTCTTGCGGATTTGCCACAGACGACTATAATCTTTGGCCTGCCTTTACGTGGTTGTTGTTGCTGATTGCCATGCTCTCGGGAGGATGTACCGGTTCTACCAGCGGTGGTATCAAGAACATGCGTTTGCTGATTATTGCCCGCTCTATCCGGAATGAATTCAAGCATTTATTGCATCCCAATGCCGTATTGCCGGTAAGGGTCAATAAGCAGACCGTTTCACCTTCGATTGTGGCTACTGTGGGTATGTTTTTTGCTTTTTATCTTATCATCGTCATTCTTGGTTGGGCAGTTCTCCTGTTCTTGGGTGTCGGCTTTTCCGAGTCCATCGGTACGGTGATCTCCAGTATCGGTAATGTGGGACCGGGATTGGGATCTTGTGGCCCAGCCTATTCGTGGAATGGATTACCCGACGCTGCCAAGTGGGTACTTTCATTTCTGATGCTGATAGGACGGTTGGAGCTCTTTAGTGTACTTTTGCTTTTCTATCCCGGATTCTGGAAAAGTTGATGACAAGGGGGAACGGGAAAACATCCGCAGCGATAAAATGTCATTTTGTATATTCTATCACTTACCGGCAGCCTGTTTTGTCCCGGTGGCGAATGGATTTGAAAAAAACGATTACAGGCGATTAGGGACGGAGCGTGGTGACGCCGATCTTGCGGCATTCCGGCTTTTATGCTTTGTATACGCCTAGTCTGCTTTCGGATCGAAAGTGTACGGCCGGAAACCGAACTTTTTGTCAGTTCGGATCGCTTCGCTTCAAGGGTCCTGATAATTCGGAAATGGCCGGATCAATCTCCCTTTTTTACCCTTTCAGCGTTGCTTGGAAGAGGATGCACCGTTGGTTTGAAAGGGATGCACCGTTACTTTCCTTCCAATGCAGGCTCTGATGGTTGGAGTCACTGCATATATTTCCTTTTTATTGCATCTTTATAAGATAATGAAGCTGCATTTTTGCATATTCTTCCACTCTTCTCTGTCTTGATTTTCTATCAGTGCTTTTTGTTTCTATAGGCTGTTAGCAGAAAGGAAGGATTAGTTACTTTTTTGATAGGATATATATGGAATTACTTTCAAAACGTATTTTTCTGTTTGATGGATTTAATCGTTTTCAGAGCCGACCATGTCTATCCCAACAAATGCTTGATTGCCTCCCAAGGAGCGTAAATCAGCATCCGGGGACCGGAAAAGCGCATCACCCGTCTCATCTGTTCCCGCATGGCGGGTTTGTAGCAGTGTATGCTGCACTGCTTGCATGCTTTCTTTTTCTCCCCGAAGGGACAGTGGTCCAGGCGGGCGTGTGCATAGTGCAACAACTCTTCGCACCGGGGGCAAAGCGTGACATTCTTTTCTTTTTTACGGCAGTAAAGGCGGATCATCAACTCTACTACTCTCTTTTCCTGATCAATACGGTTTTTGCTCAATTTTAATCTCTGTTAGAATTGACGCAAAAGTAACCAAGATCTCTAAAAAACCGTATCTTTGCACCCCGAAAAAATGAATATAATAATGAATATTAATAGTAAGGCTAAAGGATTTGTGTGCGGGGCTGTGGCTGCCGCCACTTATGGCATGAATCCGTTGTTTACACTGCCGCTTTATAAAGAGGGAATGTCAGTGGACTCTGTCTTGTTCTACCGTTACGGGTTTGCCGTGCTCATTCTAGGCATTCTGATGAAAGTACAAGGACAATCGTTCGCTCTGAAAAAGAACGAGGTTCTGCCGCTGATTGTAGGCGGACTGCTCTTTTCCGCTTCCTCATTGTTGTTGTTTCTGAGTTATAAGCACATGGATGCCGGCATTGCTTCCACCATTCTGTTTGTCTATCCGGTGATGGTGGCGCTTATCATGTTCTTGTTTTTCCACGAGAAGTATCGTTACTGACCGTGTTCTGTATTCTGTTGGCCCTTTCCGGCATCGGACTGCTTTACAAAGGAGAAGGGGGTGAGACGCTGAGTCTGGTAGGGATGTTGCTGGTCATTCTTTCTTCGCTGTCTTATGCGGTCTATATAGTCGGTGTCAATCATTCCACCTGAAGTTGATGTCAACGGCCAAGTTGACCTTTTATGCCCTGCTGTTCGGTCTTTCCATTTATATAGTCCGTTTGAATTTTTGTTCGGACTTGCAAGCTGTGCCTTCACTTCCTGCCTGGGGTAATATTCTGGCAATGGCTTTCCTGCCTACCGTGATTTCACTGGTATGTACGCTGTGTCCATTCACACCATTGGCTCCACGTCGACCGCTATCTTGGGAGCACTCGAACCGGTGACGGCTCTCTTCTTTGGTGTCATGATTTTTGGTGAGCGGCTGACGCCCAGGCTGATGCTGGGTATTCTGATGATTCTGGTGGCCGTTACGTTTATTGTTGTGGGAAAGCCGTTGATGACTTTTCTCAAAGAAGAAGTGGCCGGAGGAATGAAGAGAAAACTGACAAGATAAGGAACCCCGAAAAAGTTTATAGCCGTTATACATGACTACATTTCATTCTATTGACGAGTTGCTGAAAATGATGAGCCGTGAACAACTTTTGTTGAAACAGATGTTCGGCAAACGGAAACAGCAATCCTTCCGGCGGGAGTATGCACTGGAACTGACTGAATACAAACTGCAACGTATACAGAGCCTGATCGACCACGGAGTGCTTCGTGAGAATGGTTCGTTTCTCGAAATGGAGGATATCTACCTGCACTTTTTCGAGCAGGTGCTCGAGGTAAACGAGGAGATCAATACTTCGTTTGTTAACGAGCATATCAGCTATCTCAAAGATACCATCTCTTATTATCAGCAAGAAAACCATGAGAAAAGGAAGACCACCTACCTGCGTACCATTAAGCGTATATTGCGTAACATTGCCTTGACTACCTTGCGTAATGTCATCGACCTGAAGCGCAACATCGACAGCACATTCAAGAATGAACCGAACTATCAGATCAAGAAAAAGAAACTGGTCCGCCTGGATGAAAAACGGCGGGATATCGAGGCACTGATACGAGTGAGTGAAGAACTCCTTGTCACCGAAGAAGACCGTTTCTTTCGCCGGGTTCCGGATGATGAACTGGTTTTGGTGGTGGCTAACGTACGGATACAACTCAATGAATGTTTCCATAACCTGATCGAGATACAGAAGCAAATCATCAGCTACCTGAACCGGATAGAGTATCAGAATAAGATACGGGTCAAAATCCGTCAGCTGAAATATCTCAAAGATCAGTTCGAACTGGAAGAACGGACCGATATCTGCCGGGTGCTGATGCAGAAAGACAGTGTCTGGTTTGAGCCTGCACCGGCATATCCGTTGCGTCTCTCTGTCGAATATCTCCGTAACGACGATGAAGTGTTAGAGAGTATCCGTAAGGTGATAGCCACAGTCGGCAAGCGAGCCATACTGGCCCGTAATGTGGCCGACAGCATCGCTGAGGAGTCACTTGAGACCCATATATCCGAAGAGGCTTACATCAACCTGGAAGAAGTGAAGAAGCGGTTTATGCAGGCTGGTGGAGACTTGTTTTCGTTTGTTGCCGCTTACCCTTTCACACAAGAGGTGTCTTTTGATGAAAGAATCACATTCTATTGCCAGATCGTATCCCAGTTTTACGAAGAACTCCGCATCACCGACGAGTATGGCAGGATGGATGGTGTGGAATATGCGTTGATTTATCCGGAAAGGACGGGAGAAATAGTTTAGGAATAAATAAGATTCACCACCGGGTAATACCGATTCTTACAGATACTTTGGTCTGAATTCTCAATGGAATAAATTATTAATCTGTGAGAATCCGTGTAATCTGTGGTGAAATGAATTTAAAACCATTACAGTAATGATTAAACAAACTGCTGAGATATTTGAAATATTGAGTAAAGGAGGATTTATCTCTTCCGATAGTACCAATCCCAACATCCGGCAACTTTATACGGTGATTGAAGACAACCAGTCGGAGTTGTACGACTTCTTTGCCGCCATCAACTTCGTGCTCGAAAGCGGAAACGAATACTATTATTTTTCCCGTCGCGAGAATAAAGTCGACTTGGAACGTAAGTTGGAGATTGCTGTCCGTTGGATTGATGTACTCGACTTTATCAAGACTTATGACGCGGCCTTTTCATCCGGATTCCGTTTTCAGCCGGCTGATATGGTTGTGAAAGTGGGAACCGACTTAGAGTTGAAAGAGAAGCTTACCGGCCTGAAAAAGCTTACCGGACGGGAAAAGCATGAAGAGATGATTGACAAAATAGTAAACGACCTGAAACGTGACGGCTTTATTGAACTGGAAAACGAGATTACTTCCACTTATAAGGTAGTGGCGGCTTTCGGCTATCTGGAAGAATTGGTCGCTTGCATTAACATACCAGAAGAGATACAGAATGAGATACCTGAATAAGATTATTTTTATCAATAGTGCCCGTATCCAATATGCCGAAATACAGATAGACGGCAATGTTCATTTTATCGGTACACAGGGAGTGGGGAAAAGTACGGCGTTGCGTGCATTACTCTTCTTTTACAATGCCGATAAGACAAAGCTGGGCATTTCAAAAGAGAAAAAGAGTTTTGATGAATACTATTTTCCGTACGTCAATTCATACATTATTTATGAAGTGGTGGTGGATGATGCTTCGTATTGCGTATTGGCTTTCCGTTCGCAGGGAAGGGTCTGCTTCCGCTTTCTGGGCACGGGCTATAAGAAAGAATATTTCATTTCACCCGAGGGAAAAGCATACGAAGAGTGGGATCAGATACGTGATGCGCTTGGCAGTTTTGTCTATAAGAGCCGTCGTATAGAGACGTATGAGGAGTATCGAGACATTATTTTCGGTAATGGCCGGGGGCTTCCTCCGGAGTTTCGGAAGTTTGCTATTACCGAAAGCCGGCAGTACCAGAATATACCTCGGACGATTCAGAATGTTTTTCTGAACTCAAAACTTGATGCAGAGTTTATCAAGCAAACCATTATCATGTCTCTGAACGAAGAAGATGTGCGTATCGATCTGGGGCAGTATGCCCATCATCTGCGCCGGTTCGATGAAGAAGTGACCGACATCAGTAAGTGGTTCCGGAAAAATAAGAACGGTGAGGTAACTGTCCGCAGGCAAGCCGACCGGGTGATTGAACTTTATCGGGAAATGCATTATCTGGAGCAACAGGCCCGTACATTGGCCGGAGAATTGAATTACGCTTTTCGGACAGCGCGGGAAGTACTCCCTTCTCTGCAAAAACAGAAAGAAGAGCTGTTGAAAGAAGTGGCAAAGGAGAAACGCCAGTTGGAAGAACTTTCCGGGAAATTTCAGAGTGAGCGTGACCGATTGTTGGGAGTGGTCAAAGTGCAGAACGAAAATCTGAAAACAGCACGGGAGCGAAAAGAACGGTACGAATCGCAGGATATTCATCATGTACGGGAACGGGTGAATGCGGAGTCCGAAGCTGTGCTTCACAAGCAAATGCTGGAAGAGCAGCTGACCATGCTGACTGCACGCTTTGACGACATCAACAGCCAGTATAAACTGCTGAAAGAACAGGCGGCCAGTGCCTTTGAGCGTTTCCGTAACGGGAAAAACGCCGAGTTGAATACCCTCCATCTGCGTGCCATCGAGCGTAAGGAAGCCATACGTAAGGAGTTCGATAAAATATTGAAAGAGGTAAGGGAACAGGAAGTTGGGAAACTGACCCTTCTGCGTGAGCAGACAGAAAAGAAAAAGGAAGGCATCTATCAGTGAAAATGGAACGGGAAAAGTGTTTGCACCGGACTCTTTATGAAGAGGAGTTGCAAGCCTGCCGGACGGAGCGTGCCGCACTGGAAAAGGAGAACCATGAGCATAGGCTGAAGCAGAAAGAAGCTGAACAACAGATGGAGCTGGTGCGCCGCCGGTGGGAATTGGATCAGACTGCCTGTGAGCAGCAGTTCACTGCCCGCCAAAAGGATATCGAACAGCAGATTACACTTGCTAAAGAGAGGATAGCGGAGATAGACCGTTTGCTCGACAACCGTCAGGGTTCATTCTACGAATGGCTGAGTCAGAACTGTCAGGGGTGGGAAGATACCATTGGCAAGGTCGTGGACGAGAAACAGGTTTTGTTCAGCAAGGAGCTGAAGCCTCAGTCTGTTCCGGATGCCGGTCAAGCCTCTTTCTATGGCATTAAACTCGACCTCTCGGCTATCCGTAAGGAGGTGAAAAGCGTACAAGAGTATGCGGCGGATCAGGAAATAGCCGGTAAGGAAGTATCAGAGTGGCAACAGCAGCTTGAGAAGTTGGGAGAGGAAAAAGAAAAGGAACTGGCCTTGATTCGGAAAAGACATCAGGCCACGCTTAGTACCTGTAAGGAGGATGTGGCTCAATCCACTTATTGTATGGAGCAGAACGATAAGCGTATCCGGCTCCTGAAAGCGGATGAAATCAGGTGGGAACAGAAGGCAGGGGAGGAGAAGCGTGTCCTGCTGGAACAATTGGATAAACAGTTGGCCGAGGCTACCCGTAGCCTGCAGGGGACAGTGGCGGAATTGGAACAGTTCAATCATCTGCTCGAAACTCGTGTACGTCAAAAGGAGAAGGAACGTAACCAGAGAATGCAAGAAGAGGATGCCCTGATCCGTAACAAACAAGAAGAAATTCACCTGTCCATTGCTTCCGAAAAGCAGAAAACCGATGAACTGCTGGCAACCATGGACAAAGACTTGCTGCACGAACTCTCCGGGAAAGGAGTGGATACGGAGCGTATCACTGCTTTGCGTAATGAAGTGGCCCGTACGGAACAGGAGCTGGTGTTTATTGACCAACATCGTCGCCTGGTCTACGATTACGAGAAGGACAAGAGAGAATTCTTTGACCGGATGGACGAATTCAGAAACGAAAAGCAGTTGGCCGAGAAAGAACTGGAAGGCGAGAAAGAAAAGTTCCGTTTGAAAGAGGAAGAATTGAATCTGAAAGTAACGGGACTGAACAAGCAGCTGGCTGAGACAAACACCCGCCTGAAACATTTGGACGAGGATATTCGGGAGACGGAGAACTTCAAAACGCTCAATATCTGTCCGCCTGTGTTACAAACGGGGGTGGAAACAGAGAATGCCAAGCGCTGTAAGAAGGTGATTGAGGAACTGACTCAAAACCATTACCGGCAGATTGAACAGGAAAAAGACTTCAGGGAGCCGTCGGTCGGTTTTCCGGTAATTTTTCCGAGCAGAATACGTTCAATTTCCGTACGCGGCTTACGAAGCGGGAAGAGTTTATGACTTTTGCCGCCGATCTGAAAGAATTTATTGATAATGATAAGATTATTGATTTTGAACGTCGTTCAAACGAGGCATACACCGACTTGATTCATCGGATTGGAAAAGAAACGACGGACATGCTTTCAAAAGAGGGACTGATTCGTAAGACCATAAGCGATATCAACAGTGACTTTGTGGAACGCAATTTTGCCGGAGTTATCAAGAGTATAGCCTTGCAGATTGTGCCGAGCGGTAATCGTATCATGCAACATTTTGTCACGATCAAAGAGTTCTGCGACCGGAATCAGCCGGGTGGCCCGGGCATGTTCAGCCTGTTCGGACAAGAGGATTTTGTAGAACGGAATCGGCAGGCGGTAAGTTTATTGCAGTCATTGGTGAAAGAACTGGCATTGAATAAAGAAAAAGAACTTACCCTTTCCGATACCTTCGAACTCCAGTTCCGTATTGTGGAGAACGACAACGATAGCGGATGGGTGGAGAAACTGGCAAACGTGGGTTCCGACGGAACGGATATCCTGGTGAAGGCCATGATTAATATCATGTTACTAAATGTGTTTAAGGAGAAAGCATCGCATCAGTTCAACGACTTTAAGTTGCACTGTATGATGGATGAAATCGGAAAACTTCACCCTAATAATATTAAGGGGATTCTGGACTTTGCCAATAACCGGAATATTATCCTGGTGAATAGTTCGCCCACCTCTTATCGGGCAAGCGATTATAAATATACTTATATTCTGAACAAGGATAAGCGGAACATCACAAGTGTGACACGGTTGATAAAGCAGGAAGTGAGGGAATAATTCCCTCACTCACATCTGCAAAAGTCATTGGCTCCGCAGCTACAGCGCGGTAGTAATTGCTCTCTCACGATCGTTCCCGGTATAGTTTCTACTTTTTCTTAGTA
>ENA-OQIG01001341-OQIG01001341.1-human-gut-metagenome-genome-assembly--contig:-NODE-1341-length-10731-cov-3.991135_pt1 | contig 10731 bp, 5 predicted proteins | sample MGYA00242576_ERZ504741 | MGnify/ENA primary metagenome ERZ504741 (study PRJEB26092, sample SAMD00036436) | human gut metagenome | host: Homo sapiens | study: EMG produced TPA metagenomics assembly of... | reverse complement strand
TGAAGGCATAATTGTATACAGTTTCCGCCCTTTCAGGGCTTGTGGCTGGTGTGTTTTTTTTCGTAGGGCGTTGCCTACGCTATATAATTAAGCCCTTTCAGGGCACTCCAATAAATATATAATTGTAAGGCTTTCAGCCTAACTGCTAAATTCCCATTTAATTAAGAACGGTACGGAAATGAGGTAAACTCATACAATTATAATTCAAAAAAACTTCCGTAAACATTCTCAAGTATACTTATCACTATGAGAAAAAATACTCATAGGTATGAGAAGAAATACTCATTATAATGAGAACTTTTTCTCATTGCAGTGAGAATATACCCTTGTCAGAATAGGCTGAAACAGTTCATTACTGTACCGGAAACGAGCTAATTCTAATTCAAAACCGAACATGAATGGTTGTCTACTTCCCACTATATTTACTTGGCTGCATCCCGAATTGTTTCTTGAACAATGAACTGAAATACTTCGTGTTGACAAATCCGGTTTCGGCGGCGACATCGGTTACGCTTTTACCTTCTTTCAGCAGTTCGGCAGCTTTTTGTAGCCGTATGATACGGATAAACTCTTGCGGCCCTTTTCCCGTCAGTGATTTAAGGCGACTGTAGAATAATGTCCGGCTCATTGCCATTTCATGGCACAAGAGATTGATGTTGAAATCGGGTTCATCCAAATGTTCAAGAACAAACCGGGTAGCTTGCATGATAAACCGGCGGTCGCCCTCGGCCATTGTTTCGCTTGCTGTCGTTACGTTTTTGTTGTCGATACTTTCATTGTTTTCATTGCTTTCATTGTCGTCACGTTTGCCGCCCGCCTCTACTTGAGCGATGGCTTGCCGCATGAAAAACTGCCGTTGCCTGTTTCGATTGTCAATCAATCCTTGTACTTTCAATTTCAGTATCTCTGTACTGAATGGTTTGGGGATGTAATCATCCGCGCCTTTCTTCAATCCTTCCACTATTGCTTCGTGGTTAGCCTTTGCCGTCAGCAGAACGACCGGAATACCTGATGTGTCAGGATTTTCCTTGACCATTCTGCAAAGCTCGTCACCCCGTATGCCGGGCATCATGACGTCGGAGAGGATGATATCCGGATATTCATTGGCGAGACAGGCGATAGCTTCGTGTCCGTCGGCAACATCAATCACCCGATAGAGGTGTTCAAAGGTCTGGCGGAGGTAGTGACGGAGAGTTTCGTGGTCTTCTACAATGAGCAATGTATTCCGGTCGTCCAGATCTTTTATTTTATCCGTTTCGTGGCTGTTATTATCCGATGTGCCGGCAAGGTGTTCGAGGGATGATTCGTGCGACACGGGTTCGGTTACGGTGGTGGTTCGCGGCAATGTTACGATGAAGTAGTTCCCTTGCCCTCCTCGGAACAGAAAGTGATTTTTCCATGCAGCATCTTTACAATGCGCTGCACCTGCAACAGTCCGAATCCGGTTCCTTCTTCCTGTGACTGCCGGGCATTTTCGGCTCTGTAAATATCGGAGAAGATATGCTTTTTCGCTTTCTTCGGTATGCCTATTCCGTTATCTTTCAACGAAAGGATGGCTTTGCGTTTCGTGGCTTTCAAATCCAGACTGATTTCTCCTTGGGGCATGGTGTATTTGCAGGCATTGGAAAGAAGATTGTCGAGTAACATCTCTATCAGGTGTTTGTCGGCCGAAACGAAAACGGATTCGTTGGGTTGGGTCAGATTCAGTGTCAACTGCTTCTTCTCGCAAAAAGACCGGAAGACGGAGACTTCTTTCAGCAAAACTTCATTCAGACAAAGCGGAACCGATGAAGAGGATGGCTTGTGGGCGTCTACCTTTTCAAATTCGAGCAACTGTGTGATGAGCGAATGGAGTTTCCGGGTACTTTCATGAGCCAGATTCAGGTAATAACGGGCTTTGTCCGAGAGATCCTGTTCCCGGTTCAAATCCTCCAGAGGTGCCATGATAAGCGTTACCGGCGTGCGAATGTCGTGCGCCGTGTCGATGAAGAAACGTATTTTGTCTTCGTCGTATTTCTTTTGGAGCTGGTTGCTCTTATAGCGCAGGATGAAATAGAAAACGAAGCCTATTATAAATAGGTAAATAGTCCAAGCCCACCACGAGTTCCACCATGGCTGGCTCACTTTCACTTCTAAGGTGCTTTCGGAGATAGTCTTTCCGTCGCTGCGCCGCAGGCTGCGCACCTTAAAAAGATAAGTGCCCGGCGATACCTTGGTGTAGGATGCCTTTCCCTCGGCAGACGGTTTGCTCCAGTCATTGTCATACCCCTCTAAAATATGCTGATAGACAATATCGCGCTGGAAACGATAGTTGATAGATTCAAAAGAAACGGTAAACGAGTTGTATTTATAGCCGAGCCGTACCGCACGGTCGGCAAGCATATCATGGATGGCAGGTTTCAACGATTCTTCTTCCTGGACGTTTTGATAATCAACCGTCAGCCCAGTGAAACGCAGGAGCGTCCAGTAGTCTACGGTTGAGATGTCGAGTGGCATGATAAAGACAGCGCCATCCGTGCTGCCATACACAAACTCGCCGTTCATCAACCGGGCAAATGAGGATTTGTTATATTCCTTGTCTATATTGCCCGCATAGTTGAGGTTCGACACGCGCAGGCTGTCTATCAAGCAATTCCTTTTCCGGTGCTGACCACAAGCGTTTCTTGTCGTCTCGCTGCAAACTATATATATCGTTGGACGGCAATCCCTCTTGAACAGTGAAAGTCTTTACCGTCCGGTTTTTCATATCATATAGATTCAATCCTCCCCCTTCGGTTCCCAGCCACACGGTTCCGTCGTCATTGAACAGCATAGAGATGATATAAGCACTGACATTCTGATTGTGAAATTCCTGGGAATTGGCATAGTGCTGTATATTCCCTGTATGTTTGTCCACCAGGAAAAAACCGTTGACCGTAGCCACCGCTACCCGGTTTCGGTCGATAGGTTCAATGGATTGTACCCAATTCACGTCGAAAGACCGTCTGCTGCCTTTTTCTTTTTCAAACATGATCAGGCATCCGTCCAGACCTCCTATCCATAAGTCTCCCTCTATGTCTTGTCTGACGGAGAAGATATAATTGGTGGTCAATTGCCCTTGTTGCTTGGTGAGATGGCGTAACACGCGTCCGTTGTTATCCAGTAGATACACTCCGTCTCCGTACGTTCCTACCCATACGTTCCCATTTCCGGATGTGCAAAGAGAAATGGTTACGATTTCTTTCAGCACGTGTTTCCAGGTGCCTGACAGGGTGTTTCGGATGCTGATTCCATCATCGGTAGCGAACCATTGGTTGCCATCCGGGTTTTCTTCGATATCATTCACGTTGTTGCTGATGAGAGAATGGGTATTTCCCTTTTCGTGTGCTAATATCGAAATGGGATGTTTCAGCAGGATAGCCACGGATACACCTCCCGTATAACTACCTATCCAGATGTTGCCCTGGTCGTCTCTGGTTACGGCATATACGCCGTTTCCGCGCAGGTAAGTATCTGTGTCATCTTTGGTGTTCATCAGTAAACGGGCTTTCTTGGTGTCCTTGTCTATCGCATACACACCGCCACCGTCCACGCCTATGAGTATGGTATGTACATCATAGTCTGTAATTGCTCGTATCGGATGAAGGAACGTGCTCCCTTGTCCCTCCAGCGCAAGCACTTTGGAAGTGTCGAGGTTCATCACAGACAAACCGCTGCCAAATGTGCTATCCAGAGTTCTTTTTTCGGTTTGTCGCAGAACAATGTTTGTACATTCCACCCTTCCAGCAGCTGGCGTTTCTTATCCGGCAGGGCGTGTGACAGTTGCCAGACTCCGTTAGAAGTACCCACAAAAAGCGACTCGCCGGCAAATGCGATGTCGTTGACATATTGTCCTTTCAGCACGGCAACTATACGATGGTCCGCTTCTTGCTTGTATAGTCCTTTATCCGCCCCCATCCACCAGGTTCCGTCACTATCCAAACAGAGTTTGTTCAAGATGACTTCTTCCTGAATCAATTGTCCCAGGTGGAGGACTTGTTCAAAATGATCCAGGATGGTGGAATATCGGTAGATTCGTCCGGTGTGGTCGTAGGCAAACAGTCCTTGTTGTGCATCGTACAATAAGTAAAGCCTGCGTCCGGCAAGATCGCCATAATAGAACTGCCCGGTAAATCATAGTTCTTTACCGTATGACCGTTGTATCTGTCTATTCCGGTTTTTGTAGCAATCCACATCGCACCGTCTCCATCCTCGACAATCGAAAAAACACGTTGACTACTAAGCCTTCTGCATAGCCTACATGCCTGATATCGAACATCCGGTTGGTCAGTTCGGCTTTGACAGCCATATTTATCATTAGTAGTAAGGTGATAACAAGATTAAAACGAACCATATTCTTTTAATTGTTGAGATTACAAAGATAAAGTTTCTTTAGAAAATCCCAACAGAATAGGGGTGTGAAATTAGAAGGAATATTCAGTAAATGTTCTTATGTAAAGTCAATTAGAAAATCAACAAGATTTATATTTCCGGGAATGGCAAGTTTCTTTCTTATTCGGTAACGGGCTGTTTCTACTCCACGAATAGTAAGATTGGTGAACTGCGCAATGTCTTTAGTTGACGTCCTCCCCTTTTACAGTGAACCGACGAATACGCTCTGTATAAATAGGGCTATTGATAAGTTTCATCTTTTTATAGTTGATATACAAAACAGATATGTCAGTTTTATTAAGCATAACTTATAAAGATGCTGGTTTTATTTGTTTTATTAAGTATAACTTATAACTCTATCCTAGTTGACGAAAGAGAAATAAAAAGAATGTGAGGTGCCCTAAATAGTAAGAGGCTGCCTCACATTGCTTTTAGTGACTGTCTTGGATTTATTTATTGGACCTCAAAACTCCCCTTCAACCGTATATCCTGTGAAGAAGCTCCCACCATAACCGAGAAACTTCCCGGCTCTACCGTGAACCGATTATTCTTGTCCCATAATCCCAAGTCTTGAGGAGTAAGGGTAAAGCTGACGGTTTGTTCTTCACCCGGTTGCAAATGAATACGTTCGAAACCACGCAATACTTTATCGTAGGTGGTAACGCTGCTGAAATCATCCCGGATATAAAGCTGGACTACTTCATCCCCTGCTTTCTTTCCTGTATTCTTCACAGTACATGAAAGAGTGATATTTTCCTGCGGACCGATCACCGGTTTAGATATTTTCAAGTCTGAATATCCGAAGGTCGTATAGCTTAAACCATATCCGAAAGGATAAAGTACACCGTCTACACGAACTTTCCCTTTAGAGTCAGAACCCGGCTTGAATGGGAATGCAAAAGGAATCTGTCCCACAGATTTCGGGAAAGTGACAGCCAGACGTCCTCCCGGATTATAGTCTCCGAAAAGTACTTTAGCGATGGCATCCCCCATAAATTCTCCGGGGAACCAGGCATGAATAATGGCAGGAATGTATTTGTTTGCCCAGTTGATGGTTGCTGCCCTTCCGTCCACCATCACTAGAACGACAGGTTTACCTGTTGCATAAACTGCTTCCAATAATTGTTGCTGCCGTCCGCAGAGGTCAAGATTGGTACGTGAAAACTCTTCCCGAACCGTTTTCTCATTTCCACCCAGTACAAGGATAGCGACATCCGAAGCCTTTGCTAATTCTACCGCTTCCTGAATCATCACCTGCTCTTGTGTATCTAATGGAACATTGTACAGTTCGCTCTCCGGGAAATACTTATCAATAATGTCACAGCCTTTTGCATAGCGAACTTCCGAGTTAGGCAGATATTCTTTGATTCCCTGATATACAGTCTTAATAGACGCATTGGTAGGACCATATCTGCAAGTCAGCTCTTTCACTTCTTCCGCATTCGGACCAATCACAGCTATTTTTTTGAAGTTCTTGGATAACGGAAGCATCTGATTCTCATTCTTCAAAAGAACGACGGACTCCAAAGCGGCTTTCATAGATACTGCTTTATGAGTGTCATTGTGTACGACTGTCTCCGGATGACGGTCATCACCGGGATACGGATTATCAAAAAGCCCCATCATAAACTTGACACGCAGAATCTCACTGACGCGTTGATCGAGCGTATGCAAAGAGACTTTACCTTCGTCGATAGCACGACGCAACGGGAGAATGAAATCTTGCGGGGGAGTAAAGTTGGTACGGATATTCAATCCTGCATTGACACTTGTGCCGCCATCTCTTCTTCAGTCGGGGTGATACGATGTTTGGTGTGCAGAAACTCTACCGCCTCACTATCCGATACTACATATCCTTTGAATCCCCATTGCTGACGCAGAATCTCCGTGAGGAAATGATAACTTCCGGAAACTGGCTCCCCGTCATAATCATTATACGAACTCATCACTCCTAGAGCACCCGCTTCCTGAATACCTTTGCGGAAAGGTTCCAGATAAAGAGTCTTCATCTCACGCGGGGCCACGTGCGGATCCGTACGCGTACCTCCGTCGCGTCCACCGACCGGGATGCTATACACGGCGAAATGCTTGGGAGTAGCAACGATACCTTCGCTTTGCAGACCGAGGATCATCTGTTTTCCCAATTCGCCCGCCAGATACGGATCTTCTCCGTAACTTTCTACCACACGTCCCCAGCGAGGATCTTGTGCAATATCCAGAATAGGAGAATAAATATTGGTATATCCCAATGCTTTTGCCTCATTTGCAGTGACTTTCGCAATTTCCCGGATCAGTTTTTTGTTCCACGTGGCACCTTGCCCGCATTGAGCGGGAAACATGGTAGCCCGGTCGTGGCACAATCCGCGTATTCCTTCATTGGTGAAGTCCACCGGAATACCCAGTCGTGTCTGTTCTACAAACCAGCGTTGAATGGTGTGTCGGTTCTTTACACTGTTGGCATACGGATAAGAGATTTCAGAACCGAATTTACCCAGTCCGTTCGCCTGCTCATCAATATTTCCGATACCGTCCTTCCAAATTTCCGCTGACCATCCGGCAGTAGGCCACGCATCTTTCAATACCCGTCCCGAACCGTAGAGAGTAGCCATCTGACAGGTTTTCTCTTCCAGCGTCATTTGCGAAAGCAAATCTGCGATACGGGCCTTGATAGGAGCGGAGGGATCTTCGTATACGTCCTTTACACCGTTCTTATTGAAGTCGATCCAGGTCTTTTTGTATATGTCTTTTGAGTTGTTGCCGGATTTGTTACCGGTAGGTTTGTTGCTTGCCGAGATATTGCCGGTGTAGATACTTCCGGCAGATATTAACAGGGCGAGACATAGTAATTTCTTCATAATTTATTTATTTGTAAGAGTACTTATCTATTTATGCTGCAAGTATACAAAAAGAATTTGAAATGAGAGGATAGAATAGTCTTTATAATCATGTTATAAACGGCTGCCTTGGTACTGGTGTATAGGGAGAATGGATATTATGAAGCAGGGAAGAATACCTTATCTCCCCTTTATTATTGTATTAAGTTACCGCTCTTCTTGCATCAGACTACCGATATAGTTAGCTTCCCACGGCCGTGACGACTTCTCTTCACGGCCGTGAAGAGAAGTTACCACGGCTGTGGGAAGATCTCCCCACGGCTGTGGTGAATTAACTATATCGGTGGTTTAACGGATGGATAATGAAGGGATAATAGATATATACCGGTTGCACTTCCTACGTAATACAAGGAAGTAGGACAACATTTAGAATGAAACAGGGTGAGGGTAACTGCTACCCTCACTTACTATCACCTTTACCCTCACACCTGTAATGCCGATGAATAAAGAGATACAAGCAGAGGATGAGGGTGTGAGGGTAAAAGTGTTCTAAACTTTTGTTTAGAGAAATTTGCTTGTAGATACTCCGTCATGCTTCTTGAATGCTGAATTCGTTTCTTAAACGGGTGTGGCACATGAAGTTAAATTCATTAGCCGAAAGCCGGAAACTGTTTTATGGCTTTTCGTTGGCTCGCAGACCGAATACTTTTCCTGTCATCTGCCGGACAGCTACTTTCCACACTTTTACGTTACGTACGGCAGGATCGGAATAGCTGAATGCGTTGTCTGTATAATGACGCATGATAATATCCAGTGCACGACGTTTATCGTCTATCTCTTCGATGAATTCTACTTGCCCCCGACACATCGCGCTTTCGGAACGCATACTGTAACTGCAGGCTACCTTTTCGTGTTGGTAGACAAGTTTATGTCCAAGGCTGAAAGTGATGCATACATTATTATTATGTTCCAACATCTCTAACTTGCTGCCTTCGGGACCTGAATGCAGATATATGATACCATTTTCATAACCGAAGTTCATGGGAACTACATAGGGATTACCTTCTAAATCTGTAATGCCCACAAAACAGGCATCGCAATGCAGAATAATGGACTCGATTCGTTGTTTGTCTTCGATAATGACAGTCTTCATGGATATATGAATGTTATAATAGTAAGAATAATCAAAATGATACGCTAAAGTACAGACTTACGACTGATTACACAAATCTATGCGAACTTTTTTCTCGTTACTTTCACAGATTTATCTAATCAATCGTATTTCTGTACTAATGTTATCAGGGGTTGAATGAGCTTTTCAGTTTGCTTGAATATTCAAACTTTTACTTTTCTATTAATTCAAAATCCAATTGTTTCTTTTCCAGATTGGCACGAGCTACCCGAACAGTAATAGCGTCTCCCAAACTGTATATTTTATTTTTGCGGCGTCCGCGAAGACAATAGTTCTTCTCGTCGAATTCGTAGTAGTCATCATCCAGATCACGAACAGGGACCAGACCTTCACATTTGTTTTCGTTCAGTTCTACATAAAGTCCCCACTCGGTTACGCCGGAGATTACACCGTCGTAAATCTGCCCCAGACGTTCGCTCATGAATTCCACCTGTTTATATTTGATGGAAGCACGTTCGGCATTGGCTGCAATTTGTTCCATGTTCGAGCTGTGGTCGCAGAGGTCTTCGTACTTGGCTTCGGATACGCTACGTCCTCCGTCCATATACTTCGTCACCAAACGGTGTACCATCATGTCCGGGAAACGGCGGATGGGAGAAGTAAAGTGAGTGTAATATTCGAAAGCTAGTCCGTAGTGACCGATGTTATGGGTTGAGTAACGTGCTTTCTGCATGGCGCGGATGGATACGGTTTCTATCAGGTTCTCTTCTTTCTTTCCGTGTATGTCGTCCAATAAATGATTGATGGATTTTGAAATATCAGTCTTCGTTCCGCTTGTACGCACTTTGTAGCCGAAGCGGGCGATGAACTGTGACAAGTTCTCCAACTTCTCCGGATCGGGCAGGTCGTGGATACGGTAAGGAAGCACTTTGGCTTTCTTGTTCTTTGGCACACATCCTATCTTTTCTGCTACGGTCTTGTTAGCGAGCAACATGAATTCTTCCACCAGTTTATTGGCATCTTTTGACTCCTTGAAGTAAACGCTGATTGGTTTTCCTTTTTCGTCAATCTCGAACTTCACTTCGTAGCGGTCGAAGTTGATGGCTCCTGCAGAGAAACGTTTTTCGCGCAGTGCTTTGGCAATGGTATCTAATGTGAGCACTTCTTCTTTGAAGTCTCCTTCTTTTGTTTCTATGATTTGTTGTGCCTCTTCATAGGTGAAGCGACGGTCGGAGTTGATAACCGTATGTACGATGCGTGAGTCTTTAATTTCTCCTTTTTCCGTAATATCGAAGATAACGGAGAAAGCTAGTTTTTCTTCGTTCGGGCGGAGTGAACAAATGAAGTTACACAGCCGTTCGGGAAGCATCGGAATGGTACGGTCTACCAGGTAAACGGAGGTTGCTCGTTTTTCTGCTTCCTTGTCGATGATGCTGCCTTCTTTTACGTAATGTGTCACGTCGGCAATGTGTACACCCACTTCCCATAATCCGTCTTTCAGTTTGCGGATGGAAAGTGCGTCGTCAAAGTCTTTGGCATCTTTCGGGTCGATGGTGAAAGTTGTTACCTTACGGAAATCTTCGCGTTTGGCAATCTCTTCTGCTGAAATCTCGGCAGGAATCTTGTCTGCTGCTGTTTCTACTGCTTTCGGATATACATACGGCAGACCGAATTCCGCAAGAATAGCGTGCATCTCTGTGGTATTGTCACCAGCCTGACCTAATATATCTATTACTTGTCCGATAGGATTCTTAGCCTTGTCCGGCCATTCGGTTACTTTCACAATGGCTTTATCTCCGGTTTTACCGCCTTTCAGCTTATCTTTCGGAATGAAAATATCATTGGCAAGTGTACGGTTCTCTGTCACCAGGAATGCGTATGACTTGGCTACTTCCAGTGTGCCGACGAAAGTATCGTTTGCACGTTCCAGTATTTCTATTACTTCTCCTTCTGCTTCTCTGTTCTTCCGTTTGGCATAAAAAGCAATTTTTACTTTGTCATTGTTCATGGCATGTGCCGAATTGCGTTCGGCCACAAATATCGGTTCGCCTCCTCCTTCAGGAATAAATGAATTCTTACCATTGCTTTTCCGTTGGAAAGTGCCTGTCATCTCCGTTCCATGATTGTTGAGACGGAATTTTCCTTTTTCTATTTCGGAAATATAATCGTCAGCTAAAAGGTCATGTAATATATCGACGCATAGCATTTTCTGCGGATGGGTGGTGAGACGCAGTTCTGAAAATATATATTTCATACTCAAGGTCTCGCTGGATTTGGCATGGAAAAAGTCTATCAATAACGCTGCCAGCTCTTTCTTACTCATTCTTTTGCCGGCCTTTTTCTCTTTCTTTTCTT
>ENA-OQIG01001340-OQIG01001340.1-human-gut-metagenome-genome-assembly--contig:-NODE-1340-length-10750-cov-1.740563_pt1 | contig 10750 bp, 14 predicted proteins | sample MGYA00242576_ERZ504741 | MGnify/ENA primary metagenome ERZ504741 (study PRJEB26092, sample SAMD00036436) | human gut metagenome | host: Homo sapiens | study: EMG produced TPA metagenomics assembly of... | reverse complement strand
ATTTCAAAAAGCTTTACTTCTTTCTTCTCTTACCGCTTTCTTATCTCATCCATAATTCATTCGCAATTCCCGGCACGATCCGACTTCATGCTGATTTGCACTATTCTTTTTCGAATTCCCCGTACCTCAGGAAAAATTTTTAAACCTAGATAATCAAACGATTCCCAAGCTTTTCAGACTTAAAACAGATTTTTTACCGCCGGATAGATATTTTTAAATTTCTGATATCTTTCCTCGTATTTTTCTACAAGTTCCTTTTCCGGCTCTACGGTATCGACAGTCTTCACAAATTGCTTTGTCGCTGTTTCAACATCCGGATATTCCCCACACCCGACCGCTGCAAGCATGGCAGCTCCAAGCGCCGGTCCTTCTTCACTCTCTATCACTTCTACTTTTATGTTCATGACATTTGCAATAATCTTTTTCCAAAGTGGACTTTTTGCACCTCCACCGCAGATTTTCGTTCTCGCAATATTTATGCCAAGACTTCTCGCAACCTCAAGAGAGTCTCTTAATCCAAATGCCACTCCTTCTAAAACTGCCTGTGTCATTTCTTCCCGTGTTGTGTCCATAGACATTCCGATAAAAGCAGCCCGGACTTTTGGATCATTATGCGGAGATCTTTCTCCCATTAAATATGGAAGATAGAATACGTTATTCTCACCAAGTTTTGTAATACCTGCCTGTTCGTTTACAAAATCTGTTGTTTTCAATATTTCTTCTGACCACCACTTATTGCAGGATGCTGCACTTAGCATACATCCCATCAGATGATAGTTTCCATCTGCATGTGCAAAAGAATGAAGTGCATTATTTTCATCTACTTTAAATTTTTTTACTGGAAATAAAAATCGTTCCGGAAGTTCCAAGAGAAATATTACACATTCCCTCTCCTACTGTGCCTGTACCCACCGCTGCCGCCGCATTGTCTCCGGCTCCTGCAATCACTTTTACCTCTTCCGTCATTCCAAGTTCCTCTGCAATATTCTTCTTTAAGGATCCTACGACCTCATAGCTTTCATATAGCTTCGGAAGCTGTTCTTCTGTAATACTGCATATCTCAAGCATTTCTTTTGACCAGCATTTATTTTTCACATCCATCAAAAGCATACCGGAAGCATCCGATACATCTGTACAAAATGTTCCGCACAATCGATAAGCAAGATAATCTTTTGGAAGCATGATTTTTTTAATTTTCTGAAAACGTTCCGGTTCATGACGTTTCATCCAAAGAATCTTTGGAGCCGTAAAACCGGCAAACGCAATATTGGCAGTATACTTCGAAAGTGTTTCTTTTCCGACTACTGTATTTAAATACTCTGTTTCTTCTCCCGTACGACCATCATTCCACAAAATCGCCGGTCTTATTACATTATCTTCTTCATCCAGGACAACCAATCCATGCATCTGTCCACCAAAACTGATTCCTGCAATTTGCGATTTATCACATTCTGCAGTCAGCTCTTTCAGGCCGTTCATAGATTGTTCGAACCAATCTTCCGGATTTTGTTCTGACCATCCAGGGTGCGGGAAAAACAAAGGATATTCTTTTGAAACTATTTTTTTAATTTCTCCGTTTCCATCCATCAGAAGCAGCTTCACAGCCGATGTCCCTAAATCGATACCTATGTATAACATATTTGTTTCCTCCAACTACCTTCCTGTTAACTTACCACACATTCATTACGGCTCAGTAAACGAACATAAAAATTCTGCAATCACTTCAATACAGCCTTCTACATCTTTCATATCCGCAATTTCTCCCGGTGTATGCATGTTGCGCAGTGGAACTGCTGTAAATACTACCGGTACCCCTTGATTGGAAAAATGAATCTCATCTGCATCCGTATAGCTTCTTGCACTTGCCGCCTCACGCTGTGTATGAATGCCGATGCGTTCTGCACATTCCTGCATTTTTTATTCAACCGTTTGGATGCTAACGGACTATTGCAAAGAGATGGTCCCCTCCAAGAACAACATCTCCCCCTACTGCCGGATTTGGGAACCTGCTATAATCCGTACAATTCGTAACGTCTACAACGACGGCTGCTGTCGGCTGAATCCGTGTACTAGACCAATATGCCCCGTTTTTAACCGTCTCTTCGCCAACTGTCGCTGCAGCATAAACTCCTATCTCACAGCCTCTCTCCCTCGCTCTTTTTAATGCCTCCATAATTACAAAAACACCAATTCGATCATCGAATGCCGCGCTGCCAGTCTGCCATTTGCAAGTTCCCTTACTCCTGCATCCAATACAACCGTATCTCCAAGCGATACATATGCTTCCGCATCTTTTTTCGAAGTAGCACCGATGTCAATCAAAAAGTCAGAAGCTTTTAAATTATCTTGTTTAAACAATTCCCTGCTGCACTCTACAACACCATACACAATCCCCTTTTGCGTATGAATCCGAACTTTCTGTCCCGGATAATTCTGATGAATGATACCTCCACGCTCAATCGCCTGAATTCTGCCTTCCTCTGTAATCCTCGTGACAAGAAGACCAATTTCATCTGCATGTGCAGACAGCATGACTCTAACCGGACTTTCCGGATTTAAAATACAGATTACATCTCCCATTTCATCTGTCCATATCTCATCTGAAAAGGGCTGCATGTGAGATTTTACTACCTCTTGTCCACACTCCTCACAGCCAGATACCGATATCTGCTCTAATAGTTTATCCAAAAATTCCCTATCCATCTTCTACACCTCTAATTGCTTTTACTTTTTATTGTTTGGCGCTATTTTGTAATACTGTGCCCGAATCCTTTCTAATGCTTCCTGTAGATAACTCCTTGACGTTGCAATATTGATCCTTATGAAAGAATCAGTATGCTTCCCATATCTGCTGCCCATATAAACAGATACCTTTGCATCTTCGATAAAAAACTTTTCTAACTCCTCCGGACTGATCTGAAGCTTTTCTGTTTGCACCCATGCCATATAAGTACCCTCTGATGGAATCACTTCCAGTTCTGGCATATTCTTTTCAATATATTTTTTCAAAACTCATAATTCTCATCCAGATATGCATTGACCTGTTCTATCCATTCATCACATTGCGTATAAGCCGCTTCCATAATACCGGCAGCAAAAATATTCGGATTATGAAGTCCCCAACGGTCCATGGTTTCTTTCATCCGCTCCCTGATTCCTTGATCCGGAATCAATAAGTTCGACAAGATAACTCCCGGTACGTTAAATGTCTTTGTAATCGAATTGCACACAATCATCCGTCCCTGAAGATCCTCTTGAAAGTGCAGGCACGACACAAATTTATGCCCTTTTTTCACAAAGTCTTCATGTATTCCATCCGATATCAAAAGCAGATCATATTCCTTACAAATATCAACTACTTGCTGCAGCTCCTCGATTTCCCAGACTCTCCCCGTTGGATTATGTGGATTACATAAAAGCATGATTTTTGCACAGACACCTTGCGCTTTCTTCTCGTCCAGATTTCTTCTCAACTGCTGAAAATCCATTTTATATCTACCGTTCTCCAACACAAGAGGACTTTCAATCATAACACGGTGATATTTCTCAACTGCATTTTGGAGCGCTGTGTAAGCCGGAGTATGAAGAACAATCCCATCTCCCTCATTTGTAAAAGTTTCCACTGCCATATTCAATGCCATATTAATTCTCGGAGAAAATACAACCCATTCGGTCTTAGTTTCTTGTTCATAACGACGCTTCATCCATTGAGAAACCAGTTCTTCATAATTCTCTGGCCAAATAGTATATCCAAACACACCTTTCTCAACAATGTTCTGCATTGCCTCTATGATTGGCTTTGGGGAGCGGTAGTCCATATCTGCCACTCCCAAATGCATCACGTCCGAGCCAAACAACGCATCCATCTCATCAAATTTTGCGCTGTTTGTATTTCTTCTGTCTATTTGTTCATCAAAATCATATTTCATAGATTATCCCTTTACTGCACCAGCCATTGAACTTTCCAAAATCTTCTTTGAACAGAACATAAATAAAAGAAGAATTGGAATAACTGATAGTGTTACTCCTAAATATATAACACCATAGTCCGTCTTGTATACCCCTTGCATCTGCTGTACCAAAATAGGAAGTGTAAATTTCTCCTGCGAGAACAAAAGAATAGACGGCTGAACAAATGAGTTCCAACATCCTACAAATGTGAAAATTGCCTGTGTAGCTACACCCGGAATAATTACCGGGAAAATAATTTTATTGAAAATTTTAAATTCATTGACAGCCATCAATCCTCGCACTTTCCATAAGTTCATTCGGAACATACGCATCTATATACTGACGGATCCAATATACCATAACCGGAGTTGCAAAACTCGGCATAATAATAGAAAGATAACTATCCAGCAATCCTAATCCATTCATCTCCTGGAAATATCCGATGATACCAAGCTGTCCTGGCAGCATCATCGTTGCAAGTACAATCCAGAACAAAACTTTGTTTCCGCGGAATTTATATTTTGCAAATCCATATGCCGTTAAAGCTCCAATATATGTAGAGATCAATGTATAAGTAACCGAAATAAAAATACTGTTCGCAAGTCCTCTCCAGATATTTACATTGTCTTGTAATCGTTTATAATTATCCATCAAATGGCTTCCTGGAAGCATTTGAAAAGATGTTGCTAAGGCTGCATTATCATGAGTACATCCAATAATCATATTATAAAATGGTACTATACTTATAATAGCCAGAAAAATCAAAACGATATAGGTCAAAATCCTGCCGATTTTTGCGTTGGTTTTCTTTTTTTGCTTTCACACTCATTTAATACTGCTCCTTCTTTCCTGTTGTATACTTCATAAAGATAATAGAAAATACAATAATAATCACAAATAATCCATAAGAAATAGCTGCACCGTATCCATAATCTAAATTTGTAAATGCAATATTGTACATATACATAACCATCGTCAACAAGGATCCTTTCGTTCCTCCCATTTGACCGCCGAATGTATATGGAAGGTCAAATATTTGCAGACCACCTATGATGGAAGTTACAAATGCGAAGGTCATGATCGGTCGCATAAGCGGAAGAACAATTTTAAAGAAGGTTTGAACCTTTGTTGCCCCATCCACCTCTGCTGCCTCAAACAGTTCATAAGAAATACCACGAATTCCTGCTGTGAAGATAATCGTATAATATCCAAAATACTGCCAAAACAGAACAAATGCAACAATCAACTGTGATAAGATCGGACTTCCTTTCCAGTTGATCGGTTCCGAAATAATATGCAAAGAGGTAAGTAACTGGTTCACGCTTCCGACTTTCCAGTCAAAGAGTAAGCTGAATAAAACACCGAGCGAAACTGCTGTGACAAGATTCGGAAAATAGAAAACCGTTTTAAAGAAATTAGATCCTTTTAATCTTCTCTGATTCAATAAAAATGCAAGCACTAATCCGAATACCATCTGTGGTATCATCGAAAGCAGCGCAATGAATATTGTATTCCCGATCGACTTGATAAACATCGGATCATGTAACAATCTGGCATAATTGGCTAATCCAACAAATTGTTGTTCTCCAAATCCATCCCATGTCATAAAGCTTAATTTAAACGTATAAAGAATCGGATACAGCGTAAACCCAGGAACACAATAATATATGGGGCAATAAAGAAATATCCTGCATTATTTTTATCTATTTGTTTCGTTTTTTCTTTGTTTTTGCGGACACTTTTTTGTAATCCTCCTTCCGACTAAAAAAGCTGCTTCGCGTTGTACTCTTCCCGAATACCTCCACGAAGCAGCTATGTTGCTAAAAATTAATCGATTTCGATTTCCGGATAAATATTTTTCATTTCTTCTTTAAAGCCTTCTACTGCTTCTTCCGGTGTTGTCTGTCCTGTAGCTATCAGATCCATCTGTGCAGTTGCACTTGCCCATGCCTGACGGTCATATTTTGTCATCGGATCTCCTTTTACATTTTTTGCCGTTTCATAGAAATCTGCAAAATACTGCTGATCTCCTGTAACGATATCTGTATGTCCCTCTTCAATACATCTTTCAATTGCCGGGATATATCCTGGGAAATCTCCCATGTGTTTGCAAGACCGTTTATCAAGGTAATCTTCGTTGGATGTCATAGTTTTAATCCAAGCCCATGCAGCATCTTTATTTTCTGATTTCGAATACATTCCATACCATGTTCCACCATTCTGGTAAGGAATTGGAGCCTGCATATATCCCCATGTATTAGCAGCTTTGTCCATTTCGTCTGCCGGAATACCTGGTTTAATACAGAAGTTTAATCCCCAAGTTGGAAGACATGTTAAAATAAACATATCTTTTGAATACATTCCGGATGTCCAGCCTGCTGACCACATATCAGCTTCTGCATCTACTTTATTTTTTACAACAGTATCCATCATTTCGTACATCTCAAGCATATACTCATCATCAATGATGTGGTTGTTTCATCTACCCATGCCTGTCCTTTGTAAGATGCATAGAGCTGTAATACAGATTCCACGTCATCTAATAAAGCAATTTTTCCACCTGATTTTTCATAAACCTGTTTACCCGTTTCAACAATTTTGTCCCAGCTTGATAACATCTCATATAATTCCTGTGGATCATCGGTTCCAAGATATTCTTTTGCTAATGCTTTTTTGTACCAGAATCCGCCCGGTGTTGACTGCCATGAAAGACCTTTTACATTTCCTTCCCCATCTCTTGATAACTCATCTACATATGGATCATGTCTTTCGAAATCGCATCTGCTCCGTACTGTTCCTGGCTTAAGTTCTCAAGCATATCGGAATCTTTATAAACACCAAAGTCTGAAATTTCAAAAGTTGCTACATCCGGTGCATTTGTTCCTGTACGGAACGCATTTTGAAGTTTTGTCCGATATTCTTTGGACGGCATAACTGTTACATTTACCTTAACGCCCGGTACAATTTTATTGAACTCCTCCACATAGAAATTCATCTCGTCCTGGCTTAAGTTTGTCCAAACGTTGATTTTTCCTTCTGTCTTTGTTACATCCTCAGTGATTTTCTGTTTCTCAGGTGCTTTTCCATTCACAGATTTTTTCTCACTTCCACCCCCGCAACCTGTAAGTACTGTCGATGCTGCTAAGGTTGCAGCAAGAACTCTCGCAAGTCTCTTTTTCATTTTTGTTTCCTCCTTTTGTGGATTTCCTGTTTCTTATATTTTAAATTATAGCAATCTTTTTTGTGCATCACTAGCAGACTTTCAACCTCTCAATGTCACTTTCTTGTCATTTTGCATATAAAACGCATTTGTATATCTACTTTTTTATGCACATCAACGAGATTGTCAATAAAATATCATATTCGCACATATATTTCTTGGAATATCCAAAGAACAAAACCTCTCTCGCAAGCATGTTTTATCGTATAAGATTCCAAAGCAATCTCCTACGAACATAAAAAAAGTTGCCCATACGCAAAAAGTATAGGCAACTTATCGATTCACTTATTTATCCCCATGGATTTTCCGTAGGATATCTCACACCTTTTGGCTGATTGTATCCGATCTCTTCTACTGGAACTCCAATATATTTGAATACTTCAAATAATACTTTTCCATGTTTTCCAAACGCAACTGCTCCGTGATGCGGGAAGTTTTTCTCAATCAACACATGGCGATAGAATCTTCCCATCTCCGGAATCGCAAAAATACCAATCGAACCGAATGATCTTGTAGCAACCGGAAGAACTTCTCCCTGTGCAATGTATGCACGCAGCTTACAATCTGCTGTACTTTGGAGTCTGAAGAATGTGATATCGCCCGGAACAATATCTCCTTCCAAAGTTCCCTGTGTCACTTCTTCCGGAAGCGATCTTGCCATGATCAGCTGATATTTCATCTCGCAGAAAGAAAGTTTTTTGCTTGCAGTGTTTCCGCAGTGGAATCCCATAAATGTGTCTTTATGTGTATAATCAAATTTTCCTTCAATATCCTCCCGATAGAGATCTGCCGGAACATTGTTATTGATATCCAGTAAGGTTACGATGTCATTACTTACTACTGTACCAATAAACTCACTCAAAGCTCCATAAATATCTACCTCACAAGATACCGGAATTCCCTGCGCTGTAAGACGGCTGTTCACATAGCAAGGCACAAATCCGAACTGAGTCTGGAATGCAGGCCAGCATTTTCCTGCAATGGCAACATATTCTCTGTACCTTTATGCTCCTCTACCCAATCTTTTAACGTCAACTCATACTGTGCTAATTTTCTAAGAATCTCTGGTTTTTTATTTCCTGCACCAAGTTCCTCTTCCATTTCTTTTACAATTTCCGAAATTCTCTCGTCATCTGCGTGTTTATTAAATGCTTCGAAGAGATCCAGCTCAGAGTTTTCTTCAATCTCAACCCCTAAATTGTAAAGTTGCTGAATCGGGGCATTACAAGCTAAAAAGTTTAACGGACGCGGACCAAAGCTGATAATCTTTAAACTATGCAGTCCAATAATCGCTTTTGCGATCGGAGCAAATTCATGGATCATATCTGCACATTCTTCTGCGGTTCCAACCGGATATTCTGGAATATATACTTTGACATTGCGAAGTTTCAGATTGTAGCTTGCATTCAACATTCCACAATATGCATCACCACGTCCTGAATCAAATTGTCTCCTCTTTCTTCTGCAGCTGCAACAAACATTTTTGGTCCGTCAAAATGCTTTGCAAGTAAAGTTTCAGAAATTTCCGGTCCAAAGTTTCCAAGGTATACAACCAATGCATTACATCCTGCTTTCTTGACATCCTCTAAAGCCTGAACCATGTGAATTTCACTTTCCACGATGCAAATCGGGCATTCATAGATTTCTGCTTCTCCATATTTTTTCAACATAAGCTTTGATAAGTGCTTCTCGTCTTGTAACAGATAAACTTTCCGGAAAACAATCCCGACTTACTGCTACCACACCAATCTTAAGTTTTGGCATATTATTCATTTTTTCTCCTCCTGATTTACTCCAACGTAATATTCAGACCTTTGAGTCCATTAAAAGCTCCTTCAATCTTTGCATCTTCGTGAGCGATTAACCATTTGTTTTTTGCGACCATCAATTTTTCTTCACCCTCACCGGATGTTTCAAAAGTAAGCTCTGTGTTCGTATCCTTTGGAAGTACGATCACACAACGAAATCCCTGATCTTCCACGTTACACGGTGCATAGTGAAGCGTCGTTGCATATAATTCTACCGCAGTTCCTGCCGGTACATAAAAAGCTTCTACCGTTCCGTGTCATATGTAAAGTCGTCCTCTATATCCTGCTGACAGCCAAGCAACAGAATCAGATTATCCACCGCCACATCCACTTCTGAGCAACGATGATATTCCAGTGCATTCAATGACTTATTATGTCCGTTGCAATATCCTATCTGAATATCTAAGCCGCCGTATATACTATTTTTCAATTTCTGTGCTACATCCGATTTTTCCAAACATTCCATTGATGGTATATAAATAACATCCTCCGGAACTTGTGTAGCATTCATTTTTTTCTAACAGATCCGAGAAATCTAAATTACTTATCACTTTCCCGTATTTTTTAAAAGATTCATCCGTTACCTTTTTCATTTTTAAGCTTCATCCCCCTTCTTTTGAAAATTTTTCTATATTTTAACAAGTTTTTTTATTCTATTCAACCAATATATTGCCTTTTTAATGTCACTTTCTTGTCATTTTCCCACAATAACCTCTTTATGACTTGCAACATAAAAAAGCGTATGCGAAACACTTCTTTCCGATTTCATTCGGAAGCAACTGTCTCTGCATACACTTCTTTTAGTTTTTCTCTTTTCTAAAATCACTTGGTAATCTTCCATACTTTTTACGAAATGCATTTGCAAAGGCTTTGCTATTGGCAAACCCATGATTCAATGCAATATCGCTAATCATGTGATCCGTCTCCATTAACTCCTTACTGGCACGCTCCAATCTCACATTTTGTACATAATCCCTATAATTAATCTTTGCATACTTTTGAAACATCTTCGACAAATACGTTGGAGAATATCCGAAGATTTCTGCCAGACTCTCCAGCGACAATTCTTTTTGATAATTCTTTTTGATATAATCTGTAATTTCCGTAAGCCGACTTAGTTTCTGATAACTCTTAACCGCCTCAGGACTAATATCTATATCTCTATATTCCGTAACGAGTGTGTAAAGCAATTCATAAAAATAGCTTTGTACTCGAAATTCATATCCGCATTCTTTTTCACATAGGTATCATACATTTTATGCATCAGCTTCATTAATTCCTGATTGCGGACGCGCGGCTCATGCGAAAAAGAAATAAATTGTTCATTTGTATAGTATTTTTTAAAAACGACAAGTGGAATCTGAATCACAACTGTTACATTCGGCTTTGGCGAAAAAATCGAATGCACTTCGTTGGAGTTTACTAAAAGGAATTCCCCCGCATTCATTTTATACTCTTCTTCATTCAAAAAGAAGCGTAAACTACCTTCAAAAATTGCAAAAATCTCTATTGAGCGATGCCAATGTTTTCCCCTAACATAGTTTCCATTTTTCCCTTCAAATAGAAACATTTTAAAACTCAAATCCTCATTTGGCAAAATAATCTCATGACTATATCCCATCCATCTCATCTCTTCCTCTTTTAAATATTGTTTCTTATTTCTTGTTATTCGAAGTTCCTTCTTGCTTAAAGCATGCATTTCTCTTAAATCAACATTCGCTCTGTATAATTCTGACAGGAATCTAACTTTGACTGTATCTGTCGGAAACAT
>ENA-OQIG01001339-OQIG01001339.1-human-gut-metagenome-genome-assembly--contig:-NODE-1339-length-10777-cov-1.543662_pt1 | contig 10777 bp, 12 predicted proteins | sample MGYA00242576_ERZ504741 | MGnify/ENA primary metagenome ERZ504741 (study PRJEB26092, sample SAMD00036436) | human gut metagenome | host: Homo sapiens | study: EMG produced TPA metagenomics assembly of... | reverse complement strand
CTGCTCAGAATCTATGTTAAGTATGGCATGTATAGCCTTTTTTTCAATTCTAAGCAATAATATTATAATAGATTTTTATATTTTGATATTTATTACTAATTTCGCTTTTGGGGATTGTCTCTCAACGGTTTCTCAATTGTCTCTCAACTATTTCTCAATTGTCTTTCAACTGCCTTTTAATTGCCTTTTAATTTGCCTTTTGATTGCCTTTTGATTATCAATCTGACCCACTTGGCTTTCTTGGCTTTATTCTCCAGATTTATCAACTGCATCCGCACTCTGATGATCGGCATTAGAAGAATCTTCCCCCTGTGAAGATTCACCAATCGAATAGCTGTCATCCTTCTCAGTATTAACATCACCGATACCCTTCCAGATATCTGTTTCACTAGGGCCATTAAGTGTTGATGAATAGCTTCCATCTTCGTTAAATGTTACGCTTTCTGCAACCTTTTCAGAATGAGTAAAGCCTGTTGTATCTGTAGGCTCAGGAAGTCCCTTGACTTCTCTGAATATCTTCATGAATTCCTTACCTGTGATAGTTTCATGGTCATACAGATAATGAGCTATCTTATCAAGTACATCCCTGTTCTCTGTAAGAAGCTGCTTAGCTTCTTCATAGCACTCCTTAAGCATATTCTTAACTTCTTCATCTATCTGAGCTGCTGTTTCATCTGAACAGTCAAGTCTTGCATTACCATTAAGATATGGATCATCAACAGTAGCAAGATTCATAAGACCAAATCTGTCTGACATACCATACTGTGTTATCATGGCCTTTGCTATCTTGGTAGCCTTCTCAATGTCGTTGGCAGCACCTGTAGTAACCCTGCCAAAAACAATCTCTTCTGCTGCACGGCCCGCTACTAAAGTAACAAGTCTTGCCATAAGCTCATCCTTATTCTGAAGATACTTCTCTTCCTCTGGAACCTGCATAACATATCCAAGAGAACCCATAGTTCTAGGAACAATGGTAATCTTCTGAACTGGCTCAGAATCCTTCTTAAGTGCTGTAACAAGTGCATGACCAACCTCGTGATAAGCAACTGTCTGCTTTTCTTCCTTACTAAGTACTCTGTCCTTCTTTTCCTTACCTGCTATAACTACCTCTACAGCTTCGAAAAGATCCTTCTGTGATACATACTTTCTTCCCGCCTTAACAGCTGCAATAGCAGCTTCATTAATCATATTGGCAAGGTCTGAACCTACAGCACCACTTGTTGCAAGTCCGATTTCTTCAAAGTTGACAGTATCATCCATAAGAACATCCTTAGAATGTACCTTAAGTGTTTCGATACGTCCCTTAAGATCTGGCTTGTCTACTATAACTCTTCTGTCAAGACGTCCTGGTCTAAGTAAAGCCTTATCAAGAACCTCTGGTCTGTTAGTTGCTGCAAGTATAAATATACCCTTTGATGAATCAAAACCATCCATCTCTGCAAGAAGCTGATTAAGTGTCTGCTCACGTTCGTCATTACCGCCGCCATATCTTGAATCACGGCTCTTACCTATGGCATCTATCTCATCTATGAATATAATACAAGGAGCCTGCTTTGTAGCTTCCTTGAAAAGATCTCTTACTCGTGAAGCACCTACACCTACAAACATCTCTACGAAATCTGAACCTGCAAGTGAAAAGAATGGAACATTCGCTTCACCGGCTACAGCCTTTGCAAGAAGTGTCTTACCCGTTCCAGGAGGGCCTACTAAAAGAGCACCCTTTGGAAGCTTGGCACCTATCTTTGAATACTTATCCGGATTATGAAGGAAATCAACTATCTCAGTAAGTGACTCCTTTGCCTCATCCTGTCCTGCTACATCCTTAAATGTAACACCTGTCTTCTTCTGTACATATACCTTAGCTGTATTCTTGCCGACACCCATGCCGCCCATCATACCGCCGCCTTTGGATATTCTTCTGTATACAAAAGCAAATATAACATATATGAAAAGGAATGGAAGAACATACGCAACAAGGAACTCTACTATAGAAGAACTTGAATCTGGTATATATCCTGTGAATTCAATTCCTTTTCTCTTAAGAAGCGATACAAGACTGTCATCATTAACATATCCTGTATAATATGTGTAACCCAGCTTATTAACACCATTATTTTCCTGGGCATCATCTGTAGGTGTTATAAGAATTCTATCCTGCTCAAGTGCAACCTTCTTAACCTGATCATTATTCACCATCTCTATGAACTGGTTATAAGATATTTCCTTATATGTGGACATTCTTTAACATGCTGTTTAGCATAGTTATACCGATAAAAGTTATAACCGCAGCTATTATAACAAACACAATAAGATTGACATTCTTTGGCTTTTTATTGTTATTGTTGCCGTTTCTGTTGTCACGGTTATTGTTGTTATTACCACCACCGTAATTATTACCGTTGTTGTAATTATCCATCCTGTGTCTCCATTCCTAGTTTCTTTATACTCTCATAGTCTGCCATTAACAGACATTACTCATTATAAAGAAGGAATATTTATAAATCAACCTCTAATCAAAGGTTTTACACTATTTATTTTTTATTAAGAATTAAAATATACTTACCATCCAGAAACCATTTTAAAATATGTCTATCCGCCTGAACTTTTTAATCAATATAATATTACTTATCACAATAACAAGATTAATATTAAAACGTGACATTTTTTGATATTAAATTTATCGTCTAATTTTCAAAAGTTCACCGCACATAAAAAGTCCACAGCCAGAAATCAAATTTCCAACTGTGGACTTTTTTATTATTCTCAAATTAATATATTTTCTTTCCTTTGCTCACAAATTCTCATTGCCACGCTCTTAGTTATTCTTTTCCTGATACTCAAGTGCCGCACCAATGAATCCTCTGAATAATGGATGTGGTCTGTTAGGTCTTGACTTTAATTCTGGATGAGCCTGTGTTGCTATAAACCAAGGATGATCCTTTATCTCGACCATCTCAACGATTCTTCCGTCTGGTGAGATACCTGAAAGCTGCATACCATTTTCAACAAGAACTTTTCTGTAGTCATTATTTACTTCATATCTGTGTCTGTGTCTTTCATGGATAGTTTCCTCTCCATATAACTGATATGCCTTAGAATCCTTGGCAAGCACGCAAGGGTATGAACCAAGTCTTAAAGTTCCACCAATATCGTCAATACCTTCCTGATCTGGCATAAGATGGATAACAGGATGTGTTGTATCTGGCTTTAACTCTACACTGTGTGCATCATCATATCCGATGACATCTCTTGCGAACTCAACAATAGATAGCTGCATACCAAGCAAAGACCAAGGAATGGAATATTATTCTCTCTTGCATATCTTATAGCCTGTATCTTACCTTCTATACCACGGTCACCGAAGCTCCTGGCACAAGAATACCTGATACATCTGAAAGAATCTGGGCCGCATTATCTGCTGTAACCGTCTCTGAATCCACCCACTTGATAGTTACATCACATGAGTTAGCTACGCCGCCATGCTTAAGTGCTTCAACAACTGAAATATATGCATCATGAAGCTGGATATACTTGCCAACAAGTGCAACTGTAACCTTCTTTGTTGGATTCTTCCATGCCTTACACATAGCTCTCCATTCATCAAGATCTGGTTCTGGGCACTCAAGCTCAAGACACTCACATGCTACCTGTGCAAGATGCTCTTCTTCCATAGCAAGTGGGGCATCATAGAGGATCTCAACATCAAGATTCTGTAATACATGTGACTTAGGCACATTACAGAATAATGCAATCTTATCCTTGATACCTGGTTCAAGTGGATGCTCTGTACGGCACACAAGGATATCTGGCTGTATTCCCATTCCCTGCAGCTCCTTAACGCTTGCCTGTGTTGGCTTCGTCTTCATTTCACCTGATGCCTTAAGATAAGGGATAAGTGTTACATGGATAAGTATAGCATTCTCACGGCCTACCTCACGCTGGAACTGTCTTATAGCCTCAAGGAATGGCTGTGACTCGATATCACCTACAGTTCCACCTACCTCGATAATAGCAATCTTAGTTTCATCTGTTGAGTAATCTCTGTAAAAGCGGCTCTTTATCTCGTTAGTGATATGTGGGATAACCTGTACTGTTCCCCCACCAAAGTCTCCTCTACGTTCCTTCTGGAGCACTGACCAGTATACCTTACCTGTTGTAACGTTAGAATTCTTGTTAAGGCTCTCATCTATGAATCTTTCATAATGTCCAAGGTCAAGATCTGTTTCTGCACCATCATCTGTTACGAATACTTCACCATGCTGTATAGGGTTCATAGTACCTGGATCAATGTTTATATATGGATCAAACTTCTGCATAGTCACTTTGAATCCACGTGCTTTTAATAATCTTCCTAATGATGCTGCTGTTATACCTTTTCCAAGTCCTGAAACAACACCACCTGTTACAAATACATACTTACAGCCATTTTTCCTCCTGTCTGCCATATGGCACGTCCGTTTAGCATAATATGATACCTGTGTGAACCACTCTGCAGTTCACATAAACCACGAAAAAACAAATATCCGGCAGTACACATATTACTACCGGCTACTTCTTCGTCGCAAAATTTTTTCTACATTATACAGTCATTTTTTTTTAATTTCTACCCCTTTTTTAATAAAAAACTATAGATTTTAATTTTATAACAATCGTTAGTTTTTAATGTATTCCATGGCAGATATAACGTACTTTTGCTTAATAATATTAAGTTCATATATTTTTATATTATCTGCTTTTTTTCCAGATATATACATATTTACAACTGATGCCATATTAGCAGCCGTCTCATGCCTGAACTCCACTTTTGATACTGTACCAGCAATTCCATCTCCTGTGAGCTTTGCATATGCCTCCTTAAGTGTCCATATACGGGCAAATCTTAAGCTATCATCACCTATCCAGTCACATTCTGCCTGTGTAAAGAATCTTTCTGCAACCTTTATAGCATTTTTTCTTGGTCTTTCAATATCTATTCCAACTGCTCTGTCTGATACTGCACACACTACACAAGTGCCTGCATGGATAAGTTAAAATATGTATCCAGACCACTGTATACAGGCTTTCCATTTCCTGCATATTCTATATTATAATCATATGAAGTGTCATAGCTTTTCACCAGTTCATCCAGTTTACGTTAAATATATCATCTGAAGCTGTCTTTAGCTCAATCTCACCGGCATATGACATATATATACTGTAAAGCTTCGTTGCATAATTAAGAAGAAGCCCCGCAGCGAGGCTTCTTTCTTTATCTTCCATAAACCTGTACCGCTCTATTTTATCTTTTCTGTAAGCTGGTACAAGTTTAAGTCCTTTATTCATAATGTCATCATTCATATCTGATATATCTGTAAGAAATATTTTCATAATCACTTTCCTAACATTGTATTACTATGCTGTAACAGTATCAAACTGACTCTCATAAAGTGTCTTATAGAAACCACCTGCTGCAAGAAGCTCTTCATGATTGTCCTTTTTCTATGATGTGTCCATCCTTCATAACAAGTATCACATCTGCTGACTGTATAGTTGAAAGTCTGTGTGCTACGATAAAGCTCGTTCTTCCCTCCATAAGCTTTGCAAATGCGTTCTGTATCCTGATTTCTGTTCTTGTATCTATAGATGATGTGGCTTCATCAAGTATAAGCATAGGTGGGCGTGTAAGCATAACCCTTGTTATGCATAAAAGCTGCTTCTGACCCTGTGACAGGCTTCCTCCATCCTCACCTATAACTGTATCAAAACCGTTTGGAAGTCTTTTTATGAAACCATATGAATATGAAGCTTTTGCTGCCTGTATAATCTCTTCCTCAGTTGCATCAGGCTTACCCATGACGATATTCTCTCTTATGGTTCCTGCCTTAAGCCATGTTTCCTGAAGAACCATTCCAAAACCATGTCTTAATGAATATCTTGTCATATCCCTGATATCTGTACCTGACACATCTATGCTTCCCGAATTAACATCATAGAATCTCATTAAAAGATTAATAACTGTTGTCTTTCCACAGCCTGTAGGTCCAACTATAGCTATTCTCTGACCTTTCTTTACATGAAGATTAAAGTCCTCTATAAGCTTCTTATCCGGCGTATATGAGAAGTATACGTTATTAAGGTCAACCCTTCCATCAACCTCCTTTATATCTGCTGCATTTTCAGCATCTGGAAGCTCTGGCTCTTCTTCTATAAGCTCAAACATTCTTGCCGCACATGCAAGTGCATTCTGAAGCTCTGTTATGACACCTGATATCTCGTTGAATGGCTTGGTGTACTGGTTGGCATAGCTTAGAAAACTTGATAGCTGTCCTACTGTGATTCCACCTGATATAGCTATAAATGCACCTGATACAGCAACACCAGCATATACAAGACTATTAACAAATCTTGTTGATGGATTAGTGATTGATGAGAAGAAGATTGCTCTTAATGAGTATTTCTGTAACCTTTCATTAATCTCGTCAAAGCGTGCTACTGCTTCTTCTTCATAACCATACGCCTTTACAACCTTTTCTCCACCTATCATCTCATCTATAAAGGCTGTCTGCTCACCTCTTGTTTCAGACTGAAGCTTAAACATTGAAAATGTTTTCTTTGCTATAAAGCTTGCTACAAAGAAGGATACTGGTGTAATAAGTACTACTACAAGTGTTATCCTAACATTAATTATAAGCATGAATACAAGTGTTCCAACTATAGTAAGAACTCCTGAGAAAAACTGTGTGAATCCCATAAGAAGTCCATCTGCAAACTGATCAACATCGGCTATGACACGGCTCACTATATCACCATAAGACTGTCCATCTATATACCTAAGTGGAAGCTTCTGTATCTTTTCCATAGCCTCATCTCGTATATCTCTTGTTACATGATATGTTATCTTGTTGTTACATATGTTCATTATCCACTGTGACAGGGCCGTTATAGCAACTATAACTCCTATCGTTACAAGAATCCTGCTTATACCTGCAAAATCAACATTGCCAGGTCCTACTATATGATCTATTCCACGTCCGACAAGAATAGGAACATATAAAGTTGATGCTACTGTCACTGCTGCCATAAGTATAGACAATATAAGAAATCCGCTATACTTTTTTATTCTTTTAAGAACCTTTAAAAGCGTGCCCTTCTGGGCTTTCTTCTTATCTTTATTATCTTTCATAACTACTCCATTTCATACACAAGCTTTTAAACTTTCGACCATCCTGATAATTTATGCACCTTAGCTGATTTAAACTGTGAATTATATATTTCCCTGTAAACCTCACAGTTTGCTAACAGTTCACTATGTGTTCCGATTCCTGCCACATTACCATCATCAAGTACGATAATCTTATCTGCATGCATAAGTGATGCTGAACGCTGTGATACTATGAATACAGTAGGATTGTTTGGCATTGTCCTGATTGACTTTCTAAGTGCTGCATCTGTTGCAAAATCAAGTGCCGATGCGCTGTCATCAAGTATAAGGACATCTGGCTTCTTAACAACTGCTCTTGCTATTGTAAGTCTCTGCCTCTGGCCACCTGAAAGATTCTTTCCACCCTGCTCTAATCATATAGTCAAGACGTCCGTCTTTTTTATCAACAAACTCCTTCGCCTGTGCTATAGCAAGTGCCTCATCTATCTCACCATCAGTTGCATCCTGTTTGGCAACCTGCATGTTGTTTCTTATACTGCCCTTAAACAGTACAGCCTTCTGCATGACTATGCAACCTTATCTCTTAATTCTTCCAACTTTATATCCTTAACATTGACACCATCTATAAGAACTTCTCCCTCTGTGGCATCATAAAATCTTGGAATAAGTCCTACAAGACTTGACTTACCGGAGCCTGTACACCTATGATACCTATAGTCTGGCCTCTGTATGCCTTAAAGCTTACACCTGCTATACTTGTATCACCAGCTCCACTATACGTAAGTGCAACATTCTTAAACTCTACTACCGGCACTTCATCATCAGATTCCCTTACACTGGCTGTTCCATCCTGCATGCCTGGTTTAACATCAAATATTGACTGTATACGTCCTGCACATGCAAGAGCCTTAGTTATATTGATTATAAGATTAGCAAGCTTAATCAGCTCCACAAGAATCTGTGACATGTAGTTATAAAGTGCCACAACCTGTCCCTGTGTTAAAGCCCCCTGGTTTACTCTCACGCCACCTATCCATATAAGTGCTATGATTGAAACATTTACAACTACATAAGTAAGTGGATTCATAAGTCCTGATATCTTACCTACAAACTTCTGAAGATGATTAAGCTCTTCATTCTTCTCTTTAAAATGCTTAAGCTCATCCTCCTGCTTGTTAAACGCTCTTATGACTCTTACACCAGTAAGATTCTCTCTGGTTATACCTAGTATGGTATCAAGACCTGCCTGAACCCTTTTATATAAAGGTCTTGTACCGACCATGATTCCAAACACAATAACAGCAAGCACCGGGATAGCTGCTGCAAACACAAGTGCTGCCTTAACATCTATGGTAAATGCATGATCATGGCACCAAACACTATGAATGGTGAACGTAAAAACAATCTAAGCACCAGATTTACACCATTCTGTACCTGGTTAATATCGCTTGTCATACGTGTTATCAGCGTTGAAGTACCAAGCTCATCAAGCTCTGTGAATGAAAGTGACTGGATATGCTTAAAAAGTGCATGCCTTATACCTGTTGCACATCCAACTGCTGCTTTCGCACTGAAATACTGTGCTGTTATGGAACACGTAAGTCCTATAACTGCAAGTAAAAGTAACATAAGACAGGATTTAACAATATAACCTGTATCCTGACTGGCTATACCCCTGTCTATAATCGATGCCACAACAAGTGGCACAAAAAAGTTCAAAAAGTGCCTCAAGCATCTTAAAAAGAGGTGCAAGAACACATTCCTTCTTAAGTTTTTCCAGATACTTAAGTATCATTTTCATAGTTAATTCCATTCCTTTCATGGACATCTGCTTTAAAATGCATAATGCCTTATATATTCTTTTAATACTTCTACTCCAGCATAAACAACTGTGCTATAAGATTCTCATAGCTATATTTTCTCTTAGTCATAAAGAACTTATTATATTCTTCATAGTTGTAATAAGAATGTTCATATTGCCTTGAATATAAATGTGCAAGATCAACCTGTCTTACGAATTCAAGCTTTTTACCGTTAAGATACCAGTCCGCTACATCCATCATCTTAAGTGCAAGAAGTCCGACAGCCGCCCCCTTCATCTTAAGCAGAACATTATAATCATACACTGCATCAAGAAAATATCTGTAAACATAATACATAAGCATCTGTTCATACTCATGCTGGTTATCTTCATAATACTTATTGAATTGCTTCACAATATTCCTGAATGTCATGGCATCCCTGCATTTTTCATAGAAAGTATTAATCTCCTGTGTATATATGTTCCAGTCTGTATTAATAATCTCCATTCCTTTGAATCTGTTCAAACAGATGTTTGTATACATATATGCATCAGCCGCATAGCTGCACTATCGCGTGCCTTGTCAAGCTTATGTTCCCTATAATCTTCCTTCGCGTATCTTTTACAGACCCCTATTATAAGTTCATCTCTTTCCCTGTCAAGATAATGCTGTATATCTTTTGCAAACATAAGCAGAAGTACTGCTCTTTCAGCTATCGTATAGTCTCTGTCTGAAACTATGTTATAAGCTATAGTCCTTGCCTGTCTTAGCTGCATATAGGTTATGGGATCTATGTCATTGTATGAGCTCACCTCTTCATCACTGTCTTTTATGTCAAATGTAAGCTCGTCCTTATATCCTAATATAAGCTCACCTGCTGTTTTACACGATGGTGCTATGCCAATCTCTCTTACACTTCCATACTCATTAATAAATCTTGGGAACTCTGCACATGTTTCACACAGCTTATCCTCACCAAGTTCAATATATAGATCACACAGGTTATTATCATTTAAAAAAGGACATCTGCCATTATTCAGTGTAAATGTACACCCACCATCCTCTGATGGCACCATTACACTCTTAAGTCTTTTCCCGAAGCTTCCCTTTACCTTCTTGTAATGCTTATAAGAAGCCTCATCAACATCAACATCCCATCCGGCACAACATGTATCAGTACATGCCCCTGCTATACACTTAAAATCCTTATAATAAGCTGGCGTTACTATCTTCATATATTTTCCTCTTACTACATTCTTTTCTTATCTGTCATATTCTTAATAAATGTATATATTGTGGTTGCAAAAAGCACTGCAAATATAGCACATGAAATAAAATACATGTAAAAAAGATATGGTCTTGCTATCAGCCAGTCTGTCATAGGTGATGTATACACTTCATTCAGCGTAAACATGTCGTTAAACACTGGTGTCATCTGCATAAGCTGTGGATATTTTGCTATAGCTATATACGCAAGCATACCTATAGCCGGAAATGACATACAGCCAGCTATTAGTGCCGCCACTATGCTCATCGTTCTTACTATAAATGCTTTACTGTCTATCTGCTTTCTTGTAAGTATATTAAATATAATAGCAGCTACAGTAAGTATTATCATAAACATATAATCGTCTATAAGCAGTGCCACTCTGCTAAATAAGTTTTCACCCTGCAGTGTTGTATACTGTGCCATAAGCATATAGAAATTATAAATTGCTTTAATGCCTGTATAAAACGCACCTATAATTATCACTCTGAATATTATTATTTATAACTCTTCTTCCATTATTATCCGGCATAATAATCCTCCATTCTTGCGTATGAAAAATCTTAT
>ENA-OQIG01001338-OQIG01001338.1-human-gut-metagenome-genome-assembly--contig:-NODE-1338-length-10780-cov-2.105792_pt1 | contig 10780 bp, 5 predicted proteins | sample MGYA00242576_ERZ504741 | MGnify/ENA primary metagenome ERZ504741 (study PRJEB26092, sample SAMD00036436) | human gut metagenome | host: Homo sapiens | study: EMG produced TPA metagenomics assembly of... | reverse complement strand
CTGGGTCCATGTTGCATAACGATTGCCGGTTACTTTCCGACCAATAGCTATTTGCAATTAAATTTCACTAGTTGATTTATTAGTTTTCTGAGACATCTTCGAATCTTTAAAGAATGGAGACATCTTATCATAATCAATCCAGAAAGAAGACTGCGCCGAGCCGTGGAACTGGAAATTGATGTCAAAACCTTTATAGCTAAATGTTGATCCAAAGCCATAGTTGATTTCCGGACTAGTCGGATGTCCAATAGGAACTTGATCCAATGAATTAATTACTCCATCTCCATTCATATCCCGGTATTTGATATCTCCGGCTTTATAATCACCAAACTGTACAGGAGAGTTGGCCACTTCCGCATCGTCTATAAATAGCCCTTCCGCAATGTATCCCCACTTCTGGTTGGGCGAGTAGCCTATTTTGTATTTCCACCATTCCTTATCATACGTGTTATCTTCATATTTCAGATATTCACTATGCGCATAGGTTAAGTTTCCGCGTACTATCAAAAAAGCGTTTTTGTTAAGGTTCTTTTGATACTTTAAATCAAGATCACACCGTGTCCTTTGGTCTCGCCAATGTTAGCATATACGTCTGCCTGATATCCCATTACGCTTGGAATACTGGCTCTTTTCTGTAATATGTCAGTACGATGTTCTGTGAAATATTCAGCTATCAGGTCAAATCCGTAGAAAGAAGCTTCCAATGCGAAATTAGCTTTACGGGATTTTTCCCATCCAATGGCAGGATTAGCATAACGTGAAACATTTACGCCCGGTCTGCTATATTTGTTTTCATACCCGAAAGATGCTCCACCTGCATTCATATTCACATTAGACAGATATAAGAAACGTTCATCGACTCTGCCAATCTTATCATTTCCCACCAAACCGTATGAGGCTCTTAGTTTCAATTTCGTAATTTTTGAACTGAGCGGTTGGAAGAATGGTTCGTTCGAAATCATCCAGCCACCACCGACGGACGGAAAGAATCCCCATCTGTGTTTCTTATCAAAGCGTTCGGAAGCATTGTATCCAAAATTGAACTCCGTGAAATAGCGGTCACTATAGGCATAAGTAAAACGTCCCGACACACCCATATTTCTTGAAGGCAAGCTCTCCTGCAAAGTTTTGTAGTTTGGATTCTTACTGTCGATATACTGAGTAACGATAAGACCACCTACGGAATGATCACCGAAAGTCTGATTATAACTGGTTCTCGTTTCGATTGTCATTACATTGTTGACAGTCTTGTCACCGGGACTAAAATCAAGGTATTCCGTTCCGGAGTCAGGATTGATGTTTTCGATAGAATATTTCTCTGTCATGAAATCATAAGAACTTAAAGCATAGTAATATGGCTTATATTGTCTGGTCTGACCGTAATATGATTTACGAGAAACGTTTGAAGAAACCTTCAAATTTCAAACCTTTAGTGATAAAGTTCAAGTCCTGCGTAACACCTAATGTAGCAAGAAGAGTCGTATTCTCATATTCCTTATATCCTTTTACCATTTCAGCATACGGGTTAAGATAACTTCCGTCATCGCTGTTTCCAAAAAGAATGTGTTTGATATATTTATGTTGTTCATCGGTAGGATATACAGCGGGAAAAAGTACAGGATTAGACTTCATTACCATCTTATAAATATCCGATCCCGAATAAATAGGACCTTCATAAGTGTCAAAGATTCCACTTAAGTTTACTCTTACCTGGGTCGTTTTTGTCACATTGATGTTGACATTAGCCCTCATCTGATAAGTCTGAAGATTGATATTGTTGTTGAAGTTGTTCTTGCCGTCTACGTTGAGCAAACCCTGGTCTTTGGTATATCGCAGAGACACGTAATACGTAGCCGAATTTCCTCCGCCACTGATGCTCATGTTGGCTCTTCCATTCCAGGTCGAGTTCTTCATTAGTTGCCTTCTCCAGTCATTTGTAGGATAAATGATAGAACCAGATCCCGGAACGGTTCTGTCTATTTTATCATCACTATACATGACAGGGGCGGAAGGATCACGTGTTAAGATGGCTTCATTATGCAATTTCATGTAAGTGACAGGGTCTGCCAACTCAATATTACTGGTCGGACGAGAATTACTTCCCTCTATTCTTACATCAAACTTAGTTTTTCCTCTCTCTCCCTCTTTTGTCTTTACTAGAACGACGCCATTAGCTCCTCTCGAACCGTAAAGGGCCGTTGCCATGGCATCTTTCATGATTGAAAAACTTTCGATATCATCGGGATTCAAACGCCCTAAGTCCGTACTTGTAGATTCAATGTTATCAATCAGAATCAAAGGACTGGTGTTAAATCCGAAAGATGCGATACCACGTACAAAAAAGCTAGCATCGTCCGCACCCGGCTCTCCTGATGTCTGATAAGAAATAATACCGGCTACCTGACCTGCCAATGCAGTTGTCATATTACTGCTCGGCACTCTCAGGCTCTTTGGCGAAAGTGTAGTGATAGAACCAATCACACTCTCCTTCTTTTGTGTTCCGAATGCCACAATTTCCACCGCATCCAGTTCATTTACGTTTTGTGAGAGTTGGATGGTAACGTTTGTTTTCCCTTTCAGTGGAAATTCTTGTGTGTTATATCCAATAAAGCTGACTACCAGCACATCCTTTTGAGGAGAAGCCATCAAAATAAACTTACCATCCAGATCTGTGACAGTTCCACTGGTGGGATTACTTTTAAGAGTAACATTCGCTCCAGGTATTCCTTCACCGCTCTCATCAAAGACCTGCCCGGTAATCTTAACTTTTGCATCACTTTGCTGCTGACTCTTTTCATCACCAGTCATTTTCTGTTGCCCATCTTGCGAATATGCTCCTATCGCGACAAAGCAAGCTAGCAGAAACAAATAAAACTTTTCAATTTTCATAAATTATTAGATTAGTTAATGATAAATACTTGTTTTCCATTTAAAAGAGATTCTTTCTCATTTCATTCATAGGCTTTTATATTTTAGATTCAACATTTTTCAGATTACATACAGAAACGTCTCCGATTACCAACTGCGTGCTCTTCTTTGTTTTCACTCCAATCGGCACTTCGCTTCTTTTCGCCGGTATAGTTCCATTCAATCTCGTCAGTGTATTCTTTTCCATTATATGTTGCAACGGTTTTAATTGTATTCTTACCTTGTTCCAAGGTTACATCAGCCAAGACATAGTGCACATCCGTGTAGCCTTGGCGTATACCCGTCAGTTCTTTTCCATTAAGATACACTTGCGGTGTACCTATGTTAGAATAAACAGTGACAGAAGTATGTTTTCGTTCGCGGTCGATGTTGCGACGCTGGGTCAGGTAGAGTACGGGATCTTTGCTCCAGTTAGCTTTATACCAGTAATAGGAGTCCTTTTTGATTTTCCGGTCAAAAGTGATCAACCCCTTCAAGTTACGGGCAGGTACACCGCCACGGCTCCACATCGGTACACCAAAGTCAAACATATTCCAAAGATAAGAAGCGATGATATAGGGATGCTTTGCAATGACACTCCATTGGTATTCATGCGTCTTGGTCTGAAAAGTTTCCGGATAGAAAGACTTTCCCCAGTTCAGAGCATCACCCAGATATTCTGTCTGATGGTCCAGATTTGCATCAGCACCATATTCCGTCAACATCAGTTTCTGCCACGGGTATTTCTCCTCCAGCCCTTTTACCCAAGGTCGATATCCTGCAACTTTTTCTCATACCATCCGAAGTAGCGGTTCATTCCCTGAATATCCGCATTTTGATTGACCGGATGCTCTGCATGGCCATAACCATTTACAGATACAGTGTAGCGGTCAGGATCCTCTGTCTTGGCCAGATTATGCAGAGTCTGTGTCAGTCCTGCCGTATATTCGTGGGCTGGTATACTTCATTGTGCAATCCCCATACATAAATGGAAGGGTGATTGAAACTTTGACGAATCAGTTCACGAAGCTGAGACTGTGCATTTTCGGCTTCATATCCTGTCACCCGATTCACAAAAGGAATCTCTGCCAGATGACCAATCCCAAAGAATCGCAACGGGAATACAGGTAATCCGACTGTTGATAGTGGGCGAAACGGACAGTAGTCGCTCCGATATCCATAATCTGAGCCAAGTCGAAATCATGTTCTTTGTTGGTAAGCGCACTACCCAATCCCCACCAATCCTGATGACGGGTTACCCCATACATCGGGTATTTCTCACCATTCAAGTAGAAACCTTTGCCTGGCACAATCTCATATCTACGAACACCCAATGGCTGTACCACCTCATCAATTACTTTTCCGTCCGCCAGTAAGCGGGAAATAACCTTATATAAATAAGGGTCCTTACGTCCCTGCCACAGATGCGGTTTATTCAGTTTGAAGGTAGAAATGTAAGTCTGTGTTCCCTGCGGAGTGAGTACCAAAGGAAGGCGATGGGAAGTGACCTTCTTGCCATTCTGCGTATAAATGGTATTTTCGAGTACCAAGTCAGCAGGAGTAAGACTTCCATTGTCCAGCTTCACTTTCACTGTGATATCGGCAGAGCGTTTCGATACATTCCTTTGAGTAATATATACACCCGGAGAGGCACAATCGGTAACTGTAATGTTATTCTGTTCAGTAATAATCAGCCATACCGGACGATAGATACCTCCGTAAACCCCAAAAAGATTGTGATTTACCGGAATCACATCAGAACGTGAAGCATTATCCGCCTTTACCATTATCTCATTCTCAGCTCCCAGTTTCAATGCGGTTCCAATTTCAAAAGCAAAGGCGCTGTATGCTCCCCGGTGCATTCCGACAAGTTTACCGTTGACATACACTTCTGTGTTGGCGCCCACACCTTCAAAGCGAAGAAATACACGCTTCCCTTTCAACTCATTGCCAAAGAATTGTGTTTTCCTGTAATAACCAACTCCTTCATAGAAAGCATCAGCTTTTACCTGCATATCTTTAGCGTTCCAGGTATGAGGCAAGTTTACAGTTTCCCAGTCCGCATTCCATTGAGCAGCGACCTTCACCGGGTCCTGTGAAAAAGGCCCGCGTTTGAATAGCCATCCTTCATTGAAAGAGGTCACTTCCCGGGCAGAGAGTGAAAGAATCTGCCCGATAAGCGCTGATAAAATGAGTATATATTTAAACTTCATAGAATCGTTTCTTTATCATTTATGTTAAAGCATCTCGATAAATACTTTTTGTTCCTTTAGCTGCACGAACTTTAAGCTGAATTACATAAGGTTCACCCGGATTCTTTTTAGGAACAGATACGTTATATTCATTGCGGGTTGTCTCAACAACAGTGATATCTTCACCGGTAGTCAGCAAAGTGGCTTTTTCTACTGTAATGCCTTTCGGAGTCTTTACAATCAACCGTTCACTATAAGGCTGATTGAATACTACCATATAACTCAATCGTTTTATCCACTGTGTATAATATCCCCAGTCTTGTTTTTCAAATCCGGCATAATCGCAAGCATAAACAGCTTTTCCGTAACGATTCATCCACTTACCAATCGCTGTAGCCATTGCTTTCTCTTCGGGACGGAAATCACCATCTGCCTGAGGCCCGAAGTTGACAACCATGTTTCCACCCATGGAAACAGCGTGTACAATGCGGTCAATGACTTCAATCGGAGTTTTCACATAGCTCAATGACCAGTCTTTGTGATATCCCCATTGATTTTCGGGTATAGTCATGCAGGCTTCCCAGTCCCACTGTGTAACTTTGAGATCTTTCACCGGATCGGGCAAGCGGCGTTCGTAGCCGGATTCGTAGTCACCCATCAGACGACCATTGCTATCAAAATGTCGCTTTCCTTTGTCATCAGCACGTAAGCGGCTATTGATGGCAACACCCGGAACGAGTTCCTTCAACATTTGTTCTGCATGAGCTGTCCACCAACCATTCTTTTTAACGCTGGCATCCCACGTACCATCAAACCAGAAGTCCTTAACGGTCGGGTAACGTGTTGCCAGTTCTTTCAGTTGATTGTCGGTAAATTCAAGGAAACGGCTGAAGGCGATGCTATCTTCTTTGGATTTTATATCATAACGATAATCCGGATTACTCCAGTCCATCACTGAGAAATAGAAGTGTACATCAATTCCTTCGTCATTATAGCTTTCACCAACTCGCCCAATATATCACGCTTATATGGGGTATTTGCTACGGTATATTTAGTATACTTACTAGGCCACAGACAGAAGCCTTCATGATGTTTCGTTGTAATCTTGACATACTTAGTACCCATTTCTTTGGCCATCTTTGCCCATTTCTTCGCATCAAATTTCGTAGGGTTCCATTGATCCATCAGTTTCAGCCATTCATCAGCAGGTACTTTTGCCCAGCTTTTCAGCCATTCGGCAGCTCCGCCATATACTTTTCCATTCCACTCTCCCCCGGGGATAGCATACAGTCCCCAGTGGATGAAGGCACCCAAACGATTGTCACGGAACTTCTGCATGGCAGGGTCTTGCCGTTTACCTTCATTCGTAGCTCCATATTTCAAAGGAATTTCCTTCTTTGCTTCTTGAGCAAACGTTACAGAACTGACAGTAATCAATAATAAGAGTAATGTTATTAATCTGCTTTTCATGCGATAAATTATTGTGTTTTTCATACTTATTTTATTGTCTTTGATTCTATGTATTAAAACAGAATGAAAGCATTGCAAAAATAGGAGACCTATATGACATCCATAAACACAAATTTTGCAAAAAGAACATTTCTGCATCCACATGGAAGATTTGGTCACCTATAATGGAAGATTTGGATACATCGCCCTTCTTTTTCTGCACAAATGATGTTATCCAACGTATAGCAACCTATAGGCAGACATTGGGGGATTAATACCTGGTTTGTCAGGTATTAACAGCTGATATATCAGGTATTAACAACTGAATTGTCGGATATTAATAGCTGATATGCCGGATATTAATACTTGAGAAGTCAGGTAATGAAACAACTACTCCTTCCTACTCCTGACTCCTTGCGGAGCAATCCCGAAGAAGGCTTTAAAGGATTTGCTGAAATAACGGGGAGAAGAAAAGCCGAGCCGAACGGAAATCTCTGTTATATTTAGTTCCGGATGCTCTGTCAGCAAAGACATAGCTTCATCCAGCTTCACTTTCAAGATGAACTCATTCGGAGTCAACCCGGTCATTTGTTTAAACTGCATATATAATTTGCTACGTCCCATACATAATTCTGAAGCAAGCGCAGTAACATCAAAATCAGGGTTCTCAAAATTCTCTCTGACAATATTTACACATTTCGTCAGCAGTTCTTTATCTTCTCATTAATAGCTTCCGCTACAGGAGATTCCGTAATGACCTTACCCGCATAATGTGCAATCAGACGTTTCTTGTTTTTTATCAAGTTATTGCAACGGGCCACCAATACCTTTATATTAAACGGCTTCGTTATATAATCATCCGCTCCGAACATCAAACCTTCTACAACATATTCCACAGAAGTCTGTGCTGTCAACAGAACGACAGAAATATGAGAAAGTTCTACATTGGTCTTGATTTTATAGCACAAGTCCTTACCTGACATCTCAGGCATAATCACATCACTTACTATCAGATCCGGTTGTATTTGTTGCGCCATCTCCAGTCCTTCGCGTCCATTACACGCAGTATATACATTATACATCGGTAAGAATATATCTTCCAGCATGGACAATAGTTCGGTATTATCATCTACCAAAAGAATCGTAGGCTTATCTTCTTCATCCATATTTTTCTGCGATTCAGGTTCTTTTATCTCTTCCGCCATCAACTGTCCATAAGAAGATACAGAAGCTTCCGGAATAATCAGTGACTCCCGACCTTCCGTCACAGCCATCTCTTCATCACTGAAATGTCGGTTTCCTAAAGGTAGAGACAAGATAAACTTAGTACCCTCACCAACAGTACTTTCTACCTCAATCTTTCCATGATGCATATTCATAATTCCTTTTGCCAACGCCAATCCGATGCCTGTCCCCAAAGTAAAAGAAGAGGAAGAAGAGGCATTATCCGTCTGATAGAACCGGTCGAATATCTTCGAAATATGTTCAACCGGAATCCCAATACCCGTATCACACACTGAAACTACGGCCTGTGAAGCAACTTTCCTTACTTCTACAGTTATATTTCCCTTATTGGATGTATACTTAAAAGCATTCGACAATAAATTAAAAATCACTTTCTGTAACTGTATTGGATCAAACCAGACAGAAATCGTTTCCTCTACAGAATCAAAGCGATATGTGATCTCCTTTTTTTGTGCATATTCATAAAAACACATATAAATCTGACGAGTAAAAGTAACCAAATTCTGTTCTTCAACTCTGAGTTTCAAATAACCCTGCTCCTGTTTGCGAAAATCGAGCAACTCGGAGATCAAATTCCGCATATGCCAGGCGTTTTTATATATACGCTGAATACGATTATAAACGGTTGTGCCCAAATCCATTTGCATCAATACTTCAATTTGCCCCAGAATAAGCGTTAATGGAGTACGAAATTCATGAGAAATATTAGTAAAGAAGCGCAATTTTACTTGATTGAGTTCTTCAATCCTCTCTTTTTCTTTTCTGCTCAAACTCCAATGAAGACCTCAGAGCCGCCTGCCGTGTTTTAAAACGAACAAATGCGACCATCAATGCAGTCAGACAAAGGACATAAAACAGATATGCCCATATGGTAGCATAAAAAGGAGCGGAAACATGTATATTCAAGCAGATTGCATCTTTCAAACTCTCCTTATTTTCCATCGAACGAACTTTGAGCGTATAGTCTCCAGGAGGCAGATTGGTGTAAGTAACCGTAGTGCCCGAAGTCTGGGTCCACACCTTATCGAAGCCATCCAGATAATATTCAAACAAACGATTACGGTCACTATTATAATTAAAAGTAGCAAATTCCACTGTTACGTTATTCTGTTGATAGCTTAAAAAGATATCCGACGTTTTCGCCAATATCTCAGTCAGGATGCCGGACTCATCACCAGGAGCTATTTCGTCATTGAAAATAAACAATTTATCAAAATTCAAGAAGCTTTTGACCTGAGATTCATAAAAGGACCGCTCTTGAAACATAGCCAATCCATTGGTACCACTGATATAAATAATCCCATTTTTGCTTCGATATAAAGCGGACCCCAAATTATAAGTCTGACGAAACAAGTGATAAGTCTCTTCTGTAACCTCTTTTTCACGATCAAAGATAGAAAGCCCTTTCCCATGCAAAACAAGCAGACAATTATCCCGGGCAGACTCGCAGATATAATAACAATAATTACTCGGAAGTACTCCATTGGTAGTTCCGTAAGACTTGAAAGTATCCTGTTTCTCCTGATACTTGAATATCCCCGCGCCAATCGTACTAAAATAAATATCTCCTTTATTATCTTCAAAAATATGCACGGTTTTGTATCTTCCTACCGTCAACGTGTCTTTCTCACTATCCGCCATATATTGAGTCACTTTTGAAGAAGATAAATTGACGCACACTATCCCTCCGCCACCAACAGCAAGCCACATACGATGCCGGCTATCGATCAGAAACGTTTCAAAAGCATATTCCCGACTGATCAATTTCTGGACAGACGGATCATCCGTAAGCGGTGAGAATTTCTCGGTCACCGGATCAAAAAACACCGGACCACCTTGTGTCAACATCGCAATGCCATCCTTATACTCCTGAATATCGTTCACAATCTCATGAGGCAACGAAGCAGGGTCACCGGTAACATGATGGAGAGTGTGTCCCTTGTTCGATTTTAAATCCAGAACGAACAATCCTCCTAAATGAGTCCCCGCATACAATCGATTATTCTCCTTTCTATAAAAGATCGACTTGACATTATTACTCCCTAATGTCCCCTGATCTCCTTTATGATACATATATCGGGAGAAAACGCCAGTATCCCCATGATAACAATTCAGCCTCCACCTTCAGTACAGATCCACACATTTCCTGCACTATCTTCAGTCATTTTACCGACTACCGGAAAGCTGAGACAGTCTTCACGTAAAGGTTCGGCACAATAAAAGCTATGATTATTCTTATCGGGATTGAATACATTCACTCCTCCATAATAAGTCCCGACCAAATATTACCTTGCATATCTTTATGAAGAGAGAGAATAGAAGTATGGCTTAAAGAATTTGAAGAACTTCCATAACGCGTATAATGACTCCACGTATCAGTAACCGGATCGTAACAATCGATTCCCTTGAACGTACCTACCCAAATATGCTTAAAATCATCTTCCAGCACGCATCGGACCTGATTATCGGATAATTCACCCATTCCCGAATGACTAACATAAGCGGTTGTCTCCCGATTGGGAGAAATACGGTACAAGCCGTTCCAAGCTCCCACCCATATATTTCCGGAACTATCGCCTAAAATACAATTGCCCTTATCAAGGGTAAGTAAAATCTCTTGCCGAAGAGGGTCTTCACGTGATATTGCGACCAAGTATTTTCTGGTAACCACCCATACAGTCTCTTTGTCTACATAGAGTGCTCTCCCCACAAAACCTTTCTGCACACGAGCAAAGAATGTCAGCTCTGTACCCTGTCCCGTATAATAATAAATGCCGTCTGCACAACTCACCCAAAGTGTATCTTTCTTACAAAACAGTCCATACACACCTTTCTGTCGCAAACAAGTGAATTGCTCCGTATAAATATCCAGTTTAATCAGATCGTTTCCCGAACGAATATACATTCTTCCGTTTTTATCTCCACATAATTCGTTAATCTCATTATTAGTCAGTCCATGATTACTTTCCGAAGGCTGGAATACTTTT
>ENA-OQIG01001337-OQIG01001337.1-human-gut-metagenome-genome-assembly--contig:-NODE-1337-length-10790-cov-1.898809_pt1 | contig 10790 bp, 13 predicted proteins | sample MGYA00242576_ERZ504741 | MGnify/ENA primary metagenome ERZ504741 (study PRJEB26092, sample SAMD00036436) | human gut metagenome | host: Homo sapiens | study: EMG produced TPA metagenomics assembly of... | reverse complement strand
GTGCTTCCGCTTGTACTTACGGTAGGGGTTGTATTATTACTGTTTGTGCTGATGAACCGTCAGGCAGGTGGTGGAGCAAATAGCAAAAGCAATGAGCTTTGGCAAGAGCAGGGCGCGATTGAGCACCGATCGGGATAAGAAAGTGACATTTGCCAATGTCGCAGGTCTGAAAGAAGAGAAAGAAGAGTTAGAGGAAATCGTAGATTTCTTAAAAGAACCTAAAAAATATATTCAGGTTGGAGCAAGAATCCCGAAAGGGGTACTTCTTGTAGGACCTCCGGGAACCGGTAAGACATTGCTTGCAAAGGCAGTGGCAGGGGAAGCAGGTGTACCGTTCTTTACTATTTCCGGTTCTGATTTCGTAGAGATGTTTGTCGGTGTCGGAGCCTCCCGTGTGAGGGATCTCTTTGAGGAGCGAAGAAAAATGCGCCGTGTATTATCTTTATCGATGAGATCGATGCAGTTGCAAGAAGACGTGGAACAGGTATGGGCGGTGGACACGATGAGAGAGAGCAGACATTGAATCAGCTGCTTGTAGAGATGGATGGATTCGGAGTCAACGAAGGAATTATCGTGATGTCTGCCACAAACCGTGTAGATATCCTTGACCCGGCAATTCTGCGTCCGGGAAGATTTGACCGTAAGGTAATGGTCGGAAGACCTGACATTCAGGGAAGAGAAGAAATCTTAAAAGTCCATGCGAAGGGAAAACCACTCAGCGAGGACGTAGACTTAAAACAGGTAGCACAGACGACAGCGGGATTACAGGGGCAGATCTTGAGAACCTGCTCAACGAGGCGGCAATCATGGCAGCCAAAGAAGGAAGGGTATATATCCAGCAGTCAGATATTCGGCATGCATTTGTCAAAGTCGGTATCGGAGCAGAGAAGAAGAGTCGAGTCATTTCGGATAAGGAGAAGAGGATTACAGCATTCCATGAGGCAGGACATGCAATCTTATTCCATGTGCTCCCGGATGTCGGACCGGTATATAGTGTTTCTATCATTCCAACCGGAGTTGGGGCAGCGGGATATACGATGCCGCTTCCGGAGAAAGATGATGTGTTCAATACAAGAGGAAAGATGATCCAGGATATCACAGTCGCATTGGGAGGACGGATTGCCGAGGAGCTTGTATTTGATGATATTACGACAGGAGCCTCTCAGGATATTAAGCAGGCAACCGGCATTGCAAGGTCGATGGTGACGAAATTTGGTATGTCTGAGAAATTAGGTCTGATCAATTATGACAACGATGAGGATGAAGTATTTATCGGAAGAGACCTTGCACATGCATCACGCGGGTATGGTGAGGCAGTGGCAGGAACGATCGATGAAGAAGTAAAGCGGATCATTGACGAATGCTATGCCAATGCAAAATCAATCATTCAGAAATATGATCGTGTGCTTCATGCGTGTGCAGACCTTTTGCTGGAGAAAGAAAAAATCACAAGAGAAGAATTTGAAGCATTGTTCGATGGTGAATAAACAGAATGGAAAGTCTGGGAAATGAGGTTTTCTTTATGAATATAGACGCATTGTTCTGTGACGGTACAAGCAATTATGTGATACCGCCAGAACCAAAGAAAAATGAAAAGATTCGCCTTCGTTTCCGGACGGCAAAAGATGATGTTGATCAAGTATTTCTGCTTGTTGGTGAGCAGTCTTATGAGATGGAGAAAAAGGAAACGAGAGGGACATTTGACTATTACGAGATGGAATGGCAGCTGGGAGAGAAAGAATTCCACTATGGATTTCAGGTGTCCAAAGGGGAAGAAGTAAAGTACTTTAACCGCTGTGGAGTATCCGGTAACCGGGAAGAGTTCTATTCTTTTATGATCACACCAGGATTTTCCACACCCGATTGGGCAAAAGGGGCGGTCATGTATCAGATTTTCGTAGATCGCTTTTACAACGGGGACCGCACGAATGATGTGGAACTGGTGAGTATGCTTACATCGGAGAGCACAGTGTCCGTGTGGAAGACTGGTCAAAATACCCTGCATTTATGGGTGTGCGAGAATTTTACGGAGGAGATTTAAAGGGAGTTCTGGAAAAAATAGATTACCTTCAGGAACTTGGCGTGGAGGCGGTTTATTTTAATTCCGCTCTTTGTATCTCCATCCAATCATAAATATGATATTCAGGACTATGATTTTATCGATCCGCACTATGGAGTGATTGTGGAAGACGGCGGAGAGGTGTTGACGGATGGATGTCTGGATAACAGCCAGGCGACAAAATATCAGATTCGGACGACAAATCGAAAGAATCTTGAGGCGAGCAATGCATTTTTTGCAGAACTTGTGCAGGAATTCCATCGACGGGGGATCAAGGTCATTATCGACGGTGTGTTCAATCACTGTGGTTCCTTTAATAAATGGCTGGACAGAGAGCGGATCTACGAGAAGCAGGAGGGGTATGGGAAAGGTGCATACGTCTCAGCGGACAGTGATTACCACAGTTTCTTCCGGTTTTTTAAAGAAGAATGGCCGTACAATCATAATTACGATGGCTGGTGGGGGCACGATACCCTGCCAAAACTCAATTATGAAGGTTCCGAGGAATTACAGAAATATATTTTGAACATTGCGAAGAAATGGGTATCTCCACCGTATAATGTAGATGGATGGAGGCTTGATGTGGCGGCAGATCTGGGTTATTCCAATGAATTTAATCATGAGTTCTGGAAGAAATTTCGGACTGCTGTCAAAGAGGCAAATCCGAAAGCACTTATCCTTGCAGAGCACTATGGAGATCCGAGAGAATGGCTTCAAGGTGATGAATGGGATACTGTTATGAATTACGATGCGTTCATGGAGCCGCTCACATGGTTCTTTACCGGAATGGAGAAGCATAGTGATGAGAGACGGCAGGATCTCTGGGGAAATGCAGATCATTTTGTCAGTGTGATGAATCATCACATGGCAGCAATGCAGACACCATCTCTGCAGGTGGCGATGAATGAGTTATCAAATCATGATCATTCCCGATTTTTGACAAGAACCAATCACATTGTGGGGCGAGTGCAGAATCTTGGCTACAAGGCGGCCAGAGAGGGAATTAATTCGGCGGTCATGCGCAGCGCAGTCGTGATGCAGATGACATGGGTAGGAGCACCGACCATTTACTATGGGGATGAGGCTGGTGTATGTGGATTTACCGATCCGGATAATCGGAGAACATATCCATGGGGGCAGGAAGACAAAGAACTGCTACAATTTCACAAAGATATGATCCGGATACACAAGGAGGAAAGTGTACTTCGGTGCGGGTCACTTAAGATGCTTTTCTGGGATGAGAATGTGTTGGCATACAGCCGCTTCACACAAGAACAGCAGATTGTTGTGATCATTAATAACAGTAAGAAACTAAAAGAAATTACTGTACCGGTCTGGATGGCAGAACTTCCGATGAAAGGGAAGATGGACAGATTGTTGTATACCTATGAGCAGGGGTATACGATGGAGCCGGACTATGTGCTGATCGATCAAGGAGAGGTTGTGCTGAATATGGGACGACATTCTGCGATCATCCTTTGCTCGAGGTAAGCTTTAGAGAAAAGATAAGAACAAGCAAGCAGAAAAGACTGTCTTTGTCTGCCGGGAAACCGGTGGATGAGGGCTATTTTTTTGCAGAGTGATTCAAAACCGGGAGCAAACGAGATTGAGCCTGGACATGTGGTGGCATGTCCTTTATATTAAAAATATATTGTTTGCTTAGGAGGAAGAGAGATGAAACGAGTATTAGTTGCATCTATGATGCATGAATCTAACTCATTTAACCCGATCATTGCCGGAGAAAATGACTTCGGCGTTGTACGGGAGAGAAACTTTTTGAGAGAAATCCGAAAAATGATCCGCTGCGCGGAGTGATGGATACACTGCAGGAGCAAGGGTATGAAGTGGTACCGACACTTTTTGCAAGTGCAGTTCCCAATGGGGAAGTAGACTATGAGTTCTATCTGGGCTGAAAGAAGAGATTCTTGAGAGAGCGCGTCAGGCACAGGAAGAAAAGCCGCTGGATGCGATCACACTTGCACTTCACGGATCTATGAGAGTGAAAGGTCTTGGAGATGCAGAGGGATATCTGTTGGAAGAATTAAGAGAGATGTTCCAGGACATTCCGATCTTCTCGGCACTGGATATGCACACGACGATGACTGTCCGCATGCACGAGAACTGTGATGGATTTGTCGGATTCAAATGTGCACCGCACACAGATCGGTATGAAACCGGCGTACATGCGGCAAAGATGACCATCGCGGCACTGGAAAATCATGTGCAGGCAAAATCTGCCTGGGTAAAGGTTCCGATTCTAATCGCAGGAGAGCAGTCTTCCACAACGGTAGAGCCGATGAAAGGACTGATCACCAAGCTGCGCGAGACAGAGCAGAAAGAAGGAATCCTTGCGGCCTCTTATCTGATGGGATTTCCTTGGGCGGACAATGAGGACAGTTCTGTGGCAGTCTATATTGTGGCCGAAAATCAGGAACTTGCCGACAGCGAGGCGCTTCGTCTCGCAGATATCATCTGGAATACAAGAAATGATTTCTGTTTCCAGACAGAGACTTATACAGAGGAAGAAACATTAAATGTCGCTTTTGATGCGATTGCAAACGGACAGGAACTTCCGGTATACCTTTCTGATTCCGGAGATAACCCGACAGCCGGATCTTCCTCAGACTGTACCGGATTTTTAAAACGAATTATGGAAGATCCTCGTACAGAGCAGTTAAAAACACCGGTCCTCTATGGCGGAATCTATGACCCGGAGGCAACACTGGCTTGTAAAGGAAAAGTGGGAGAAGAAGTTACGATCACATTCGGTGCAAAGTTTGATACGACGACAACACAGCCGATTACAGCAACCGGAACAGTCAAGGCTTATGTGGAAAAATGGAAAAAGACATCAATCCCTTGTGACATTGCATTGTTTCATTCCTGCGGTGTTGACGTTGTTCTTGCAGAGGGTCATATCGGTTATGTTTCGCCGGATGTATTTACTGATCTTGGAAGAGATCCGAAGGAAGCAGATATTGTTGTATGTAAATTAGGATATCTGACAGCAGATCAGGATGCAATCGCTAAGAGAAGTATTATAGCACTTACAAAAGGAAGTACAAATGAAGACTTAAAGACTTTAAATTACACGAAAGTGCCAAGACCGATCTTTCCTTTGGATGAAGATTTTTCATATGAAGCAAAGGATAATCTTGTTGTAAAATAAGTAAAATGTCAACACGGTGACAGCGTTCAAGAAAAGGACAGAGTAACATAGGGAAATAGAAAAGGAAAAGAAGTCTCTGAGATGTGTCGGAAGACTTCTTTTTTCTTGAGAATGAATGTGATATAATGAATGGAATATTTAGAAGGAGAAAAGATATATGGCGTTTACAACTGTTTTTTTCTTATTTGCAGTGATGCCGGCATCGGTTGCGGGCTATTATCTGATAAAGCTTTTGGGAAATAGAAATGAGAGGTGGAGCGACTGGCTCAGCAATCTGTTTCTGGTTCTTGTAAGCCTTTGCTTTTATGGATGGGCCAGATTGGAGGGAATTGCCCTTTTGAGCATCTATGTGCTTGGAGTGTGGATGGCAGGAAAGGGAATCTGTTATTTGGAAAAGAAAGCAAAGTACAAGAGGAAGGTGTGTTTCATGACACTTTCTATCCTGGCTGTGACAGGCATTTTGATCTGGTACAAGTATTACAATTTTATTGCGGAAAATCTAAGTCATTTTTCGGCATCAGTCTGGCGATGAGTCAGTGGATCGTTCCTCTTGGAATTTCTTTCATCACGTTTCAGTCGATATCCTATCTTGTGGATGTCTTTCGTGGAGATGCAGAGGCGGGAAGCCTTTTGGATGTATTTTTATATCTTTCTTTTTTCCCAAAAGTGATTTCCGGACCGATCGTACAGTGGAAAGATTTTCAGAGACAGACGGTACACCGCAGGGTAGATGAGACGAATTTTTAGATGGGTTGAATCGGATCATGATCGGGTTTGCCAAAAAGTCATTTTGGCAGATTCATTTGGGGCTGTGATCAGCAAGATCGATCCATATATCGGAGTGGGAATGGATGTACCGACCGCATGGTTGTTTGCATTTTTTTATATGATGCAGATATACTATGATTTTTCAGGATATTCAGATATCGCGATTGGTTTAGCACAGCTATTTGGATTTCATTTCAAAGAGAATTTTCAGTTCCCATATCGGTCAAAATCCATTACAGAATTTTGGAGACGTTGGCACATTTCACTTGGGACATGGTTCCGATCATATATTTATATTCCACTTGGGGGGAACCGAAAAGGAATGAAACGAACATTATGGAATCTGTCTTGCGTATTTTTGCTGACGGGAATATGGCATGGAGCGGCATGGAATTACATTTTATGGGGTGTGATCAATGGAGTCTGTGTATTGGTAGAGCGCTGCATACGGGAAAAACGTTTCTATCAGAAAATTCCTGCTATAGGTAAATGGGTCGTTACGATGGCAATTGTATTTTTTAGCTGGCAGGTGTTCTATTTTCAGATTTCAGCCGGCTGGAGGTGTTTCTGAAAAGTCTGTTCGGGCTCAGTGCAGCGAATGCAGCAAGTGCAGTGGAATATACCTATCAGCATTACCTAACAATAAAATTGATTTTCTTATCAGTCGTTGCGGTACTTGGGGCAATCACCTTTTGTATGCCATGGGCAGAAAAAGTGAAAACTTTTTTTGCTCGGACAAAGACGGGACTTTTTATCAAAGAGACAGGATTGATTCTGCTGATGATCGTATCTGTGATCTTTATGATCAATAGTTCATACAGCCCATTCCTGTATTTTCAATATTAAGATGCAGGTCAGAATTGGTTAGGAGAAGAAAATGAAAAAACTAAAGATATTTTTTATTGTAATATTTTTTATACTGCTCGCAATCCCTGTGGTGACCTTTCGCACTGAGGAAAATGCAGTTTCAGAGGTGGATAACCGGATGCTCGCCGCCAATCCTGTTTCGGCAATACGGGAGGGGGAAGATGCACTCAGGCAATTGAAATTATGTAAATGACCGCATCGGACTGCGAAATGAGATGATCGAACTTTACACTGTAGGTCATGATAAGATTTTTCATGAAATGATCCACCCGAGTTATGTATATGGAAAGGATGGGTATGTATTTCTGAATACAGGAGGAAATCCAATCTTTAGCGATTACCATATCGCTTTTGCAGATATGATAAAAAAATCCAGGATTACTGCGAAGCAAGGGGAGTTCCGTTTCTATTCGTGTTTGAGCCTGCAAAGACAACTGTTTTGCAGGAGAAGCTTGAGCAGGGGTGGAATTATGACAATCAGTGGGTGCAGCAGTTTTTGGAAGAGTTAGACAGAAGAGAAATCCGCTATGTAGATAATACGGAGATACTGGAGGAAAAGACGGAGGAAGGAGAGAAGGTATTTAACAAAAAATACGATGGAGGGCATTGGAATGAACTGGGTGCATTCTATGGAGTCAATCATATTTTAGAAGGATTGAGTGAGCAGGGAGTTCCTGTTCATATCAACACGAAAGAAGAATTTTCTGTTCATGAAGAGACGATGGAAAAATTGTTGCTCTCAGAGATTCCGATTCATGAGAAAGTTCCTGTCTATGAAAGAAACGCAGAAGTCAAATGTCTGACAGAACAGTACAGCCCGGAAGTCAGAAGAGATGAAAGTTTTAATCATTTCAATTATTATGTAAATAAGCAGAGAGTTGCCGAAGGGGTGCCGAGAACACTTGTTTTTCAAGGAAGTTATTTAAATGGCCTAGGTTCTAAATTTTTGGAGAACAGTCTTGGAGAATATATTTCTGTTCATGATTATCGGAACATTTTTGACTTTGATTATTATTTTACGATGTTTCAGCCGGAATGTGTTGTTTTTGAAGTGGCAGAGTATACTTTTATAGAAGACTATTTTCCGTATGAGCAGATAAAAACGATGAATCTCCCACCGGTGTTAGAGTCATTTGAGGAGATGCCGGAGGAAAATCTTACAATGCCGGAGACGATGTATCAAGTAGAAGAGGGGCAAATCTATGAAGTAATATCGATAGAGGGGCTTTCGGCCGATTACCCAATATGCATATTTGCAGGAAGGGGATCAGGTATTTGACTTGATGAGAAGAGAAGACGGAGTTTACACAACAACAGTGGAAAAACAGCTGTTAAATGTGGATAACATTTCTATAATTGCTGTGGAAAGTGGAAAAAAGTCTGTTATCATAAAGAAAACAGGTAAATGCAGAGGGAGAAATCTAGGAAGGGTAAGGAGGAAGTCGTATGAAGAAGAGAATGTTGCTATTGTCCATGTGTCTGATGCTCGCGGTTATTCCGGGATGTGGAAAAAGTGGGAAACAACAGGAGGCATCTGTAAAGGCAAGCCAGTCAGATGCAAAAGAGCAGAAGAGTCAGGATATGAAAGGATCAGAGGAGCGTGCATCGTCGAAGGAGATCCCTGCAAATCAGAATCTTCTGACCGGAGTTTTGGATCTGACAGAGGGTGCGATCGGGAAACGTCCAGTGGCAGTCATGGTCAATAACGTGGATCCGGCGATGCCGCAGTATGGGGTCGGAAAGGCAGATATTATTTTTGAAATCCCGGTAGAGGGGATGCGACAAGATTTATGGCGCTGTACGGTGATTATACGGCTGTCCCGAAAATCTGTGCGATCCGAAGCTGCCGCGCATATTTTCCGGCGCTGTCAGAAGGATTCGATGCCTTTTATGTCAACTGGGGAAGCGATGACACAATCGGAGAATACATTGCTTCGCTGAATCTGGACCAGATTGATGGAATCAGTGATGGAAGCGGTCTGTTCGGAAGAGATCAGGCGCGTCTAAGTGCAGGATATGATCTCGAGCATACAGGATATTTTGATGGTACTCAGTTTGCCAGTGTCGTGCAGTCCAGAGGATTGAGAACGGATATCGAGGAAGATAAGAAGGATGCGGCTTTTTCGTTTTACGGACTCAATGAGCAGGTAAAACCGGACGGAGAGGATTGTCAGAAAGTAGATATTAATTTTGGAGCTGCCAGAGCGACACTTACTTATGATGAAGCAAAAAAAGTATATGTCAAAGACTTAAATGGAAAACCGCAGATCGATGGAAATACTGGAGAGCAGCTTGCATTTACAAACGTATTTGTCCTGGAAACATCGATTACAGTGAGAGATGAGATTGGACATAAGAGGTAGACTGATGGCGCCAGCGATTCGGTTGGATACTATATTTCCAACGGTGGTGTGCAGAAAATTCACTGGTCAAAGGAAGAAAAAATGAGCAGTCCAGGCTGAAATTTTATGATCAGAATGGGAAGGAAATTAAGATCAACAGAGGAAAGAGCTATATTGCAGTAAATTACGCCGATCAGGCGACTTTCCAATAACAGAAAAAAATACGTCTTGCAGAAATGCTGTGATTTTCACATAAGGCAGTCACAATTTCTGCGGAGACGTATTTTTTTATTTAGATAGTATTTGAAGCAGTGCTTAGGGGAGAACGAGGTTACATTTCATCTGTCAGGATGTCATAATCTCTGAGTAATTTTTCAATTACCGTTCCTTTTATCACACGGATCAGTGGTTTCTTCAGTGCATTTAACGGTCCCGGAAGCTGAATGTCGAGAGGGGATTTTCCATCCATGAGCTTGACAGAGCTGTCGAGCAGGTCGCGGATATCGTAGACACTGCCCCATACTTCCGGTACACCACGGTCTACGCCGAGAAGACCGTATACGGCTTCCATCGCAGTACGAACAGAATATTCTGTTGTAAATACCGTGTCGCGAGGAGTATCGGCAAACTGTCCAAGGAATGCAAAGTTTACACATCCATCCGGGATGACATCCGGACGGTCTCCTTTTGTTCGAGGCATGAAGAATGCAGTGATATACGGCATCATTGTCGGAACACAGACTGCACTCTGTTCTGCCAGTTCAGGAATCTGTTCTACCGGAACACCGATATGGTACAGCCATTCTTCCGTGATCTCCTTTCCGGTACATTCCCGCATCGGTTTCTTGACGAAATCTCCCGGAACATCGGTAAATAGTCATATACCCAGACACATACTTTATCTTTATCCTGTTCTTTGAATTGTCCCTGACGGTTGATGGTCCAACTCATGAGCCATTTGGAATCCTGGCAGCTCACGATTCCTCCGGTTACGACTTTTCCACTCTTTGGATCACGTTTACAGATCTTTGTGATGTAAGGAATAATCTTATCATCCAGTGTTGTGATCGTTGCAGATTCCCAGTTTGTTTTGGAAATATCAGAGCAGAATTTCTCAGGATGTCCAAAAGATGGATCCTGCCGTGCGATATTTTTCCATAAGTTCCAGCATCCACTCGTGCGTACTTCTGCATCGCCATTTGGTGCATGGTTCTGGTCACCGTAAATCGTTCCTTCGGTACAGCTTCCGTTTGTCACAAAGACAAGATCGTTCTCTGTAAGCAGGATTCCCTTTTCGACACCTTTTACCTTGCATTCAATTGCGGATGCAATTTTCTTATGATCTTTAAATTCAAAGACAACATTCGTTACTTCAGTGTTGAACTGGAAGTCGACACCTGCATGTTCCAAATATTTCTGCATTGGAAGAATCAGAGATTCGTACTGGTTGTATTTTGTGAATTTCAGCGCACTGAAATCAGGGAGCCCTGCAATATGGTGAATGAAGCGCTGGAAATACAGCTTCATTTTCTAATGCACTGTGCCAGTTTTTCAAAAAGCAAACATCGTTCTCCAGTATAGCCAG
>ENA-OQIG01001335-OQIG01001335.1-human-gut-metagenome-genome-assembly--contig:-NODE-1335-length-10816-cov-15.511554_pt1 | contig 10816 bp, 10 predicted proteins | sample MGYA00242576_ERZ504741 | MGnify/ENA primary metagenome ERZ504741 (study PRJEB26092, sample SAMD00036436) | human gut metagenome | host: Homo sapiens | study: EMG produced TPA metagenomics assembly of... | reverse complement strand
ATGATAACACAAGAGGTCTCAGGATAAAACAATTTGATGGAAAATACGTCAGATTCCTTTATTCCAAGACCTCTTTTATTACGCCTTAAAGATGAAAAATAAGTTTGTTATAGTGTGCTTGATAATAGTATGGAATGTAATTACAAATTCATGTTTTTCAGTGCCCCTCGATTGAAGGGAAGGGGAGTTGAAGTGTCGAAGACACTTTTTTAGTTGCCAAGCATATGAGAAAACAGTCCACTGGCCTGTTTTTGAGTGTTTGAGTCAAAAAATGTTAACACTAAGAAAATAAAGTGTCACTTTGTGTTAAAATTTTGATAAAAGCTTCTTTTAGTGTCGGGAATCTTTTGAAGAAAAGACATAGAGAGATTCCCAGGATATAATTGTGCCATAAGGTGAGCAGGAGGAGGTGTTGATATGGCACACAGGAGTTCAAAAGAACAGGTTTACGAATATCTGGAGCAGATCACAAAGGAATTTGACTTTGAACATCTTACGCGTTATACAACATTGGACATCTGTAATAAATTGAATATGTCGCGTTCTCTTGTTTCCTTATATTTAAATGAGCTGGTAAAGGAAGATACCGTAATCAAGATAAGCTCCAGACCCGTATATTACTTGAACCGTGCAGGATTGGAACGTAAGTTCCATATACAGCTTGCCCAGAATGAGTATCTGGGTATCCAGGAGCTTTCGGGTGAGATTAAGAGTAATATTCCAGAAGAGAAGGACTTTGAAAGAGCGATCGGCCATGAAGGCAGCCTAAATTACTGTATCTCGCAGATAAAGTCCGCGCTTGTATATCCAGGAGGTCTTCCAATCTTATTAAAAGGTGAGCCGGGAAGTGGAAAGACTTATCTGATGAGATTGATCCAGGAATATTGTGTGAATAACAGATTGTTAAGTGATTCTAGAAAAAGTCGGAGAATAAAGCTGAATCAGATCAGTGATGGAGAACAATATGAGAAGCTAGAGCAGCTATTATCAGAACTGGAAGACGGCATTCTGTATCTGGAGGATATATCTGCATGTAATGTCAGAGTCCAGGAACGTCTGGCAGAGTATATTGCCAACGGGGCAAAGAAGAAGGGGCGGAGCGTAAAAAAAGAAAATGTCCGTCTGGTCATGAGTGCCGACGAGAAGATGTTCTCACAGATTTCCAGAAAATTACTGGTGAATGTACCTGTGATCTGTGAAATCCCTTCGTGGATTGAGAGAAATGAAGATGAGAGGAAAGCATTTGTCGTGAAGTTCTTTAAGGAGGAACAGGAACAACTCGGCAGAATCTTATATCTTTCAGAAAAATTGATACACAAGCTTATGAATTATCAGTTTGAACATAATATTGCCGAACTTAAGCAGTGTGTTACTATGGTCTGCGCAAATGCATACGCGCAGGATTCATCAGAAGAATCGTTGGAAATCTATCTTTACAATCTGCCGGCAAAGCTGCAAGGAAGCATAAGTATGAAAGAACAGGATGCCACTCTGGTCAGATTAGATGTGATCCAGTCAGATCCTGTGGCAGATAAGATACTGGAGCTGTGGAAGAATCTTCTGGATAACTATAGATATTCTGCCGGCGCAGGGGAAAGCTTTGCGACATTTCTGGAACTAGGGAAAAAGACACTAAAGTATTATTATGATATATTGATCTTTCAGGAATTATTTTTTGATGAGAGACTAAGGCCTCTGGAGAAGATCGTCGTTGAAATGATCGCAAGTATTAGAAGCTCCTACAATGTTAATTTCCCAGTAAATTGTGCTTATGTAATCGCAAGAATGATGGTTGCACAGCAGAATCATAATTCAAGGATACAGATCTGGGAGAGGGAGCACCGCGAGGAGATCCAGAAGATTTATAATCTGTTGGTCGATAATATGCCGAATATTAATTGTCTTACAGAGCTTCTCGATAAACAGATTCAGTCTAATACAAACATACAGCTTTCTTATATGAACAGAGTGTTTATCATGATGAACATTTATTCTTATAATCACAAATTGAAGCTGATAGATACAGCAGGTGTTGTGCTGTGCCATGGTTATAGGACCGCAAGTTCTATTGTAGATACAGTTAATACGATCTTACAAGTACAGGTATTTGAAGCGATCGATATGCCGCTTGACAGTTCCATCCATGATGTCATCCAGAAATTATCTGTGTTCATTGAAAAAAATAGTTATTTTAAAAATATGATCCTGATGGTAGATACAGGGTCATTGGAAGGCTTGGGAGAGATCATTGACGGTTCTATGAATTTTGGAATCATCAATAATGTTTCCACGATCCTGGCATTGCATATAGGTGAAAAGATGCTGGCAGGAGAGAAGATGCGGGATATCCTGGAGACGGTATGCAGGGAGAATCAATGCAGGTATAGTATCATCAGCCGCACAAAGAGAGAGAAGGCAATTGTATTCGCAAGTGACGCGGGAAGAAATATTGCAGAGAAGCTGACCCGGCTGTTTAAGGACAGTCTTCCTAAGCCGATACCGCTTGAGATGATAGCATATGATTATGACGCGTTATTCAAAAATGGCAGCAAGGATGTCATTTTGAAAAATACGATGTACTGCTTCTGGTTAAGACGCTGAGTCTTAGGATTCCAGGTGTCAAGTCGGTTACACTGGAAGAGATCATGAATTTTAACAACATTAATGTAGTGGATGAGGTTCTGTCTTATTATCTGGAGGAAGGAGAGATTGAGTACTTTAATCAGAAGCTGCTGAAAAACTTTTCACTGCAGTCAGTTCTTGAGAATCTAACGATCTTAAATGCTCAGAAGCTATTAGATTATGTAAGTGATGCAACAACCCTTCTGCAGCAGATGCTGAAGAGAAGATTCCTGAGCAAGACAGTGATAGGGATCAATATGCACATCTGCTTTCTGATCGAACGCCTTGTTACAAAAACGCCGATTGAGAATTATGAGAATCTGGATGCGTTTGAGGCAGAACAGCAAGAATTTATCAATATCGTAAATGAAAGTTTCCGCACACTGGTAAGCCACTATAATGTAGAACTGCCGGTCAGTGAGATCGCGTATCTGCATGAATACATCAAGAATGATGTAAAAGTGGAGGGAAACGAGAATCAATTTTGATTACAACTTTATCTGGGCAAAGTAAGGCCGAGATCATGAAGACTTTGTCAGATAAAGATGTAAATATAGGAAAGGAGCTTTTATGCAAAGACTAGTATTAGCATCCCATGGTTATCTTGCCGAGGGAATGAAGAATAGTGCACAGATCATCGTGGGGAAGTCCGCGAAGATATATACTATATGTGCATATGTCAAGGAAGGAATAACACTAGAAAGCCAGATTAACGAACTATTCGACAGTTTCCCGGAGGATGATGAGATGATAGTAGTTACAGATATATTTGGCGGAAGTGTGAATAATGAGTTTATGCAGCGATTACAGAATAGAAGATTCTGGCTTGTCTCAGGGATGAATCTGCCGTTAGTGATCCAATTGGCAATGGCAGAAGATGGCGGCTGTATATCCGAAAGTATTAAAGAAGCGCTGGAGACTGGAAGAGAGATGATCTGTTTCTGTAATCCTATGGTAGAAGTTGCTTCTAAAGAACAGGAGGAGTTTTGATACAAATATGAATAGGGATCAATTATACGCGATGAATATCCATTATCGCTATTATGATCTGGAATATTTCTTCCGGGCTTGTCAGAAGATGAACCTTAAGCATGCAGAATTGTGGCTCTGTCCACAGCATTTTTACATAAATAGCATGTGGTCTGAGAGCCTGAGAAATTGAAAGGTCTGATGAAGCGGTCTGGCGTACAGATATCTTGTATCTGTCCAGAACAGAATAATCCGAAACCGAATAATATAGCTGCAAGATCTGAGCTTTTGATCGAGAATACAAGAAAATATTTTCAGAATGTGATCATACTTGCCTCAGAGTTGGGCTGTGACAAGATACTTGTAACACCGGGGTGGAACTACCATGATGAAGAAGTAGATGAAGCAAGGAAAAGATCAATCAGAATGCTGCAGAGCTTATGTGATATCGCAGATCCATATGGAATAAGCCTTGCAATGGAAAGTATCTGGGATCACTCTTCAGATATTGCTAATACAAAGGAAAAGGTTAAGCTTATCAAGGATGGTGTAGATCGCGAAAACTTTAAGCTGACAGTGGACCTTGGAGCATTAGGAGCAGTGTCAGAGTCTATAGAAGAATGGTTTGCACTCTTTGGAGAGGATATTATACATTGTCACTTTACGGATGGTAAGCCGGCAGGCTGTCCGACCGGACATATGCCGTGGGGACTGGGAGAGCGGAATATGCTTGAAGTTCTTAAGGCATTTGAGGCAAATGAGTATAGGGGCGGATTCTCTATGGAATATGTGGATGCAAGAAGCTTTAGGAATCCCGAAAAGTGGGACAGGCAGACAGTAGAACAGTTTGAATCCTGTCTGGAGAGAATGTAGGAGGTAATAGTAGATGATTAAGATATGTAGGATCGATCATAGATTGCTGCATGGACAGGTAGCTTTCGTATGGTGCCGTTCACTGAATGCGGATGCGATTTTGATCGTATCTGATGCGGTGGCAAAAGATGAGATGCGCATGGCGACGATGAGACTGGCAAAGCCTGCAGGTGTAAAGCTGGTGATCAAGAGTGTCGAAGATTCTATTAAAGTGATTAACAGCGGAGTCACAGATAAGTATAAGCTTATGGTGGTGGTAGAAAATGTACAGGATGCCTATGATCTTGTGAAGGCTTGTGAGAGGATCAAGAGTGTGAATCTTGGAGGAAGCAAGATTGAAGAAAACCGAAGAAAGCTGGATACGGCGTTCTATGTGGACGACAATGACTGCAGATTGTTGGGAGAGCTTTTAGATCATGGAATTGAACTTGAGATTCGTCAGGTGCCAGAAGAGAAGAAAAAGATTGTTACGAAAGACATGTTGAGTTAATTGAGGAGGAAATATATATGCTACAGGCAATATTGATCGGACTTATTGTGTTTATTGGAAAAGCAGATTATTTTATCGGAACAGCAATGTTTGGAAGGCCGCTTGTACTGGGTGCTCTGGTGGGAATTGTACTAGGGGATATACCAACAGGCGTTATGATCGGATTCCAACTGGAACTTATATTTATGGGGATGCAGGCGATCGGAGCTTCTATTCCGCCAGATATGATCGTAGGTTCTGTCCTTGGCACAGCATTTGCGATTACGACGGGAAAAGGTATGGAGACCGCAATTACGATCGCTATGCCGGCGGCAATCTTGTCAGCGTTTGTTGTCAATCTGTTCTATGGCGTCATTACGCCGATCATGCAAAGGCGGCGGACCGCTTTGCCGAGGAAGGTAAGTATAAGAAGATTGAAGGTGTATTTTTAAGTAATGGATTCTTGTTTGACCTGACGTTCGCAGTGATTGCCTTTGGTGCATTTCTCTTTGGCGGAGATTCAGTTACGGCAGTGGTTAACGCAATTCCAGGATGGCTGACGACAGGTATCGGTATCGCAGCAGGCATTCTGCCGGCACTTGGTTTTGCGCAGCTTATCAATATGATCATGAACAAGAAGGTTGCGGTATTCTTCCTGTTAGGATTCTTGTTAAGCGCATATATGGGAATATCTACGGTTGGTATTGTATGCTTCTCAGTTGTTATAGTGGGAATCTTACTGATCGTGAAGGATTTTGTACCGAATCAACCAGCATTACAGGAGGAATGATGATGACAATGAATTCTAGAAAAACATTAGAGAAAAAGCAGTTAAAGAGTCTCTTCTGGAGATCATTTACCACATCACATGCATGGCATTATGAGAGACAGCAGCATATGTCATTTGAGTTTGCTATGATACCGGTCATCAACAAATTATATGACAAAGAAGAGGACAGGATAGATGCATATAAGAGACATATGGAATTCTACAACTGTCAGACGGCTATGCAGCCTTTTATCTGTGGAGTGGCAGCGGCGATGGAAGAAGAGAATGCCAATAATGAGGAGTTCGATACCTCTTCCATCAGCGCCATGAAGGTAGCTCTTATGGGACCTCTTGCAGGTATTGGTGATTCTCTGATCGGAGGAACACTGCGTGTGATCGCGACTGGTATTGTAGCAGGTCTGTGCATGAGCGGAAGTCTGTTAGGACCGATACTCTTCCTTCTGATCTACAATATCCCGACGATCTTACTTCGTTACTTCGGAGTGAAGTTCGGCTATGGGCTTGGTAATACTTTGATTAGTAAGCTGTCAGAGGGAGACCTGATGAAGAAATTGACGATGGCAATGGCAATCGTGGGATTGATGGTAATTGGTGCGATGGTAGCGATGACTGTCGCGGTAACGACACCGATCGCGTTCAATATCAATGATACAGCATTTTCCTTACAGGAGACTCTGGATAGTATCTTCCGTGCCTGCTTCCGATGGCAGTGACATTGGGACTCTATAAATTGAATAAGAAGCATGTAAGTGTTCTTGTGCAGGTGATCGGTATCATGGTGCTGGGCATTGTGCTTGGGGCGATAGGAATCCTGGGCTAAAGGTACGATAAAAGATAAATAGAAAATACGGAGGAGAGAAATTATGGAATATTGTTTAGATACTGGCGATCTTGAGATGGTCAAAAAGGTGGCAGACCTATACCCAATCAGGTGTTTTAGCATGAACCCGAGTATAGCGGTGAATTGTCTAAGGGGAACAGGAAGAACCTTCCTTCAGAATGCAAAGATGATCCGTGAAGTGATCGGTGAGGACACTCCATTTTATCTGGAGGCAATGGGTGATACTGCAGAAGAGATGATTGAGGATGCGCATAAGATACGCCAAGAGATCAAGGGAAATACAATGATCAAGATCCCGGCGTGTCCACAAGGCTTCAAGGCAATCCGTCTCTTAAAGGAAGAAGACATTCTATGTTCCTGCACCGCGATTTATGATTTTAACCAGGCAATGTTGGCGGCAGAGGCGGGCGCATATTGTGTGGCAGTGTATGTAAGCCGTGTTGATAATTCAGGTGGAGATGGAATTGAGGTAGTAAGAAAGATCAAGGAAGCATTTGTGATGGAAGGGATTGCGTGCAAAGTGTCTGCTGCATCGCTAAAACAGGTAAATTATCTGGAGAAGGCAGCCTCGCGGGAGCTGACAATGTGACAGTAACCTTGGATCTGCTTGAGAAGATGGCGATACATCCATTGACACAGAAGACGTTAGATACCTTTAAGGCAGACTGGGAAAGCCTGTTTGGAGAAGGAATGCGGGTTGCCAATATGACAGAGTGATCTATGGAGTGAGTGACAAGATGAGCAGAAATACAAATTACCGGGCGTGGGGGTCTGTGGGACATTACCTGCAGGGTCCCGGCCTGCTGGAAGAAATTGAGAGTTATACAAGTGGATTCGGTACAAAGCATTTCTATATCATTGATGTATTTTTCTTTGATACATGGACACAGAAGCTGGCAGAGATCTATGAAAACAGTAAAAGTACCTTTCAAAGTGCCGTATTTGAAGGAGAGGTTACCCGAAGTAAGATCAGGGAATTCCAGGAACAGGCAGTGGGAAGTGACATTGATACGGTGATCGCGATAGGCGGAGGGAAGTCCATTGATGTGGCGAAAGTAATCGCGGCGAATCAGGAGTGTTCGCTGGTAGTCTGCCCGACGATCGCGTCTACCGATGCGCCGACCAGTGCAATGTCCATCTTGTATAGTGAAGAGGGAAAGATGAATGAGATCATGCTGCATAAGAAGAATCCGGATCTGGTCTTAGTAGACAGTAAGATGATCGCCAATGCTCCGGTCCGTTTCCTGGTGGCAGGTATCGGTGATGCATTGTCCACGTATTTTGAGGGACTTTCTAATGTTCAGACACAGCATGAGAACTATGTGTGGTGTGACAAGAAGCCATTTGTGAGCACACTCAGTGGACGGGCGGTCGCGAAAGAGTGCTTTGACACCCTGATGGCAGACGGAATCCAGGCGAAGCTGGCATGTGAGAGACATATCCTGGTGCCGGCGCTTGAGAATATTATTGAAAGTAATATTCTTATGAGTGGCCTTGGATTTGAGAATGTCGGCTGCTCTGTGGCACATGCGATTGGGAATGCGATTACGGTTCTTCCAGAAGGAGAACGGATGATGCATGGCGAAAGGGTTGGATTCGGTGTCGTGTGTCAGATGATAGCGGAGCATTATAATCAGGAGATGATAGATCAAGTGCTTAGCTTTTGTGTGGATGTCGGTCTTCCGGTATGCTTTCATGATCTACAGATAGAACCTTCCGAAGGGAATCTACATCTGATAGCAAGGGAATCTCTGGAAGCAGTATCCTGGCAGGCATGCAGCAGAACTTATGGGGAAGAAGATATTGTGCAGATTATGCGGATGGCAGATGCATTAGGCTGTTCTTATCTTTCTAAGAAGTAAAAGAGGAGGATGCCAGACTGGCAGGAGAGTTTGTGAAGCTTGCGAAGTCTCTGGATTCGATGGTGACGATCAAGAAAGCGGACAAAGAAGTCGATGCATCGAGGCTTCTGTCTCTGATGGGATTAGGTGTAAGATGTAACGATGAGGTGATGGTTCGTATAGAGGGCGGTAACGAAGACGCAGCATATGATGATATGAAACAATACTTTGAGGCGAATTTATAAGGGACAGGGGCTGTCGCACTAAAACAGAAATTGAATTGCTCCCCGTCAAGTAGACAATTGAAAAAATATAAATTTTTCCTGCCAGCAGAAATTTATCTGCTGGCAGTTTTTATGCAGCTTGCAAGTAAATTTCATGTTTTTCCATTGATGTTAAAATTCCAAGATTCCTTTGCAAACGTTTGTTGTTGTAGTAATCTATATAATCTTCGATCATTTTTACGAGAGTACTTCTATCAGTGAATCGTTTTCCATAGTATCGCTCTCTCTTCAGAATTCCCCAAAACCCTTCCATTGGTCCATTATCGATACATTTAGCAACTCGCGACATGCTTTGTATTATTCCAGCATTTACAAGTTTTGTATGAAATGTCCTGTTCGTATATTGGAACCCCCTGTCACTGTGAAACAGTGGCTGCGCACCAGGATTTCTAAGTAAAGCATTGTCTATCGTATCAAACACCAAAGCATTGTAGTTCTTATCACGAATAACATACGAAACAATCCGTCTATCATATAGATCCAGTATTGCACTTAGATAAACTTTATGCTTTTCCATTCCAATATAATAATGGAATTCTGTCACATCAGTGAGCCATTTTTCATTTGGTGCTTTGGCAGTGAACTCCCGATTAAGTATGTTTTCCGCTATATACTGAGGGTTTGCAGCCTGTCTTGTGCATCCGTTGTTAGAATACTTGACAGTTGATTTTATATTAAGTTTACGGCAAATGCGTAGTACACGTTTATCGTTTACATCAATACCATGATATCGTTCCAAATCATCTCTGATTCTTCGATAGCCTTTATCCGGTGAGTCTGTATGAATCTTTTCTATCTCGTCAGCAATAAGCCTATTCTTTTGCTCACTTTTAGGAATTTCTCTGTGTAGCCATTTATAATAAGCTGCTCTAGAAACATTACCAAGTTTACAAAGTGCAGCAACTGAATAATTATGATCTTCATGTTCTTCTTTGATTGCCTGATATATATGTTCATGACGGACCAGGCTTAGCCCCGCCTCCTCTCTATTTCTTCGAGTTTTTTTAAAAAAGATGCCTCCATTTCAGCACGTTCTTTCTCTGCTTTTAAAATTTTAACTTCAGCACGCAACTTTTCTAATTCACTCATCTCATCGGGACGTTTTCGTTTGCCACGGTTATCTCTTAAAGCTTCCACTCCACCAGCTTCATATTTGACTATATAATTGCGAGCCTGTTGATAGGACACCTGGTATTGTTCTGCTGTTTGGGCATAATTACGATCATGTGCGATACAATACTGTACTATTTCAACCCGTTCTTCAAAAGTGGTTTTTCTTCCTTTGGTCATGACAATGCTTCCTCCTGTTCCAGAAGATTTTAATTCTTCATGACCATTATACTTCTTTATCCAAGTTTGTAACTTACCTTTTGAACGGATCCCGTATTTTTTGCAAATATCATTTTGAGAACAATAGCCTGCTAAATAATCTAAGACTGCTTGTTGTTTCAATTCTTTGGAATATTTTTTATTTCCTTTCAATGTGAATGTATTTGCTCCCATAGATTCATAGTTTCGAATCCATTGTTGGACAGATGCAAGACTTACATCAAACATATCGGCAATTCGCCGTTGGCTTTCTTTTCCATCCAGATATAGATTTACAGCATATATCTTATCCTCAACAGATACTTTTCTTTTAGACATAAAATATGCTCCCTCCTAAGTGACAAGTTTTTATTATTTCACTTGTCTACCTAGAAGGGAGCATATCAAATTTGATGCGACGGCCCCTTTTTGCTTTATAGGAAAGGTTTGGATGAAGCTACTGGTGAAAAAGAATACACCATGCTATGGAAACAAAAATAGAAATCGGAAGTTGGAGGATACACGCATGAAAATTGTAATCATTAGTGGAAGTGCCAGAAAAGGAAATACGCTGGCAGCAATCAATGCATTTATAAAAGGAGCGTCAGAAAAGAATAAAATTGAAATCATTGAACCCGACAAACTCAACATTGCACCATGCAAGGGATGTGGTGTCTGTCAATGCTCTAAGAGATGCGTCGATAAGGATGATACAAATCCTACAATTGATAAAATTGCTGCCGCAGATATGATTCTTTTTGCTACGCCAGTTTATTGGTGGGGAATGTCAGCACAATTGAAATTAGTCATTGATAAGTG
>ENA-OQIG01001333-OQIG01001333.1-human-gut-metagenome-genome-assembly--contig:-NODE-1333-length-10826-cov-2.091130_pt1 | contig 10826 bp, 17 predicted proteins | sample MGYA00242576_ERZ504741 | MGnify/ENA primary metagenome ERZ504741 (study PRJEB26092, sample SAMD00036436) | human gut metagenome | host: Homo sapiens | study: EMG produced TPA metagenomics assembly of... | reverse complement strand
CCGAAATAGTCAACTTCAGGCTATCCAGAGAGCGGAATTATTCCGCCAAAGTGCGTTTTTGCTGTTCGAGATCGCGTTCAATGCCGTCACGAACATCCTGGGGGATTTTCAGCGCGTCACCCAGTGCATTCAGGTAACTGCGTTCCATAAAATGGTCAATATCAATAGCCGCGCAACTCAGGAAATAGATTTCCAGCGCCTCTTCTTCATTGCGGACCCCGGTAGCCAGGCGTTGTGGATCCAGCGGTTGTTCGATTGCCTGCTCAATGAGTACACGCCCCTGCTCTTCCACGCCGGCTTCACGCAATTGCAGGTCGATTGCCGCACGTTCTTTGGCATCAATATGACCATCACTTTTAGCGGCAAAGACCAGCGCAAGGATCAAACGTTCCGTACGCTCATCCAGCGGCGTACTTTGCGCGCCAAACTGCGGTTCGTCCTGATGCGCCGCGCGAATTTTATCTTTGTATTTATTCCACAGCACCGTACCCGCGACCGCTCCGCCGCCAACCAGTAACGCGTTGGTGCCATATTTCGTAAGAAGTTTACGTGCTGATTTATTTGCGACCAGCAGCCCAGCCAGTCCGCCTAATGCGCCTGGCACTAACAGTTTGCCCAATCCCTGATCCGCAGACGAGGAGGTAGAAGAACTGCTTTGCCCAAGCAGGGATTGCAGTTGATTTAACCAGTTAGCCATATTTGCTCCTCAATAACCATTTTTAGTGCCTGTAGCATAGCGGATGAGGATGTCAGAAAATGTATATCGAGACAAAAGATGCGCAAATAAGCGGGGCGGTAGGCCGTTATTCAAAGAAATTCGCGCCAGGTAAGGTATTTACTGTATATCAGGTGATAAGGGTATTTTAGGTGAAAGTAGTTTGTCGTTTTGAGTGGCATTGTTTGATGCTGATTGCCCGATGCGACGCTGTTGCGTCTTCTCAGGCCTACGATTGTGGTGCGTTCTGGGGCGGACAAGGCACTCGCGCCGCATCCGCCAACGGTCAATCGAATTATCAGAAGCCATTAACGCCGCTGATATTCCGCCATTCCCGCTTTGCAGTCCACGCTGACCTGGTAATGAATATCGGCACTTTTACCACGCACGGTTAGCGGTACTGACCATTTATCATCTTTACCCTGAATGTCCTGCAAACTGACCCAAGCCACGGGATCGGCCTGACCGACAATTTTTGATCATCTGCCCAGCGCGCCACGCGATTTTGTTGATAATCACGTTTTACGCTCGCGGCAATTCCGGCAGCATCCAGACCTTCACACTTTGGGAAAGTGACCGACTTGCTGGTTTCATTATTGGCAGCGAAAACTGATGCGCAAGCAGAAACCAACAACAGCCCTAAAAACGCCCCCTCTTTTTTTTCATGTTTTTCTCCATAGCACAATGATTCAGGAGAAAGCATGGTACAAATTGTCAGGAGCGCAAGTTGCTTCAGGCCGCGTGTGAGGCATCTTCCTCTTCGGATTCAGCACCGACGACCTGTGGGGACGGTAATTTGCCGGTTTTCAGAATGGTGCTCAGCACATCTTTTTGTTCTGCCAGCCATAGCGAAAGGGCTTCACGTTGCTCGTCTTCCATTTGCACTGGAGAATTTGTCAGCCAGGTGTCAAGCAGATCCGCCGTATCAAGCATTTTATCATAAGCATCGGCTTCCTTTTTGCTGGTAAACGACATTTTCTCTTCGCCCTCACGAATGACTACGTATTTAACTTCAACCGCCATTTGCAGCCTCTCATAATAACTGTGATTTTATACAGTATATTTCTTTTCGGTTGAGAAATCAACATCAGCAATAAAGACACGCGCAAACGTTTTCGTTTATACTGCGCGCGGAATTAATCAGGGGATATTCGTTATGACGTTATTAGGCACTGCGCTGCGTCCGGCAGCAACTCGCGTGATGTTATTAGGCGCCGGTGAACTGGGTAAAGAAGTGGCAATCGAGTGTCAGCGTCTCGGCGTAGAGGTGATTGCCGTCGATCGCTATGCCGACGCACCAGCCATGCATGTCGCGCATCGCTCCCATATCATTAATATGCTTGATGGTGATGCATTACGCCGTGTGGTTGAACTGGAAAAACCACATTATATCGTGCCGGAGATCGAAGCTATTGCCACCGATATGCTGATCCAACTTGAAGAGGAAGGACTGAATGTTGTCCCCTGCGCTCGCGCAACGAAATTAACGATGAATCGCGAGGGTATCCGTCGCCTGGCGGCAGAAGAGCTGCAGCTGCCCACTTCCACTTATCGTTTTGCCGATAGCGAAAGCCTTTTCCGCGAGGCGGTTGCTGACATTGGCTATCCCTGCATTGTAAAACCGGTGATGAGCTCTTCCGGCAAGGGGCAGACGTTTATTCGTTCTGCAGAGCAACTTGCTCAGGCATGGAAGTACGCTCAGCAAGGCGGTCGCGCCGGAGCGGGCCGCGTAATTGTTGAAGGCGTCGTTAAGTTTGACTTCGAAATTACCTTGCTAACCGTCAGCGCGGTGGATGGCGTCCATTTCTGTGCACCGGTAGGTCATCGCCAGGAAGATGGCGACTACCGTGAATCCTGGCAACCACAGCAAATGAGCCGCTTGCCCTTGAACGTGCGCAGGAGATTGCCCGTAAAGTGGTGCTGGCACTGGGCGGTTATGGTCTGTTTGGTGTCGAGCTGTTTGTCTGTGGTGATGAGGTGATTTTCAGTGAGGTCTCCCCTCGTCCACATGATACCGGGATGGTGACGTTAATTTCTCAAGATCTCTCAGAGTTTGCCCTGCATGTACGTGCCTTCCTCGGACTTCCGGTTGGCGGGATCCGTCAGTATGGTCCTGCAGCTTCTGCCGTTATTCTGCCACAACTGACCAGTCAGAATGTCACGTTTGATAATGTGCAGAATGCCGTAGGCGCAGATTTGCAGATTCGTTTATTTGGTAAGCCGGAAATTGATGGCAGCCGTCGTCTGGGTGTTGCGCTGGCGACCGCTGAGAGTGTTGTTGACGCCATTGAGCGCGCGAAGCACGCCGCCGGACAGGTAAAAGTACAGGGTTAAACCCGGCAAAAAAACGCTACAAAAATGCCCGATCCTCGATCGGGCATTTTGACTTTTACAGCTTAGCGCCTTCTACAGCTTCACGCGCCAGCTTAGTAATGCGGTCGTAATCGCCCGCTTCCAGCGCATCTGCCGGAACCAGCCAGGAACCACCGATGCACAGCACGCTTTTCAGCGCCAGGTAGTCACGGTAGTTAGCCGGAGAAATACCACCCGTCGGGCAGAAACGGACCTGGGAGAACGGACCCGCGATCGCCTGCAAGGCTTTCACGCCGCCGTTAGCTTCAGCCGGGAAGAATTTGAACTCTTTCAAACCGTAGTCCATACCCAGCATCAGTTCGGAAACAGTGCTGATCCCCGGAATCAGAGGAATAGTCCCTTCGGTAGCAGCTTTCAGCAGCGGCTCGGTCAGACCCGGGCTAATTGCGAACTGTGCACCCGCTTCAGTGACTTCTGCCAGCTGCTGTGGATTCAGCACCGTACCGGCACCCACAATCGCTTCAGGCACTTCTTTGGCGATAGCACGGATAGCATCAACTGCACACTCGGTACGCAGAGTCACTTCCAGAACGCGCACCCCACCAGCAACCAACGCTTTTGCCATCGGCACTGCGTGTTCCAGTTTTTTTACCACGATAACCGGTACAACCGGGCCGGTGGTCAGGATTGATTCTGCACTTGTTTTCCAGTTTTTCATCAGAGTTTTCTCTCGCCTGATTACAAATTTGTCGTCTTAAAAAGTGATACAGGTTGCGCCCTGTTCGGCACCGGACAGTTTTTCACGCAAGGCGCTGAATAATTCACGTCCTGTCCCCACGCGTGACGCGCTCAGGTCAGGAATGTGCGGTTCGCGAGCAGCCAGTTCCGCTTCGTCTACCAGCAACGTCAGTTCGCCTGTCTGTCCATTCACACGAATGATGTCCCGTCGCGCACTTTTGCCAGCAGCCCGCCATCGTAGGCTTCTGGTGTTACGTGGATAGCTGACGGCACTTTACCTGAAGCGCCGGAGAGTCGTCCATCGGTAACTAACGCAATTTTGAAACACCGGTCCAATAATACACCAAGTGGCGGCATGAGTTTATGTAATTCTGGCATTCCGTTCGCTTTTGGCCCCTGATGACGGACAACAACGACACAATCGCGGTCCAGCAAACCCGCTTCAAAGGCCGGCATAACGTCATGCTGGCTTTCAAAAACAACCGCTGGCGCTTCAATCACCTGGTTCTCAACCGGCACGGCAGAGGTTTTCATAACCGCACGGCCCAGGTTACCGCTTAACACTTTTGTCCCACCATGATGAGAGAAAGGTTGTTCGAAGGAAGCGATCACATTGCTGTCGAGTGATTTTTCCGCCCCTTCCCGCCAGTCCAGTTCACCATTATTCAGCCATGGTTCAAGGGTATAACGAGACAGACCAAAGCCTGCCACCGTATTGACATCTTCATGCAGCAGGCCTGCTTTGAGCAGTTCACGCACCAGAACCGGTACGCCACCTGCCGCCTGGAAGTGGTTAATATCGGCCGGACCGTTCGGGTAGAGACGTGCCATCAGCGGTACAACATCAGAAAGGTCAGAGAAGTCATCCCAGTTAATCTGAATACCGGCCGCGCGCGCCATCGCCACCAGGTGCATGGTGTGGTTAGTGGAACCACCGGTCGCCAGCAGTGCAACGATACCGTTCACCACCACTTTCTCATCGATCATCTTACCGATCGGCATCCATTCATTACCATTACCGGTCATGCGTGTAACCTGACGCGCAGCGGCAGCGGTCAAAGCATCGCGCAGCGAGAATCCGGATGAACAAAAGAAGAGCCTGGCAACTGCATCCCCATAAACTCCACCACCATCTGGTTGGTGTTGGCAGTACCGTAGAAAGTACATGTTCCCGGCGCATGGTAAGACGCGGCCTCTGACTCCAGTAAGGCCATGCGGTCCACTTTACCTTCGGCATAAAGCTGGCGAATACGCACTTTTTCTTTATTTGGCAAACCGCTTGCCATCGGTCCAGACGGCACAAACACCGCAGGCAAATGACCAAACGACAGGGCTGCCATCGTCAGACCTGGGACAATCTTGTCGCATACACCGAGGAACAGAGCACCATCAAACATGTTATGGGACAGCCCCACCGCCGCAGACATCGCAATCACTTCTCGGCTTAACAGCGACAATTCCATTCCATCCTGCCCCTGGGTGACACCATCACACATCGCCGGAACACCACCCGCAACCTGACCAACCGCATTCGCTTCATGCAGGGCTTTACGAATGATTTCTGGATAGTGTTCATAAGGCTGGTGCGCGGAGAGCATGTCGTTATAGGAGGTGATGATGGCGATATTGTTACGCAACATGCTTTTCAAAGAGGCTTTGTCTCTGGCTGGCAGGCAGCGAAACCGTGTGCCAGGTTACCGCATGCCAACTGCGAACGATGAACGGTCGACGTTTTCGCTTGTTCTATCCGGCCGAGATAAGCAGAGCGAGTCTCGCGAGAACGTTCAATGATTCGATTTGTTACGCGTAACAATTGTGGATTCATAAAGGCTCCTGAAATTGAGTTGTCAGAGCAGGATGATTCACAACGCGTTTCATTCAGAGGATTTATGAGTGAAACGCCTGTAACCGGAGCTCATAGGGCAAAAACGTTTCAGTCAGTGTAATAAAAAAAGCCTCGTGGGTGAATCCGCACGAGGCCTGAAAGTGTAAAAATTGTTCTACAATCTGCGCAAGATCATGTTACCGGTAAAATAACCATAAAGGATAAGCGCAGATATTACTCAAACTCATTCCAGGAACGACCATCACGGGTAATCATCGCCACCGAGGCAACGGGTCCCCAGGTTCCGGCCTGATACGGTTTCGGCGCATCATTGTCCATCGCCCACGCCTCAGTAATGGAGTCTACCCATTTCCAGGCTTCTTCCACTTCATCACGACGTACAAACAGTGCCTGAATACCACGCATGGTTTCCAGCAGCAGACGTTCATAGGCATCCGCCAGATGCGTCTGATTAAAGGTTTCTGAATAGCTCAGATCCAGCTTGGTGATTTGCAGGTTATGTTTGTGGTCAAGGCCAGGAACTTTATTCAGTACCTGGATATCCACGCCTTCATCAGGTTGCAGACGGATAGTCAGTTTATTCTGCGGCAGATCCTGCCACGACTCTTTAAACAGATTCAGTTCAGGTGTTTTGAAATAGACCACGACTTCAGAACATTTGGTCGGCAGACGTTTACCAGTACGCAGGTAGAATGGCACACCGGCCCAGCGCCAGTTATCAATGTCGACGCGGATCGCCACGAAGGTTTCTGTATTGCTGCTCTTGTTCGCGCCCTCTTCTTCCAGATATCCCGGCACTTTTTTGCCCTGGGCGAAGCCCGCAGTATATTGCCCACGTACGGTTTTTTCGCGTACGTTGGAGCGGTCGATGCGGCGCAGGGACTTCAGTACTTTCACTTTTTCATCGCGGATGCTGTCTGCGCTCAGGTCAGATGGCGGAGACATCGCAATCATGCAGAGAATTTGCAGCAGGTGGTTTTGGATCATATCGCGCATCTGACCGGCTTTATCAAAATAGCCCCAGCGCCCTTCGATCCCCACTTCTTCTGCCACGGTAATCTCAACATGATCAATGGTGCGATTGTCCCAGTTATTCACAAACAGGGAGTTAGCAAAACGCAGCGCCAACAGGTTCAGCACCGTTTCTTTACCAAGATAGTGGTCGATACGGTAAACCTGGCACTCCTCGAAGTATTCGCCAACCTGATCATTGATTTCCTGCGAGGTCGCCAGCGACGTCCCCAGCGGTTTCTCCATGACTACGCGTGCCGGTTTAGCATTCAGTTTTGCCTCGCCAAGCCCTTTGCAAATTGCGCCAAAAGTGCTGGGCGGCATGGCAAAGTAGTTAATGGTGATACGATTTTTTTGATCCAGCATCGCGCCGAGACGGTTGAATGCAGCAGTGTCATTGACATCGAGATTACAAAAATCCAGACGTGCACTCAGGGTGTCCCATAAACCTTCATCAATGGTTTCTTTCATGAAAGTTTCGAGCGCCTCGCGGACAACTTTGGTATATGCCGCTTTATCCCAGTCAGCACGCCCTACGCCGATAATCCGGGTGTCCGGGTTGAGCTGACCGGCTTTTCCAGTTGATACAGGGAAGGCAGCAATTTACGACGCGCAAGGTCGCCTTTCGCGCCGAAAATGACCAGGTCACAGGCCTGGGCTGTTTGCGTTACCGCCATGTCATTCTCCTTAAGTTAACTAACCCGGTACTTAAGCCAGGGTATACTTGTAATTTTCTTACGGTGCACTGTACTGCTTTTACGAGCTTGCGAAAACTGTAAACGCTTATCCACCCGTGCGATTACGGGAAAAGCGCGCAAAGTGCGGCAAAACTGATAAAAAATCATCGTTTTCCATTCGGTAAAAATCTGACACTGATCATGTTATGAAAAAAAATAACAACTTTTTTATCTGCTTTTGTCATTAACACGGCACACAGGCGTAATATCTGACAAAACTGCATTTCGATTTCTTTCAGTGCGGAAATCGTCATTACCCGTGAGTCTCTTTACATCATGAATATGCTGGAAAAAATCCAGTCTCAGCTGGAACATTTGAGCAAATCAGAGCGCAAAGTTGCCGAGGTCATTCTGGCTTCGCCCGATAACGCGATCCATTCGAGTATTGCTGCTATGGCACTGGAAGCCAATGTTAGCGAACCGACGGTGAATCGTTTCTGTCGCAGCATGGACACGCGCGGTTTTCCTGATTTTAAACTTCATCTGGCACAGAGTCTGGCGAATGGCACTCCCTATGTTAATCGCAACGTCAATGAAGATGACAGCGTTGAATCATACACAGGGAAAATATTTGAGTCCGCAATGGCAACGCTCGATCATGTCCGTCATTCACTGGATAAATCTGCCATCAACCGCGCCGTCGACTTGCTCACTCAGGCAAAAAAAATCGCCTTTTTCGGATTAGGCTCTTCAGCCGCCGTTGCCCACGATGCGATGAATAAGTTCTTTCGTTTTAATGTTCCGGTGGTGTACTCCGATGATATTGTGCTGCAACGCATGAGTTGTATGAATTGTAGCGACGGAGACGTGGTGGTGCTGATTTCTCACACTGGAAGAACAAAAAATCTGGTCGAGCTGGCGCAGCTGGCTCGCGAAAACGACGCAATGGTGATTGCCCTCACCTCTGCGGGTACCCCGCTCGCCCGGGAAGCAACGCTGGCAATTACCCTCGACGTACCGGAAGATACTGACATTTATATGCCCATGGTTTCTCGACTTGCACAGCTGACCGTGATAGATGTGCTGGCGACAGGATTTACTTTGCGACGCGGTGCAAAATTCAGAGATAACTTGAAGCGGGTCAAGGAAGCGCTGAAGGAATCGCGTTTTGATAAGCAGTTACTTAATTTAAGTGACGATCGCTAAAAACGACTGTCACTGTCCTAATCTTATACGACATCCGAATGAGATTAATTTATCGCCATCGCGGCGTTATTTCATTCGATTTCATGTTCAAGCAACACCTGGTTGTTTCAGTCAACGGAGTATTACATGTCCAGAAGGCTTCGCAGACAAAAATCGTTACCACGTTAGGCCCAGCAACAGATCGCGATAATAATCTTGAAAAAGTTATCGCGGCGGGTGCCAACGTTGTACGTATGAACTTTTCTCACGGCTCGCCTGAAGATCACAAAATGCGCGCGGATAAAGTTCGTGAGATTGCCGCAAAACTGGGGCGTCATGTGGCTATTCTGGGTGACCTCCAGGGGCCCAAAATCCGTGTATCCACCTTTAAAGAAGGCAAAGTTTTCCTCAATATTGGGGATAAATTCCTGCTCGACGCCAACCTGGGTAAAGGTGAAGGCGACAAAGAAAAAGTCGGTATCGACTACAAAGGCCTGCCTGCTGACGTCGTGCCTGGTGACATCCTGCTGCTGGACGATGGTCGCGTCCAGTTAAAAGTACTGGAAGTTCAGGGCATGAAAGTGTTCACCGAAGTGACCGTCGGTGGTCCCCTCTCCAACAATAAAGGTATCAACAAACTTGGCGGCGGTTTGTCGGCTGAAGCGCTGACCGAAAAAGACAAAGCAGACATTAAGACTGCGGCGTTGATTGGCGTAGATTACCTGGCTGTCTCCTTCCCACGCTGTGGCGAAGATCTGAACTATGCCCGTCGCCTGGCACGCGATGCAGGATGTGATGCGAAAATTGTTGCCAAGGTTGAACGTGCGGAAGCCGTTTGCAGCCAGGATGCAATGGATGACATCATCCTCGCCTCTGACGTGGTAATGGTTGCACGTGGCGACCTCGGTGTGGAAATTGGCGACCCGGAACTGGTCGGCATTCAGAAAGCGTTGATCCGTCGTGCGCGTCAGCTAAACCGAGCGGTAATCACGGCGACCCAGATGATGGAGTCAATGATTACTAACCGATGCCGACGCGTGCAGAAGTCATGGACGTAGCAAACGCCGTTCTGGATGGTACTGACGCTGTGATGCTGTCTGCAGAAACTGCCGCTGGGCAGTATCCGTCAGAAACCGTTGCAGCCATGGCGCGCGTTTGCCTGGGTGCGGAAAAAATCCCGAGCATCAACGTTTCTAAACACCGTCTGGACGTTCAGTTCGACAATGTGGAAGAAGCTATTGCCATGTCAGCAATGTACGCAGCTAACCACCTGAAAGGCGTTACGGCGATCATCACCATGACCGAATCGGGTCGTACCGCGCTGATGACCTCCCGTATCAGCTCTGGTCTGCCAATTTTCGCCATGTCGCGCCATGAACGTACGCTGAACCTGACTGCTCTCTATCGTGGCGTTACGCCGGTGCACTTTGATAGCGCTAATGACGGCGTAGCAGCTGCCAGCGAAGCGGTTAATCTGCTGCGCGATAAAGGTTACTTGATGTCTGGTGACCTGGTGATTGTCACCCAGGGCGACGTGATGAGTACCGTGGGTTCTACTAATACCACGCGTATTTTAACGGTAGAGTAAGTACGTTGCCGGATGCGGCGAAAACGCCACATCCGGCCTACAGTTCAATGATAGTTCAACAGATTTCGAATATTCTGAAGCAAACTTGAACTTATCATCAGGCGAAGGCCTCTCCTCGCGAGAGGCTTTTTTTATTTGATGGGATAAAGATCTTTGCGCTTATACGGCTGGATTTCGCCCGGTTTGCGAGTTTTCAGCAATTTTAGTATCCAGGTGTATTGTTCTGGTCGCGGACCAACAAAAATCTCGACTTCTTCATTCATCCGCCGCGCAATCGTATGATCATCCGCCTCTAACAGATCATCCATCGGTGGGCGCACCTGAATCGTCAGACGATGCGTCTTGCCATCATAAATCGGAAACAGCGGTACAACGCGCGCACGGCACACTTTCATCAAACGACCAATCGCGGGCAACGTCGCTTTATAGGTGGCAAAGAAATCCACAAATTCGCTGTGCTCTGGGCCATGATCCTGATCGGGTAAATAATATCCCCAGTACCCCTGACGTACCGACTGGATGAATGGTTTAATACCGTCATTTCTCGCATGCAGACGACCGCCAAAGCGACGACGCACCGTGTTCCAGACATAATCAAAAACCGGGTTGCCCTGATTATGGAACATCGCTGCCATTTTCTGCCTTGCGAGCCATCAGCATGGCAGGAATATCGACGGCCCAACCGTGCGGCACCAGAAAGATAACTTCTCGTTATTACGCCGCATCTCTTCGATGCATCTCCACCCTTGCCAG
>ENA-OQIG01001332-OQIG01001332.1-human-gut-metagenome-genome-assembly--contig:-NODE-1332-length-10829-cov-1.581760_pt1 | contig 10829 bp, 11 predicted proteins | sample MGYA00242576_ERZ504741 | MGnify/ENA primary metagenome ERZ504741 (study PRJEB26092, sample SAMD00036436) | human gut metagenome | host: Homo sapiens | study: EMG produced TPA metagenomics assembly of... | reverse complement strand
GTGTATTGTAGTTTGATACAAAGTATGATAAAAATATTATAGACATAACTATTTTTCATTTATTTACTTTTATGTCCTTGTTTATTTTTAATCTAAATAGATGGCCTAGCTTTAGGTCCCCTTAAGAACTTCTGCATACCTTGTTTGAAATGCTCAATTTCTTGTTAAATTGAGACTCTAATCAATTAATCTTTGAATTTCAATACCTGCGCTCGCTAAAATTTGATTTTAACAAGCAGCAGGTATTTGTAATTCAGCAGACTCTACTTAATAATTTATTGAAGACTGCTATCATTTTGCTCTGTCATCCTAAGCTTGCCGAAGGATCTACTCTTTATTTATATCAAAGAAAAGATTCTTCACTACGCTCTGAATGATAGAATGATACTTCTATCTGGCCTTTGATACACTCTTTCTTCTAGTTATAATATAGCACTTTACTAATTGTTAAATGCATTCCATTATCAATACAACTTGAAAGAGGAATTTATAACCTCAAACTATATCTTTTAAAGAATTAGTCTACCCTATCCAACTCTATTGTAGCTATTTTATCTTTATCAGACTAGCTTCATTTTGTATAAGAGTTATGTGATTTTTGGTATAACTTTTAATTACCAAGGAGCCCCGGCAAGTTGAAACGCAATATCATTAAATGTAATATAGCTCCCTTCTATCATGTAGGTAATATCAAATTCATCATAATCTTCCCAAACCACTTTTCCTTTTTGGGTATCTACGAATTGTATACCGATACCTCTATCTTTCAAACTCCATGCGGCACAATGTCCGGTGCCACGCCATGAAGTTTGATAGAGAGCTTCGGGAGTGAGTTGCCCCACCTGTTCCTGCTCTTCATTGTCCTGATCATCACAAGCTATAAAGCAAAAAGCTACTAAAAACAAAGCGAAGAGCATCAATAAAGAGGACTGTTTTATATTATATTTCATATCTAATTAAGTTTTCAATTTACAAAAATAGTTTATATATTAACATGATTCTTACATACATAAGCATCTGTTTTCAACTCTAACAGGACAAATGAATTATTGTCTTTATATGAGTTTGATGTCTACTTTGATTTCGTGTTTTAGCATTATCCTCAATGTCTATAATCCAATGATTTTATATGAATTTGCTAATGTTGTTATTGATATTTTCTTTTCAGGTAGTGATTCTATCCAGTTTCTAATGCCATAGATATCTAAGATTCTATCGTCCCCTTTATTTATGTAATATGATAAGCAAAGATGAGTAGCAGGATCGTAAATATATTCAATATTAGTCTTTTCATAATAAAATCTATAAAAGTTTCTTTCATTAAATCCTGTTAGTTCTATGCATAATGGTGATTTTAAAGTAGGATTCAGTTTAGTCTCTTTATTATATGATATTTCTATGTCAGAACTAAAAAACTTAGATTTTTCAGTTGCTATTTTTTCTACTTTCTGCATGAAAACTTCATTGTTCTCATTTTTTCTTAATTCTTCATCTGTAGCGGATGACGCCATAGCGTCACTCAATATTATTCTATCTGTTTGCCTTGTAACTAAAACGGCTGCTACATCATAAAGAGCTTCATTGGAAGGTGTTGTACGGGCGAGAACTCTCACGATTTCAATGCGTGGAGGTACTAGCTCTTTGTTCGCAGGTAGTATCTCGTTGAAGGTGTCATCAAGGCGTTGTTTGAAATTTTGCTCGAGTACAAAGGCTGATAGAGGATACAGGCTATTGTCTGCTATATCTATCATTGTATTGTTAGCCATGTCTTTTAAAGAATATCTCCACGGTGTTAAGTCTATATTGATATTAGAAACTTTTGTATTTATTGCTACGCTTTGACTTACTTCCCCTCCAAATGTTTTCATATCTAAATAAGTATCTGTACTTTTAAAGGTTTTTGTTGCGTCAAAGTTGGAACCGTTGAAACCTAAATTAATACTAGTAGCGTTATTGAGGTTAATTACTGAAGTGTTTATAGAAGTATACATGTCATCTTCTTTTTGTTGAGCGGTTGTCCCTTCTTTGGCTTTGCTTGCGAATAAGGCATAAACCTTTCCTCCTGTAAAATAATCTGTTAATATGAATTCACCAAATTCGTTAAGTATGGATGCCATTGGGGCATTATATAGGATATTTGTGAAAATATGATTCTGAAATTGGCTTATATACCATAGTCTTGAACTTGGTAAATGATTTAATGTGGATTGCCCTTTTAGAAAAGAAACTTCGAGTTTACCATAAGTAGCTTTTTCTATATTACCGAATAACTTTGTGATTGCTTCCTTTTTTTTCTGTTGCGAAAACTTTTAGGATTGAAAGTAAACTCAGATGATACCTTTTTGCCAAATCTTGAATCATACAAGTATTTGTCGAGATTATTATAAGTGAAAATATTAGTCTCTGTTACAGTTATAAGTTTCTCTTGTAGATAAGAAGGTCTATATTTTCTTATAGAGTCAATGTCTATTATTGGAAAGCCTAAACTATTTATGCTTCCTTGTATATAATCCCCATTTTTTATTTTATAACTGTATCCAAGGAAGGTTCTGTCTTCGCCTGAAACGCTATTTCTGGTTTGTGGCTTGTTTAATATGAACTTCTTTATTAAGGGTAAGGGAAGATTTGGATTTCTTTCTTGTAGTATAATGTTGCCTTCTGTATTTTGTCCATTATTTGTCGGAATAATGTCGAGATTCTCAATATCATTTGTGCAGGATGCAAATGATATTATTGACATTATTATTGTTGCGGAGATATTAGATTGTTTCATGTTTCTTATGGTTGATACTTTGGTGAATTTTATTAATAAGAAGATTTTGATAGTAATAAAAAGGAATAATGCATCTGCTATTAGACAGATGTAAGACTCCTATTTTCAGGCTATTTCCTTGGAATGGTAATTGTTAGTAGAAAAAGGTTTTACTAGTTGACTCTCGTTAATTTTATCATGCGAGAATTGGTAAAAGCCGCTTTGCTATCAGCAATTTCTAGAGAATTTCCGTTGTATTTTTGTTGTATCCAATTTCCATGAATAGGAAGAGGACCATCAATGTACATAAATTTGTCACTGATTTCATATTCAAAACTTATTGTCTCAGGATCAATATGATAATCAAATTTATACTCACAAACACCTTTTTTTCTGTATAAAAAACGATTTTTATCGATCCTTTTGAGTCAATTTCTCCATTTGTTAGGTAAAGGAATTCTCCTTCCCATTCAGTTTGTTTTAATTCACTTGCGCTAAAGATAAACTCTTTTTCAGTTTTTCTTATCTTCTTCATCACTACAGTTAAATAATAGGATGCTAAATGATAATAATAGAAGCGTTTTGATTGTATTCATAATAGTTATTTGTTAAGTCTGAATAAAGATAATGTTTTATTATTAATGTTCCTAATAAATCTATGTTTATTAGGAACATTAATTCTGTTTATTGTTACTACAAACCATATATTTTGTATCTCTGATACAGAGTTGTCATAGTAACTGCCTTAATGGGGATGCCGTTTACCCAATCTAATATTCCATATGCATCAGGAATATAGTCATCATCATAGTATGCAAAGCAATACATAGATGTTGGATTATATATGTACCAAATATTAGTGTTGGCATTTTTGAACTTGTACATACCTTTCTCATCCACATTGTTTATCTGGAATGAAAGAGTAGTCTGTATAATTGGATTTATAGTCTTATTGGGATCTGCTTTAATTTTTAATTGGTAGTATTTACTTTTCTCATCTTTTATTGCATTACTTTTGGTAAGAAATGTTGCGGGAATGCTGTTAGCTTTTAATTCTTCATCGGATTGACTAGCAGCATCTGGGTTCGAGAATATAAGCTTATCTCCTTGTCTTGTATTGAGCACAGGAACAATATCATATAATTTTTCTCCCGAATTGCTTTTGCGAATATACATCTTTATAATCTCTATATATGGTTCTTCAAGACTCTCTTGATATTGAAAGTCCATGTGAGTATCATTATATCTTTGTTTAAAATTCTCTTCCAAAATAAAATCGGATATGGGATATAGTCCACCATCTTGCAGATCAATCATAGTATGTGTTTTGGGATCGTTTAACGATTGCAGCCAAGGGGTTAAATCAATAGAATAGTTCGTAATATCATAGGGGGGAGTTGAAATGCTGTAACCATACGCTCCACCAAGAGTTTTGATGGAATATGATAATGCGGAGAATTTGTTGGTTATTGTTTCTGAGTTTTCTCTCTTTGTTCCAATGGATAAGTTTCCTGAAGCAGAATGAATTGTGTCGCTTGGAGCTGTTGGCTTTTTATTTTTCCATTCATAGGATGCATTTATCGCTACATCCATATCTTTCTCTTTGCTGTCGAATTGTATACTATTTGTGTCAACTCCGTAAAAAAGTGCTGAAGCCCGTCCTCCTGTATAGTAGCCAGTTAGGACAAATTCTCCATAACTTTGCATTAATTCCACCATAGATGAATTATATAATGCATCTACGAATAATTCATCTAAATAATCAGCTGCAATTTTTCTCAATGCACTAGGTGCTGTTTGCAAGTTTAACATTCCATTGACTACCTCTATACTGAGTTCTCCATGGACTACCTTCTCACTATCATCTGTATTATGGACAAAGGTCTCTTTGATAGTTTTTTGTCTTCCAAATTTGAATGGTCCAAGATTTAGAGAAAAACCGGACTTTACTGTTTTAGTGAAAGTTTTATTCTTCTCTAAACGATCGAAATCAGAATAAGATAAAGCCTTTGTCTCTGTTGTTCTTAGTTCTTTGGGATTGATGTATGAAGGGTACCTTTCGAGTAACTTCTTCATGTTGACAACCGGGTATTTGGCGTTAGCGAAATCACCGATAATAGAAGTTCCATTTTCTACTGCATAAGAGCATCCAAGGAAGTCTGTAGCATCGGTGAAGGATGCTCTTGTCGTGACTCTTTGGGCTGTTTTTTTCGACCACACTCTAGGTAACTAGAGTTACGTTCTTGCAAGATGATTTCTGATGTGGAATTGCTTTGATTATCTACCGGAGTATAATTATTAGTTTCCTCCTCATTAGTGCATGATATTGTGAACAATATTATACATAGGGATATAAATAACTTCTTCATTTTGCGTATAATTTAAAAAGTGAGTGGTGATGATTGAGTAACGTTTTTGATGTTAGCTTTTCCTTTTGCACTTCGTTGAGTATCTAAGTTTACTTCTTCATAATCCGGTTCGGCTATTTCATCAACATATATTCTTCCGCTCCAACGTCCGGGTAGTTTAGCTTCTCTAATCTCTTTATCTTTTTCATTAAAATATTCGATAGTAGCGACATAATCTACTGATACATCATAAGCTTTAAAATAATATGTCAGTGTGAGCTTGTACGCGGTTTGACTGCTACAGGAATTTCCTTATATAGTGTTCTCAGTACTGTTCTGCGGATGCCGGGCTCATATTTCGTATCAACGGGAACTTTATTATTAGGTACAAGGTCTATTTCTCCTAATGTTACGGTGGGGAGTGCAAATTCTAGGTCCGATGCCGGGACTTGAAATGCAATACCTTTCTCTTCTTCAAAATAAGAATTGTCTTTCATTTCTTTAATGAACTTCAGATTATCCCGCTTTTCTTGAAATGAAACATTTGTGGTTGCTTGTTGGATAGAAATATTTTCTCTTTGAATTACGGTAGCAGAATATGGATTAATAAATTCGAGTTTCTTTAGAGTGAATGGAGCATTGGGAGTGATGGTGAACTCTTGTTCTGCCTTTTGTGAGTATTGACTATAACCCAGATTGCTTCCTTGTACTTCAACCACATAGTTAAAAACATCCCACCAACCGCCACTTCCTTGTCCGATATACGATTCACTTTGAATAACGTACCCTCCCGGATTATTGCTTGCGGGTATAATATCCCAAGAAGCAGAAAACTCATTCGGGGAGTTAGTAGTCATGGCTAATACGACTTTCTGGTTTGGATTACTTGTATAGTGACCTACAGCCAGAGGTGTTTCAGATTGGCATGAATAAATTAAATAGGGAACTCCTACAATTGACGGGGGGATTGTAACATAAAATTGTTTGTAAATATCTGCTCTACGGCCATCTACATCTACTTTCCCTCCTCTGCCACTAGCTGTAAGATAACCTCCGCTTGTTGCTCTCAATGTAAAAGGCATTTCCCGAATAGCCACATGTTCTCAGAAAAATATTGGCCGTAATTACTGGAAGCCGCTCTAGTCTTTGTTTTCTTTAGTTCATCCATTCTTTCTTTTAATGCTTTTAACTCGTCTGTCATTTTAAGTGGTTCAAGACTATCAACTGACAGTGCCTTTGTCTCTGCGGATGTAACTAATTCTTCTGACGAGGATTGAATCTCACTTTCAATTTCATTCTCACATGAGAATAAAAATAGTGCGCTGCAACACAATGCTACTAAAAATCTAGAAATGTTTTTCATAAATATTATTTTTATAGGATTAATATTGGCGTTATGACAGGACAAATGAATCGTCTTTAATATGTGTTGATGTCTACTCGATTTCAAACTCTCCAATGAGAGTCACATCTTTTTCTATATAGAGAAGTTCATATTGCCCCGTCTTGAAGCCACTCACATCTATTGATAGATTTCCAGGTTATCAGGAGTTGTCATATCTTGAAACACAATGTTTCCATTCTTGTCTTTAACCTGAAACGTGACTGGCTCGTTCGGTTTTTCAAAAAACTGCACTTCGATGTTATGACCTTCGAGAACTGCTTCTATGGGTATAAAAACAACTGACTTCTGGCGTTCACTCCATCCTTAAAAACTAAAATTTTGCTTTTGTGTGTTGATAAAATATTGGCTTCCATCGTTATGAATGAAAGGGCAATTAATAATAATGTAATACTTAGCTTTCTCATATCTTTAAATGTTTTCTGCAAAGTTATTAAAATATGAGGGACTAAGTATGAGAACTACTAGTTTTGATATGGACAGGCGGTGGCTGATAATCAGTCACTTACGATTTAGATATGTACTGTGAACATGACATCGGTAATATCTCTATAAAATATGGATATTAATGCATATTCTTAATCAAATATTCATATAATGAAGAATTAGTCGGGAATGTGATATTGAGTTTCAGTTTAAGTCTGGAACGCTTTTTACTTACGGAATTGGGGGCAATATTTAATAGTTTTGCTTCTGTATTGGTATCGAATCCAAAAAGGTACAAACAGCAATATTGAAAATCTTCTTCCGGTAAGTTCGGACCTAAGCTATATATATAATTATAAAGTTCAGGATATATGGTTGTTATTTCATTTGTAATGGCTTTCCATCGTTTTTCCGTTATGAGCGATTTATTATTTCCCGGTATGTTTTGATTCCCCAATTTTGTTAGTTCTTTGTATAGAGGTGAATCTATAAGTAATTTATTTTGTAGTTTTCTATAATTGGCAGATAAACGAACGATGTCTTCTTGCAGCTGATCATAATTTTCGTCTTTTTCTTTGAATGTATTTAATAAACTTCGTTTTCTTTTCAAGCTCAAGAGAAAGTGTGTATAGGTTTAACTTCATCTTATCTTAATTCTTTTTGCTTGTTTTAAGATTTTCTCTTTTGCTTGTTTTCTGTATAATAAATATCCTATAACTATTAACAGCAGAGCTGCAATACAGATAACAGAAACTATGATGTAGTTCTGTTGCTTCATTTTTAGATTATCTATTTCTTTGCTGATTTTCAGGTGATTATATTTATGTTCTATGTTCAGTATCTTAGACTGGATGTTGCTATATACCGTGGAATCTAATATATTAGTATAGTCTTCCAGATAAGTGAGTGCTTGCTCATATTTTTTTTCTGACTTGTATATCTGGTAATATAGATATTTAATACTATAAGTATAAGTAGGATCATCTTGTGGAATCTTTTGCAGGAGTTCTTTTGCTTGATTTTAAGAGTCAGATGCTATGTATAAGCTAATTAATGCCATGTAATTAGGCATTTTTTCTCTTCCTTCCAACGCTTTGTAGAAGAACTTTTTAGCTTTATCGTATTTGTTATGCATTACATATATGTTGCCCAGAGTGTTTTCGATTGAAGCTTTTACATCTTTATCCTCTGAAGTTTCGGTTATAGAATCTGCCATAAGCAGAATTTCAAGGGCACGGGATATTGAATCAGTGCATGCGTATTCACGCCCCATATCTCTTAGAGCACAAGCGTAGCTATCAGTGTTATTTTCTTTTTTTGAAATTGTCGGCAGCCATTTCGTATTTTTTGATTAGCTTCTGTTCGCATGGCTTTCTCTCTATATAAGTCGCCTATATAGCTATATGTATACCCAACTAAATTATAGAGTTTATTCTTTTCGCCAATCTCTAACGCATTAGTATATATAGACATTGCTTTGTCATAATCCCCGTCATTTGCATAGGAACGTCCTAAATAAATTAAGATTTGTACTTGTTCATTGGGTTTACCGTAGGATGAATACCAAGCGTTAGCTCGCTCGAATTGATAAGATGGCAATAGGATATTAAAGATTTCGTCAGTGACTTTGCCCGATAACATACACCAACGTGCAAAGGTTTATCATCCAGCTGCTCCGGAGATGCTATGTTTCCAGTATGCTTGATGCGCTATCCAGGATTTACTTCTATGATTTTTTCAACCTCATCCAGTTGTTTGTCCAAAGTGGATTGTTGTTTGCTGCACCCTACTAATAAGAATGTAGCTAGAATAGTTATCAATGTACTGCTTTTCATCTGTTTGTCGTAATTTAGTTCGTTGTAGAAACTATCCAAAAAGAATGTTTTGCTTGTCGTCAAAGCAGGAATGTTATCTTCCTATTGTTACAAAAGTAAGAATTTAATTTATATAATGCCATTTATTATGTTTTTATTCTTGTAACTTGATGTCAAATAGGTAATTTCATAAATCAAGAAGTTATTGTTTACCGCTCTTTTAGATGCAAATGATCCTATATTCTCCAGTCTTTCAATTGGTATTATCATATTATCTCACCGATATCTTCATCGTTCTACCCGGGTGATATGATTATCGCACTTAGGTGAACTGATCGTGTCACAGTAGTAGACAGTTCGTCCTACCCGGGTGGAAGATGAAGATATCGGTAAGAAAACATGCAGATGTAGGTATCAAAAGAGAAGGATATAGGTAGCAGCATAACATATGAAGCCTTAAAAACAATGAGAGATACCCTTGAAGTGGATGAGAGATACGTGAAAAATAGCTGTTTGAATGAAGAAAAGAGTGAGAGACACCTGTTTGAAAAGGATCTCTCACTCTTTATATTGCTGATTATCTACGGCTTATCTTAATGGAATGAGACCGTGAGACCAAAAAGTTTTTTTTATTTCTGGGGAGGAGGTGTGGGGCTTATCCCAACAACTCTTTTACTTTTGCAGAAATAGCACGGCCTTCTGCCAGTCCTGCCAACTTCTTGGAGGCAACTCCCATCACCTTACCCATATCTTTTCCGCTGGTAGCACCTGTTTCGGCAATGATTTCCTTCAATGCAGCTTCCAGTTCTTCAGCAGTCATTTGTTTGGGCAAATAAGCTTCCATTACGGCAACCTGTGCCAGTTCTCCGTCAGCCAGATCCTGGCGTCCCTGTCCGATATAGATTTCGGCAGAGTCCTTACCTTGTTTCACCAGTTTCTGAATGATTTTCAAGGCAGCTTCGTCTGTCAGTGTATCGTTGGCTCCCGGAGCTGTTTTAGCTTCGATGAAGAATTTCTTTATGTTTCTTAAAGTCTCCAAGGCAACTTTATCTTTTGCCTTCATTGCGTTTTTAATGTCTTCGCTGACTTTGTCAAATAAATCCATGATGATATTTATATTTTAATTATTTACAATTTGTAATAGCAAGGGGAAGAACCATCTAGAAAGTGATTACTCCGTCATTGTCCGTAGCCTCTTCCATGGCAACTTCCTCTTCAAGAGCCGCTTTCGTCTTGATCTTCAACAGCTTCGTTTTATCGCGCGTGTAAGTAGGAGATTCCTCTATCATGGCGATGATGTCGTCGTTGTCCAAATCTTCGGTATTGAAGATATAGATATGGCGACGGCTGCGCAGGCTTTTCTTTCCGATGCCGGCACTTTCACCGTATGCCTTGCGGATACGCTCTTTATTCTTCTCCTTCTCTTCTTCAAGCTGCAACTGGCGTTCTTCTTCCTCCTGGCTGCGGGCTTCGTGCAGTGTGTCCATACCGGGCACGTCTTCTACACCAAATCCGGTGGCGAGTACGGTGATCTTTACTTTGGTGTCCAGAGAGTTGTCTACGGCGACACCCCAGATTACTTCCACACCTTCGCGGAACTTGCTCATGAACTCGTGTATCTCGTTCATTTCTTCCATCATCAGTTCGGACGTGGGACAGAAGGATACGTTCAACATCACCTTTTTAGCGTTGAAGATGTCGTTGTTGTTCAGCAACGGAGAGTGGAGGGCATCATCGATAGCTTTGGTGACACGGTTCTCGCCTTCTCCGAATCCGGTACTCATGATGGCTACACCACCGTCTTTCAGGATGGTCTTCACATCGGCAAAGTCCAGATTCACCGTACCACGCATGGTGATAATCTCGGCGATACTCTTTGCAGCGATGGAAAGCGTATCATCGGCCTTGCCGAAAGCATTCATGAAGGTAAGGTCGGCATATATTTCGCGCAGGCGCTCGTTGTTGATGACCAGCAGGGCATCTACGTGCTGGGCGATACGTTCGACGCCGTCCAGTGCCTGAATTGATTTTCTTTCTCCTTCGAAAATAAATGGAATGGTGACAATACCTACTGTCACGAATATCCA
>ENA-OQIG01001331-OQIG01001331.1-human-gut-metagenome-genome-assembly--contig:-NODE-1331-length-10831-cov-1.825392_pt1 | contig 10831 bp, 16 predicted proteins | sample MGYA00242576_ERZ504741 | MGnify/ENA primary metagenome ERZ504741 (study PRJEB26092, sample SAMD00036436) | human gut metagenome | host: Homo sapiens | study: EMG produced TPA metagenomics assembly of... | reverse complement strand
GGAAGATGATGATTCCCAGAATCAGAACCGCCGTCCGGGAGGAGACCGCCGCAGAACCGAGCATAAGAGCTCTGCAGGCGATACAATGAGCTTGGCATCAAGAAGCCAGGCCGTGATACAGGAAGAAAAGAAAAAGACAAAAACAAAGATTCTTTAAGAGAAAATAAATTCAGTGAAGACAGAGGAAGAGGCGGAAACCGTCCGAACCAGGGACATCATCAGCAGTCCAGACTCCCGAAAGCGCTCCAGAAACCGGTCAACAAACCGAAACAGGAAGCACCGAAGGACGAGGTAAAGGAGATTACCCTGCCGGAGAAAATGACCATCCGCGAGCTGGCTGAGAAGATGAAAATGCAGCCGGCAGTCATCGTAAAGAAACTGTTCATGGAAGGAACGATGGTTACCGTAAACCATGAGATCGATTTCGAAAAAGCACAGGAAATCGCGCTTGATTATAACATTATCGCTGAGCCGGAAGAGAAAGTCGATGTGATCGAAGAGCTCTTAAAAGAGGACGAAGAGGATGAAAAAGACATGGTTCCGCGTCCGCCGGTAGTCTGCGTTATGGGACACGTTGACCACGGTAAAACATCTCTTCTGGACTGCATCCGGAACACCCATGTCACCGACCGCGAGGCTGGCGGTATTACCCAGCACATCGGTGCATACACCGTTTCGATCAACAAACAGAAGATTACGTTCCTCGATACCCCGGGACATGAGGCATTCACCGCTATGCGTATGCGTGGAGCCAATGCAACGGATATCGCCATTCTCGTTGTCGCAGCAGACGACGGTGTGATGCCGCAGACCGTTGAGGCAATCAACCATGCAAAAGCAGCCGGCGTTGAGATCATCGTTGCGATCAATAAGATCGATAAACCAGGCGCAAACGTAGAGCGTGTAAAACAGGAGCTCTCCGAGTACGAACTGATTCCGGAGGACTGGGGCGGAAGCACCGTATTCGTTCCGGTATCTGCAAAGAACAACGAAGGTATCGACGATCTGCTTGAGATGATCCTTCTGACTTCCGAAGTGCTCGAGCTGAAAGCAAACCCGAACCGGAAAGCAAGAGGTATTGTCGATCGAGGCAGAGCTGGATAAAGGAAAAGGACCGGTTGCTACCATTCTGGTACAGAAAGGTACCCTGCATGTCGGCGATTACATCGCAGCAGGCGCATGCTCCGGTAAAGTCCGTGCGATGATGGATGATAAGGACGCCGCGTCAAAGAGGCAGGCCCGTCTACTCCGGTTGAGATCCTCGGACTTTCCGATGTTCCGAACGCAGGAGAGATCCTCGTTCAGACCGATAACGATAAAGAAGCAAAGAACTTCGCAGCAACCTTCGTGGCAGAGAACAAGAAGAACCTGCTTGAGGAGACAAAAGCGAAGATGTCCCTGGATGATCTGTTCAACCAGATTCAGGAGGGTAACTTAAAAGAACTGGCACTCGTTGTCAAAGCCGATGTACAGGGATCTGTCGAGGCAGTAAAACAGAGTCTTGTCAAACTCTCCAACGAGGAAGTTGCCGTACGCGTCATCCACGGCGGTGTCGGTGCGATCAACGAGTCCGACGTTATGCTGGCAACCGCATCTTCCGCCATCATTATCGGATTTAACGTACGCCCGGATGCGAACGCAAAATCCATGGCAGAGCAGAACGGCGTAGACATCCGTCTGTACCGTGTCATCTACCAGGCAATTGAGGATGTTGAGGCAGCCATGAAGGGTATGCTTGAGCCGGTTTACGAAGAGAAAGTTATCGGCCATGCCGAGGTACGTCAGCTCTTCAAGCATCCGGTGTCGGAACGATCGCCGGAAGCTATGTACTGGACGGAACGTTCCAGAGAGGCTGCAAAGTTCGAATCAGCCGCGAAGGAAACCAGATCTTCGAAGGAAATCTGGCATCCCTCAAACGTTTCAAAGACGATGTCAAAGAAGTGCGCTCCGGCTATGAGTGCGGTCTTGTATTTGAAGGATTCAACGATCTTCAGGAGTTCGATCAGGTCGAGGCTATATCATGGTAGAAGTGCGAGATAGAAATGAGGAATTAAGTTGAGAAAAAACAGTATTAAAAACACCAGGATCAACGGGGAAGTACAGAAAGAGCTTTCCAACATCATCCGGAACGAGATCAAGGATCCGCGCATCGGAATGATGACCTCTGTCACAGCGGCAGAGGTAGCGCCGGATCTGAAGACGTGTAAAGTATATATCAGTGTGTTTGGCGATGATGAGGCGAAGAAAGAAACCATCCGCGGCTTAAAGAGCGCGGAGGGCTTCATCCGCCGTATGCTGGCCAAGACCATTAACCTCCGCAATACACCGGAGCTGACCTTTGTCCTGGATGAGTCGATTGAATATGGCGTTACGATGTCGAAACTGATTGATGAAGTAACACACAAAGAAGACAAAAAGGATGAGGAAAATGAAGAAAATTGATGAAATTCTAAACGGAGTCTCCTGCATGGCCATCGCCGGACACGTTCGTCCGGACGGTGACTGCATCGGTTCCTGCCTGGGATTATACCAGTATCTTCGCGACAATCGGCCGGAGATTCAGGCAGATGTCTATCTTGAGGATCCACGGCCGGAATTTTCCTATCTTCCGGGCTTTTCTGAGGTAAAGACAAGCTGTGAAGAGAAAGCGTACGACCTTGTGGTCCTTCTGGATGTATCCAGCGAGGAGCGCATCGGCGTTGCCGCACCGCTTCTTGCAAAAGCGGGAAAGACGATCTGCATCGATCACCATGTGACGAATACAGAATATTGCGAAATCAATCACGTAGAGCCGGATGCAAGCTCTGCCTGCGAGGTGCTGTTCGGGCTTCTGGAGGAAGAAAAGATCTCCGAGCCGTGCGCCGAGGCGCTGTACACCGGTATTGTGACCGATTCCGGCGTATTCCAGTACAGCAGCACCTCTCCGCACACGATGCGGGTTGCGGCCGCTCTGATGGAAAAGGGAGTTCCGTTTACCAGAATCATCGAGGATGCATTCTTCAAGAAAACATACGTACAGAACCAGATTATGGGACGCACGTTGACAGAGAGCATCATGCTTCTCGACAAGCAGTGTATTGTCGGTATCGTGCGGAAGAAGGTCATGGACTTCTATGGCCTGACACCGGGAGATATGGACGGCATTGTCATCCAGTTAAAAAATACAGAAGGCGTTCACGTAGCAATCTTCCTGTATGAGCTGGAGCCGCAGGTCTTCAAAGTAAGCCTCCGCTCCGACGAGCTGGTTGATGTGAGCAAAATCGCAGCCGTATTCGGCGGCGGCGGCCATATCCGTGCGGCTGGCTGCACGATGTCAGGTTCTCCGTATGATGTAATCAACAATCTGACTCTGTATATCGAAAAACAGCTTCTTGCAGAAGAGGAAGAAGAGACGACAGAGGAAGAAGCATAAACAGGAAACAGCCGGGCGCAGAAAATATATCCACGCCCGGTTTTCTTGTGAAAAAGAGGGAGACAAAACAACATGATAAACGGAGTTCTGAACGTATGGAAAGAGGCGGGATTTACGTCGCATGACGTGGTTGCGAAACTGCGCGGCATCCTGCACCAGAAAAAAATCGGCCACACCGGAACCCTAGACCCGGATGCGACGGGCGTGCTTCCGGTCTGCTTGGAAAGGGAACGCGTCTCTGCGATATGCTGACCGATGAAACGAAGACGTATGAAGCGCTGCTTCACCTTGGAATCGCAACGGATACGCAGGACATGAGCGGAACCGTGACAGCAGAAGCGCCAGTGACCGTGACGGAAGAAGAGGTGCGGGACTGCATCGCCTCGTTTGTCGGGGAGCAGCAGCAGGTGCCGCCGATGTATTCCGCGCTGAAGGTTAATGGAAAGAAACTCTACGAGCTGGCGCGGGAAGGCATCGAGATCGAGCGGAAGGCCCGCACGGTGCACTTTTACGAGATCAGCATTCTGGAAGTGAAGCTTCCGCTGGTGCGCATGGAGGTAACGTGTTCGAAGGGAACGTATATCCGCACCCTGTGCCACGATATCGGCGAAAAACTGGGCTGCCACGGATGTATGGAGCAGCTGATCCGCACGAGAGTCGGCCAGTTTGACCGAAACGGAGCGCACACGCTTGACGAGATCGCAGCGATTGTCGGTGAGGGCCGCCTTTCGGAGATCCTCGTGCCGGTCGATGAAATGTTTGCCGCGCTGCGCAGCTTTGCGACAGCGGACGATCATGCGAAAAAGCTTGCGGAAAACGGAAATCCGCTGAAACCGGCGCAGATCCGCGAAATCGGGGAAACTGCTTCCGGCGAGGACTTCGCAGAAGACGAGGAGTTCCGCCTTTATCTCGATGGCGGAACGTTTGTCGGTATTTATCAATACAGACCATCACAAAACTTAACCAGACCGGTCAAGTTATTTCTGGAGAGAACATGAGATATCTAACAAAAACACTGGAATTTTGACAGCAGAGGGGACAGCGTTGTAACCCTGGGAAAATTTGACGGCCTCCACCGGGGGCATATGCTTCTGATCCGTCGCGTCCTTGCAATCGGCAGAACGGAAGGACTGGAAACGGTTGTGTTTACGTTTGACGTGCCGCCGCAGTCGAAAGTGCAGCATGTCAAGCCGCATCAGCTGCTGACGAATGAGGAGAGAAGAGCCCGCCTCGAACAGCTTGGCATGGACTGCCTTGTGGAATGCCCGTTTGTGGATGAAGTGATGCACATGGCGCCGGAAGCCTTTATCAAAGAGATTCTGGTGGATAAGCTGCACGCGAAAAAAGTTGTTGTGGGAAAGGATTTCGGTTTTGGCTACAAGAGAAGCGGCACAGCCGAAATGCTGAAAGAAATGGGCCCGTCCCTTGGTTTTGAAACCGAGATCATCGAAAAAGCAGAGGAAAACGGCCGCGAGATCAGCAGCACCTGGGCACGGGAAGAGCTGGAACAGGGCAATATGGAAGCCGTGAGCGGTCTGCTCGGCTACGATTACGCGGTTCACGGCGAGATTGTCCACGGTCATGCACTCGGCAGAACGATCGGCGTGCCGACCATCAATCAGATCCCGCCGGCAGAAAAGCTGCTTCCGCCGTTCGGCGTCTACGTTTCCGAGGTGAAAATCGAAGGAAAAATTTATTACGGTATCACAAACATCGGTGTTAAGCCGACGGTACAGGAAAAATTTACCGGCGTGGAGACGAATCTTTTTGACTGCAGCGAGGATCTCTATGGAAAACAGGCGGAGGTTTCTCTGTTAAAATTCCTGCGCCCGGAGCAGAAATTTGTTTCGATCGACGCGCTGAAAAACCAGCTCGATCATGATGTTGCGGCAGGGAAAGAATATGTAGAAAAAAAGTTCGCTCAGCAGTGAAACACTTGCTGTTTCGCTGCGTAAGAAAGTGATTCAGGTGTGAGCAGCTCTCCTTTTGCGAAGCAAAACTTAAAATGAGAGCTGCGAAAGTTACAGTTCGGAGAACTGTAACTACGTGAAAATTCATCGCGAAAACATCTGATTTTAGTATTTACAATTCGAAAAGCGTATGCTATACTAATCGGGTATGTGGGACAAAAAAGATCCCCGGACCTGATTCAGAGGCAGGACACTCCGACCACTTCTTAGTCAGCGGTGCAATCAAAATAACAGGAGGAATTTAAAATGATTTCGAAAGAAAAAAAACAGGCAATCATCAAAGAGTATGCAAGAACTGAGGGAGATACAGGATCACCGGAAGTACAGGTAGCTGTTCTTACCGCAAGAATCGAGGAGCTCACTGAGCATCTGAAAGTTCACCACAAAGATCATCACTCCAGAAGAGGTCTTCTGAAAATGGTTGGTCAGAGACGTGGTCTGCTTGACTACTTAAAGAAAACTGATATTGAAAGATACCGTTCTTTAATTGAACGTTTAGGACTTAGAAAATAATCAAAGTGATTTTAGCAGGGGATGGTTATTCGTGCCATCCTTGTTTTCAGTTACAAGTGCCGGATGAAAAGCATTCGGTGCAGAAGTTTATGAAAAACGGCAGGAAAGTATGAGCCGAGACCACTGAAAAGCGTATTTCCGCAGGAACTGTCAGCAGTGTTGACAGAGTGCAAAGCAGAAATGTATTTTTCAGTAGTTTCGGTACAGCCTGCCGGCGAAGAAAAGGAGAACAGTATGTTTAAAAAATTTGAAATGGAATTAGCCGGAAGAACTCTGCGTGTCGATGTAGGCAGAGTGGCAGCACAGGCCAATGGTGCGGCTTTGATGCACTATGGAGAGACTGTTGTATTATCGACAGCGACAGCATCTGAAAACCGAGAGAGGGCATCGATTTCTTCCCGCTCTCCGTTGAATATGAAGAGAAATTATATGCGGTAGGAAAGATCCCGGGAGGGTTTAACAAGAGAGAAGGGAAAGCGTCTGAAAATGCGATCCTGACATCTCGTGTCATTGACAGACCGATGAGACCTCTGTTTCCAAAGGATTACAGAAACGATGTGACATTAAATAACCTCGTATTGTCTGTGGATCCGGACTGCAGCCCGGAACTGACAGCAATGTTAGGTTCTGCGATCGCCACAGCAATCTCTGACATCCCGTTTGATGGGCCTACTTCTACTACACAGGTAGGACTGATCGACGGAGAGTTTGTATTCAATCCGAATGCGGCACAGAGAGCGGTTTCTGATCTGCAGTTGACAGTTGCTTCCACAAGAGATAAGGTCATTATGATCGAGGCAGGTGCAAATGAAGTACCGGAGGCGAAGATGATCGAGGCGATCTTTGCGGCGCATGAAGTGAACCAGGAAGTGATCAAGTTCATCGATACGATCGTGGCAGAGTGTGGAAAAGAAAAGCATGCATACACAAGCTGTGCAGTGCCGGAAGAATTGTTTGAGGCGATCAAAGAGATCGTGACACCGGAAGAGATGGAAGAAGCAGTATTCACAGATGAAAAACAAGTCAGAGAAGAAAATATCCGCGTGATCCGTGAGAAGTTAGAAGAAGCATTTGCAGAGAACGAAGAGTGGCTGGAACTCTTAGGAGAAGCATTATATCAGTATCAGAAGAAGACTGTCCGCAAGATGATCTTAAAAGATCACAAGCGTCCGGATGGAAGAGCGATCGATCAGATCAGACCGCTTGCAGCAGAGACTGATTGATTCCGAGAGTACACGGTTCGGCAATGTTTACAAGAGGTCAGACACAGATCTGTACTATTACAACACTTGCACCAGCTCTCAGAGGCGCAGAGAATTGATGGTCTTGATGAGGCAGAGACTTCCAAGAGATATATGCACCACTATAACTTCCCGTCATACTCTGTCGGTGAGACAAAGCCGTCAAGAGGACCGGGACGTCGTGAGATCGGACATGGTGCGCTTGCAGAGAGAGCGCTCGTACCGGTACTTCCAAGCGAGGCAGAGTTCCCGTATGCGATCCGTACGGTATCAGAGACATTTGAATCAAATGGTTCTACTTCCCAGGCAAGTGTATGTGCATCCAGCATGTCGCTGATGGCAGCAGGCGTTCCAATCAAATCAGCAGTGGCAGGAATTTCCGCAGGTCTTGTGACAGGGGAGACAGACGATGACTATATCGTTCTGACAGATATCCAGGGACTCGAAGACTTCTTTGGAGATATGGACTTTAAGGTTGCCGGAACACATAAAGGTATCACAGCAATCCAGATGGATATTAAGATTCACGGATTGACAAGACCGATCATCGAGGAAGCAATTGCATGCACAAAGAAAGCAAGAACTTATATTTTAGATGAAGTAATGAGCAAGGCGATTGCAGAGCCGCGTGCTTCTGTTGGACCGTACGCTCCGAAGATCCGTCAGATGCAGATTGATCCTGCAAAGATTGGTGATGTTGTCGGACAGCGCGGAAAGACGATCAATGCGATCATTGAACAGACTGGTGTGAAGATTGATATTACAGATGACGGTGCAGTGTCTGTATGCGGTGTAGATGCAGAGGCGATGGAAGAGGCGATGAAGATGATTGCGATCATTGTCACAGACTTTGAAGCCGGACAGGTGCTGGAAGGAAAAGTCGTAAGCATCAAAGAATTTGGAGCGTTTGTAGAATTTGCTCCGGGTAAAGAAGGAATGGTACACATTTCCAAGATTTCCAAAGAGCGCATCAAAAATGTAGAAGATGTTCTGACACTTGGCGATAAAGTCAAAGTAGTCTGCTTAGGAAAAGATAAGATGGGAAGAATGAGCTTCTCCATCAAAGATGTAGCAGAATAAGAAGTTGAATTTTATAAATATGCGAAAAAGACTCCGTACAGAGAAATCTGTGCAGAGTCTTTTTGCATAGAAAGTTCTTCGGATCCTTATCGAAATACATTCCGTGTGAGAATCTGGTTCTAAACAGACAAGTTTCTCATATACTGTTTTAAGAGGTGGACAAAGATGAACAGAGCAATCGGAAAAAATAGTCAGGTGCTGCAGATTCTTGCAAGAGAGATTCAGGAACTGATCAGCCAGGAAGAGATAGACATGGAAGGACTTCAGGAGATCCGTCTTCGTGTGGGAAGTCCAGTAATCTTAAATATCCGTGGAAAAGAGAGGATTCCAAAGCGGAATGGAAAACCGCATCTTGTCACGAAGACAGAAATGCGCGAGACGGTAGATTATATCAGCAGCTATTCTTTATATGCTTTTGAAGAGGAGCTGCGACAGGGATTTCTGACAGTGGAAGGAGGACATCGGGTAGGAATGGCAGGAAAAGTGATTATGGATCAGGGAACGATAAAGAATATCCAGTATATTTCATCCGTCAATATCCGGGTGGCACATGAGGTAAAGGACTGTGCAGGGAAAGTATTGCCGTATCTTACATACAATCAACAGCTGTACCACACGCTGATCATTTCCCTCCGGGATGTGGGAAGACAACATTGCTGAGGGATTTGATCCGTCAGATTTCAGACGGAAATCGATGGATTCAGGGGGAAAGTGTAGGCGTGGTCGATGAACGCTCAGAACTGGGGGCGTGTCATCTTGGGATTGCACAGAATGAGCTTGGGATCCGCACGGATATTTTAGATGGATGTCCCAAGGCAGAGGGAATGCTCATGTTGATTCGGTCGATGGCTCCCAAAATACTTGCAGTCGATGAGATCGGGGCACCGGAGGATATTCATGCGATGGAGTACGCAATGCATTGCGGATGCTGTATGCTGGCAACTGTTCATGGCACATCGATGGCAGAGGTGCAAAAGAAACCTGTGTTGCAGCAGCTGATCCAGAAAAAGAGGTTTGGTCGTTATGTTGTTTTGAAAAATGGGATTCATATCGGAGAGGTAGAAGGAATTTATGATGAAAGAGGAACACTGCTTTACCGAGAACAATACGAGAAGGGGGCATGCGTGTGAAAGGAATCGGAATTATCTTGATCGTTCTTGGGACGAGTGGAATCGGGTATCTGACGGCGGCTGATCTCAAACGACATCTGAACGATCTGAAATGTCTGCGGAGGATCCTTTTGTTGTTAAAAGAAGAAATTGCATACACGCACGCACCGCTTGAGGAAGCATTTGCCCGCATTTCAAGAAAAGTAAAGGCACCGTACTGCTTGTTTTTGACACAGGTATCCGGACAGCTTGCAAGACGTGCGGGAAGTTCCTTTGCCGAAATATGGTCTTGTGCGGTGGAAGAGCGACTTTGTACAACAAAGCTTACGAGGGAAGAGTTAGAAGAATTAAAAGAATTTGGAAATAGTATCGGGTATCTCGGCGGACATGCTCAGGAAGGGGCGATCGATCTGTATCTGGAACAACTGAAGGTGGAAGTACAAGACGTGCGGGAAGGACTGGCTGCGAAGCAGAAACTATGCAGCTGTCTCGGTGTGATGAGTGGGATTTTTATTACAATTTTATTAATCTAATGGGAGGGGTACATGAGTGTTCAGCTTATTTTTAAGATTGCGGCAGTCGGGATCCTCGTCTCGGTACTATGTCAGGTATTAAAGCACAGTGCGACGGTAGGAACAGGCATTTCTGACAAGTCTTGCAGGCTTCTGCTCGTACTGTTTTGGATTCTTCCCTATATTCAGGAACTGTTTCATTCCATTGAGCAGCTATTTTCCTTATAAGAGATGGAGAAGGGGGATACGAGTTGAATGCAGTACAGATTGGACTTGTGGGTGTGGCGGGCGCGCTGCTTGCGATTCAGTTTAAAAATGGAAAATCTGAGTATGGCATCTACTGAGTGTGGCGGTCAGCATTTTCATTTTTCTGAATATTGTAGGGAGACTGGAGATTATCCTTGAGACGCTTCGTGCAATTGGAGATATGATCACGATTGACCGGGCGTATATCGGTACACTGCTAAAGATGGTGGGAATCACTTATGCAGCGGAATTTTCCTCTGGAATCTGCAAAGATGCCGGCTATCAGACGGTGGCATCCCAGATTGAGATTTTCAGTAAACTGACGATATTGGCGCTTGGTATGCCGATCCTGCTGGCACTGTTGGAGACGATCCATGCATTTTTAACGTAGTGAAAATGGGAGTTGGGAGGAGGCACATGAAAGAGCAGAAACCGGTATGGGACAGAAAAAAAGCATGGTGGACAAGAATTCTGTTTGCGCTACTGTTGCTTTTTTGTTGACAGCGCATGCAGAGGCATCGGAGATAGAAGAAGAGCAGGCGCTTAAGGATGCAAAGGAAGCTGTGGAGGAGGCTCTTTTCGGAGAGTTTGGCTTTGAGGAAGTGACGGGGGCGCTCGAAAGCATGTTCCCGGAAGAAGATGGATTTTTCCAAGATGGTGAAAGAGGTTGAAAAAGGAGATCTTCCGATGTCGTTTGAGGCGGTCGGACGGTTTGTGAAAGATCAGGTTGCCTATGAGTTTGGGCAGA
>ENA-OQIG01001330-OQIG01001330.1-human-gut-metagenome-genome-assembly--contig:-NODE-1330-length-10832-cov-5.702943_pt1 | contig 10832 bp, 9 predicted proteins | sample MGYA00242576_ERZ504741 | MGnify/ENA primary metagenome ERZ504741 (study PRJEB26092, sample SAMD00036436) | human gut metagenome | host: Homo sapiens | study: EMG produced TPA metagenomics assembly of... | reverse complement strand
AAACTCCAGGTTTGTCGTAATCACTGTACTGGCTCTTTCACTCCTTTCGGCAATCACTTTGAACAACATTTCAGATTCTTCCTGGTTAAATCTTGCATAACTTAATTCATCTATGAGCAGCAGGTCTGCTCCGCTCAAAGTTTTTTCCATCTTGCGCACTGGTAATCATCATGGGCTTCACATAGCTCAGTTGCCAGCGTTGTGGCATTGCAGAAAATGACCTTCCAGCCCAGCAGACAGGCTTTCACTCCAAGGGCTGTCATCAGATGTGTTTTCCCCGTCCCCGGATTACCGATCATCACCAGGTTCTCATGCCTCTTTATGAAATCGCAGCTTGCCAGCTGCTTCACATATTCAGGCCGAACATGTTCCAGCCTTGTGAGATCAAACTCTTCCAGGGTCTTGAGCATGGGAAAGTGCGCTCTCTTCAGCCTGCGTTGCTGCTGTTTTTCCTGACGGGATGCATATTCCCGCTTCATCAACCCGAGCACGAATTCTTCCAGGCTTTGTCCGGGGCGGAATTTTTCCGCTGGTTCACCGACGTCTTTGAAAGTGGGAAGTTTAAGCTGTTTCGCATAGAAACGGAGTGCTTCCTTTACACCTGCGTCCTGCACATAGTGCCTCCTTCCTGTAAAAGCTGGTCATACATTGAAAGATCTGTCTGCTGCACTTTTACCGGTCGGTAAGGATATGCGCTTTCCTGTCGGAAACCATAAATTGCTCTTTGTGCTCCCAAAAAGCGTTCTCTCCGTCGGCAGCACATAGCCGCAGAATCTCAACCAGCTGTTCGCTGCTGAATGCATTGGTCTCCAGGAACTGTAGCAGGGCAGCACTGAGGTTCTGCCGTACCGGTTTTGCTTCCAGGATGCTGCGCGGCTTGTATTCCAGCAACGGCAGATAATGCGCAAGTTTCAGAATCTGCTGGTTTTGCCCATAGTTTCTGGCGTGTTCAGCAATCAGTTCCCCCTTGGCAAAGATCCGAATCTGTTCAGCATAGGCTCGCACCGTGACCTCCTGTCCCACATATTTCACGGGCACAGAATAATCGTTAGCGACGAATCGGACAACAGAAAAGGGTGTTACCCGGCAGACTGCTGCTCTGCTTGCATCAAAAGGGCTGCCCGGCAGTGGGCAGAGACGTTTCTGGTCTTCCAGGAGCAGATCCTTTACAGGGTTCTCCCGTCCAGGGATTTTATGCGTATTCGCATACACCTTGCATTTATCCAGCAGGAGTCTGTTCAATTCGTCCAGCGCATCTACTCTGGGTACAGGGACAAAGACATTCCGGCGGACCCAGCCTACGAGATTCTCCACCAGTCCTTTTTCATTTCCACTCCGGACATTGCAGAAAACGGTATGGAAGCAATAATGGGCTGCAAATGCTTCATACTTTTCCTGGGCAATGGCTTCTTTGCCACCTTTTTCCTTAACGGCTACCCGGTCATTGTCAAAAATGACCTTAGCAGGGACGCCCCCAAAGAATTCCAGAGCTTTTCTCAATGCTTCAAGTAAAGCTTCCGTATTCTTCCTGCGGAAACAGACCACGAAAGGAGCACAGCTGTAGCAAAGGCGGGCACAAAAGAAATTGACTTTAGTACGCACTCCTTTGAGGTAAACCACAGCTTCACCCCAATCAATCTGCATCGCATCACCTGGAAGGTGAGCCAAAGGGACGAAGGCTTCCTGAAGATTGCCACGTAACAGATGAACGCAGCGCCGGACTGTGCTTGCACCTCCTGTAAATCCAGTTTCTTCTACCAGGCGGTCATAAATCCGCTTGGCTGTGTGGTGCTGCTTCTTATTGGGTTCTTTCGCATCTTCATCCAGACAGCTCTGGATGAATCGAGTCACCTCCTCTGTAATCACTGCAGATGTCCGATGATATTCGCAGCGGATGCCCGGGAGTGCATTTCCTTTGCAATACTTGGCCACAGTATTACGGGAGATATGCATTTCTCTGGCAATCTGGCGGATAGATTTTCCATCGCGAATGTACATCTGGCGAATTTGACCATAATCTTTCATAGTGATGACCATCCTAACATCAATCCCCTTAGAATCAAATTACTGACTCTAGTATAGGGGAACTTGTTTCAGAGTGGCTCACTTTTTCATGAGCATTTAGATCTTAAATGGCTCACTTTTATATTAGCATTCACATAATACTACATTTAATTTTGGGGATTTATTAGCTTCTGTATTTTATTATGCGATTGTTCAGATTTCTAATAAATCATGTGCAGAAGAAATAAAAGAGATTTCTAAAGACTTCGTTGATGGATTTAGAACTTCAACAGAAGAAATATATTTTTCATCAGAGGAGGTTGACAAAAGTATTCCATTAAGAAGTACATTAAATGATACAAGTTTTAAAAATGTTTTTGAGAAATTGTTCACAAAAATAGATGAGCTATCAAATCCATCTACGGTCCAGATTTATGGGCCTGATATTACGAATTTCAGTATTAATGATTGATTCGATTAAAAAATTATCTGATTGATTAATATTTCAGGTTATGTTTTGTCACGTGAAGATTTAAATCGCTTGAAACAAACTAATATAGGAGCTATTGGGTCGAGAGCAATAGTTAAATTTATAAGTGCTTATACTCAGTCTTCAAACACTACATTAGCGGAGTTACTACTATATGTATTCTTGGAGCAGGAATTGGGCGCTCCTAAAATTATGACCAAAATTGAACTGGGAAATGGTATACAGGCAAGTAAAAGTGATGGTGTACATCTCTTAGTTACACATGGACTTAGAGAACCATTTCGGCAACTTGTATTTGGAGCATCGACAATTATAGGCGACTTGAATTCTGCCGTTGATCATGCTTTTGCTAAAATTATAGATATCGAAAAAAATCATACTAATGAAGTGCAGATGGTATCTAATACTATATACCGTAATATCTTTGATAAAGATACCAGTCATTATATTGCTGATTTATTTCTTCCTAGTAAGACAAAACTCCCTGTTCCCGAGATGGCTTTTGGAATAATTTTTAGGGTATATCAATTTTCAGTTGATACGGATGGCATAGATAATAATTCAAGTTATCAGAGCGCCATAAAAGAAAAGATGAGACAAGATATTCAAAAGCTGCAGGCATATATAAAACAGAAAATAAGAGATGAAAAATTGGGAGGCTATAACTTTTATGTATATGTAATTCCCTTCAATGACGCTGATGTAGAGCGAACCAAAATCATTGACGATATGATTCAAGGGAGATAAGCAAAATGCAAATACCACGAAATCAAACTTTGGCAGAAGTGTTATATAGGAATTTAAATAACAATGAATATTTGAATGAAATCTATGATAGTTTACTTTTAAACTATTCTTATACATTGTTTAAAATGACTAAGTCCAAGAAAGATGTGAATGTAGGTGATGCTTTGCGTTTTGCGGATATTTTATCGAAATCCCCTTTGCCTGAAAAACGTGATGAGCATAGATTGTTAGGACAGGAAATTGCGATTCTCTTAAGTGTTTTATATCCAGAGGATAGAATCGTAAAATATTATTTAGGTTCAATTTTATCCAATATCGGAAATTATCGCGGGTTAAAATCATCTTCTGTTGGAGAATTCCAAAGTGCAGATATTCTGGATAATCTTTATTTTGCTTACGATAAATCTCAGTTAGCTATTCCAGGCAAGGAAAATGATTATTTTTTCCATGACCAAAAAGAAATTTATGATAACCTCTCACAGCAGTACTTTAGCTACTCTGGCCCTACGTCAATGGGAAAATCGTTTGTAGTGCAAACCTTTATAAAAGAACAAATTGAAAGAGGTGAGAAGAAAATTATGCTATCGTTGTTCCCACGAAAGCATTGATTAATGAAGTACGGAGCAATATCATTGGTAGTTTGCAGGAAAAATTAAAAGAAAAAAATTATCGAGTTGTAACAGCATCTGGAGATTTGGTTTTGACTCAAGATCATCATTTTGTGTTTGTTATGACTCCAGAACGCTTGTTATATATGTTAGTCGGAATGCCACATATAAAAATTGATTTTCTATTCATTGACGAAGCACACAAAATTTCAGAACGTGGACGGCGCAGTACCTATTACTATAAAGTTATTTACCAAATTGAAAAGTCCAAGTCAAAAATCGACAATAATTTTGCATCACCAAACATTCCAAACCCAGAGATTTTAATTTCAAATTAATTCCTGGCTTTAGTGCGAAAAAAATTCATAAATTGGCAATCAAAATATACCCCCGTGTGTCAATTTCGATATTATTTGGATATCTGTAAAGGCAAAATTGATGTATATAATGCATATAAGAAAAAACTTCAAAAACTGGGGCCGATATCTACAAATACCGATCTTCTTAAAATCGTAACTTTAGTGGGAGCCGATAAACAAAATGTAATATATTGCAGCTCGAAAATTAAGGTAATGGATTTTGCTGTTAAATATGCATCTAGCCTCAAGAAACTGGATAATGCTAACCTTATTGAGTTAGCAGAAAATGTAAGAAAAGAAGTCCATACTGATTGCTACCTTGCAGATTTAATTGAACGGGGTGTTGCTTACCACGTTGGTTATCTTCCGGCTAATATTAGGTTAAGAATTGAACGTAGTTTGAAAATGGCGATTTACGTACAATTTTTTGTACAAATACTTTGATTGAAGGTGTAAATCTTCCTGCTGATAATCTTTTTATTACAAGCTATAAAAAAGGTAATTCCAATATGAATGAAGTTGAATTCAAAAACCTTGTAGGACGTGTCGGGAGGATTAAATATAATCTGTATGGCAATGTATTCCTTATTCGGATGGATGATAAATACAAAGAAAAGAGATATGTTGATCTATTGAAAAACGAGGTGCCGGAACAAATCCTTTCAATTGACAATGAAAGAAATACTAAACATTTTCAAAATGTGATTAAAGATTTGGCTTGTGGCGATACAGAATTGAAATCTATACAAAAGGACGCAAAAGAGAAAGATTATGAAGCTCTAAGAAATTTTTCCATGATCCTAACAAGAGATATAGCAAATAATGAAGATTCACCGGTAAAAAGAGCTTTTTCAGCATATTTATCTCCAATGATTATTCAGCAGATAAGGGAACACTTTCCTGCGGAGAAAACCAGTGACGATATTACGCTTTCCTATGATCAGTATGATAATTTGCATCAGTTAATTTTAGCTGGCGCCAGTTATCCCAAGTTACATGGTGAAAATAATGATGTTGACTTTGATGAATTGGTCAAGTTTCTGAATACGCTCAGTGTTGTTTTTAAATGGAAAACTTATGAAAGAAAGACTCTTGGTAAGTCTGATTCTGTAATCAAGTGGTATGCTGTAATTCTAATGCAATGGATTAGAGGCAGAGACTGAGTCAAATCAATTTATAATGCAATACGCTATAAGGAAAAAATCCTTATACGGGCGATATGGATTGAAAGTCAGAAAATCGATAGTTACTATGATAGAAATTCAAAAGCCCATAAAAATTATGTTATCGCTGAAATCTTAAGTGTTATCGATGATATTCTTCTTTTCAGGATTGCCAACTATTTTAGAAGATTTTCACTGGAATATAAAGAGGTTCATCATGTTAAAAGCTTTGAGAACGATTGGTATGAGTATGTTGAGTATGGAACCACCAATCCATTGACCATATACCTACAGCAATATGGATTTTCTAGAGAAGCATCTGAATACATAGAGCGGTCAACGAATAGAAAAAAATATCTTCTTAAAGAGGGAGATAACGTACGTATAAAAAAGCCATATTGAAATGTGGGAATATTGGCGTTGAAACCGAATCACAAGACATCCAATTCAATGTCCCCGAATTATTTGTGGAATAATTTATTTCCCTAAGACTTCTTGACGAGTAGAAGGTCTTTTTTTTTTGCGTCCATAAAACTTCCATATTTTATCCATATTGCGTCCATATTTTTGGGAAGGGAAAAAAGAGATAATGGAATTGTAAACAGAAGGCCAGTAGTTGTAGGAACAAAGGTCTGAACATTGATACGGTAGCAGGTAAGCCTGCTTCCATATGAGTGCTCAGGCACCCATAACAAAAAAATCTCTGTTGTCCGAGATGCGCATGAGGACGATGGGATGCATAGACAGTTCTGGATCACCGCAGTGATGCGGTGGGCAGGACTGGAAATGCCCCCACCGTTTGTTTCCGTGCGCCATTTTGGCCGTTTGGGACCTGTGGGGACATTCCCCGCAGGTCTTTGGCATCCCTTCGTCCCCTAGCACGGACGGAAAGGATGCCAAAAATGAAAATCAGAGTCAAACACTACAGTTGGGATGAATCGAAAGCACCAGTGGTCACGGTAGTGGAAGTCCCTGAAGGTGACTGCCAGATCATGATCGAGAGGGATTACGAACTGAGAAAACAGGCGGCAAAGGAAGGGGAAGAAGTTACCCGGCGCAGCGCCCAGGAAATCATGGACGAAGAATTCAACAAGCCCCTCTATAACGACTGGCGCAGGGAACATCGGAGAAGAACAGAGTGCCCGGACTACCAGGAACGGAATGAAAAGGATGAGGCTTTGATGAATCCCATCGAGGCAGTCCCTGATACGTACACCTGCACTGTTGCTGGAAGCGGGTGCAGCCGGAACGGAATCTCCATGCCAGATATGAATACTGTCAGCCGAGATGCAACGGAACGGGATCGCAAGGCTAGCGAAGAAAAAGTCCGTCAGGAAATCCATACGGTGCTGGTGAACAAGCCGGAGTGGGAAGATGCGGTAATCTCTGTCTATCTCAACGAAGAATCCATCCGGGGATACTCCATCAGAATCGGTGCCAATGAAAACAACATCACCCAGAAGCTGAAGCGGGCAAGAAAAAAGTTGCAGGAAGTTTTTGGAAACCGTCAGATTTGATGGATTGCCGTGGCTACAAAGTGGGAGGCAACTCCCAACTACATACAGGGAGGTCAGCAAGATGACTGATATGAAAAATTTTATTTATAACGGAATGAACGTGCGTACGGCTGTTGTAAACGGGGAATCCTGGTTCGTAGCTGCGGACATATGCCGCATCCTGGATATCGGCAATCCGAGCGATGCACTCTCGAGACTGGATGACGATGAGAAGAATACCCTCGTTTTAACCGAGGGTATTCCGGGGAATCCCGAAAAACGTGTGGTCAATGAAGCAGGTCTCTACACGCTGATTCTCAGAAGCCGGAAACCGGAAGCCAGGGCATTTAAGCGTTGGGTGACGCATGAAGTCCTTCCAGCCATCCGAAAAACAGGCATTTATGCTACAGAAGCCATCCTGGATAATCCGGATCTTGCGATTGCAGCTCTTACAAAGCTTAAAGAGGAACGGAATAGGGCAAGGGAACTGGCACAGATAAATGCCGCTCAACAGCAGCAGCTTGCGGAGCTCCGGCCAAAGGCTACGTACTTCGATCTGGTCCTGCAGTGTAGGGAGCTGGTGAGCACATCGACCATTGCCAAGGACTATGGATGGTCTGCAAACCGCATGAACCAGTGGCTCCATGAACACGGGATCCAGTACAAACAGGGCAATATTTGGCTGCTTTACCAGGCTTATGCTCCCATGGGATACACCTCGACAAAGACCTTCAATATCCCGGACGGAAACGGCGTCCTGCATAATCGTGTCCATACCTATTGGACACAGAAAGGTCGGCTGTTCATCTATCGGCTGATGACTGAGGAAGGAAACTATCCCCTGATCGAAAAGGAGTGTGGCATTTATGGACATGCATAACCAGGAACACTATCCGGATCCGACTCCGCAGAGAGCCCTCAGTGCTGTCGAAGCCCAGCGGAAGGCACTCCGGGCTTACCGGCCTCTCGTATATATCTGTTCCCCGTATTCCGGGGCAACGGATAAAAATATCCTGGCAGCAAGGCGGTACTGCCGCTTTGCCTTCGAAGAAGGGTACTTGCCCTTGGCTCCGCATCTCCTCTTTCCTCAGTTCCTGGATGACCGGGATCCAAAGGAACGGGAAGCAGGGCTCCATTTCGGCAACATCCTGATGGGCCTTTGCCGGGAAGTGTGGGTGTTCGGGGATACCATATCTCCTGGCATGGATGCGGAGATTCGGCGGGCCAGATGGAAGAACTATCGGCTGAGATTCTTTAACGAAACCCTCGAGGAGGCAGAAAGATGAGATTTACGATTTACACGGCTGACTGTACCGGCAACGAACGAAATGCCATATATCCTAATAAAGCAGTCATCACAAGCAGCAGGGAACTGGGGACGGCTGCTGCTTTCGACCACGTTTGTGCGGCCTATAAGGACAACTACCGGAGCCGGGATAACTTCCTGGCTTCCGATGTGGCGGTGATGGACTGCGACAACGACCATACGGAAAATCCGAAGGAGTGGGTGACGGGAGAAAAGCTCCTTGCCATGCTGCCAAACGTGGCTGTGGCCATCGTCCCGTCCCGGAATAGCGGGAAAGCCAAGGAAGGCCGGAAAGCTCGGCCCCGGTTCCATGCGTATTTTCCCATCACCGAAGTGCAGGACGAAAAAGCCTATACGGCCCTGAAGCAGGGGATCCGGGAAGAGTTTCCCTTCTTCGACGCCCAGGCTCTGGATGCAGCCCGGTTCCTGTATGGCACGGAAGTGGTGCCGGAAGCTATCTTATGGCAGGAAGGGAAGCAAACCATCACGGATTTTCTGGCCGGCTGGGACCTTTGGAACCCGACCAGACGGAACCTCCCTTCTATACCGGGAGTTCTATCCCGGAAGGCAACCGGAACAACACCATGTCCCACTTTGCCGGCCGGGTGCTGAAGCGGTATGGGGATACGGAAAAAGCCTACGAAGCCTACCTGCAGCGGGCTGAGAATTGCGAACCGCGGCTTCCGGAAAAAGAGCTGGACACCATCTGGAAAAGTGCCCTGAAGTTCTTCCGGAACAAAATCCAGCAAAGCGAGGGGTATGTGCCCCCGGATGAATACAACAAAGCTGTTGGCCACCCGTCCCTCCAGCCGGATGACTTCTCGGATATCGGGGAAGCCAAAGTCCTGGCCCGGACCTGTATGGGACGCCTTCGGTACACCAGTGCTACGAAGTACATCGCCTACGTGGGTAATCACTGGGATGAAGATGAACATAAGCCTCTGGGCGTCATCGAGGACTTTATGGATGACCAGCTGGCAGACGCAGAAGAAAAGATTCGCCAGGCAGAAGATGACCTGACCGCCATCGGGATCGCCCGGGAAGACGTGAAGTCCAGAAGCAAGACCCTGGCCAACCAGATTCCCGGGGAAAAAGGCCATTTGCTGACGGCTCTTCTCAGCGCGGATGCTTACAAGAAATTCGTCATGAAAAACCGGAACTACAAGAACATCCTCAATGTCCAGAATGCCGCCACCCCTATGCTGGCCCTGGATGTTTCCGAGCTGGACTATGATCCGGAACTTTTGAACACCCCGGAAGCCACCTACGACCTTTCCAAAGGGATGCATGGAAAACGGCCCCATGACCCGGATGACATGATCACCAAAGTCACCGCCTGCTCTCCCGGAACCCAGGGAGGAAACATGTGGCAGGAAAGCCTGGACCTGTTCTTCTGCAAGGACCAGGAGCTGATCCGGTACGTGCAGCAGATCGTGGGGATGGCCGCAGTGGGCCGAGTCTATGCCGAACAGATGATTATCGCCTATGGCGGCGGGGCCAACGGGAAAGTCCACCTTCTGGAACACCATCGCCAGGGTGCTGGGGTTGTATTCCGGCAAGATTTCCGCCGAGACCATGACCATGAACTGCCGGCGAAACGTAAAACCGGAAATTGCAGAACTGAAAGGGAAGCGGCTGATCATCGCTTCCGAACTGGAAGAAGGCCAGCGGCTCAATACGGGGATGGTGAAGCAGATCTGTTCTGTGGACCCCATCGAAGCGGAGAAGAAATTCAAGACCCCCTTCCATTTCGTCCCCTCCCACACACTGGTCCTTTACACCAACCACCTGCCGAAAGTGGCCGCCAACGATGACGGCACCTGGCGGAGGCTGATTATCATTCCCTTCAACGCCAGGATTACCCGGAAAAACGACATCAAGAACTATTCGGACTACCTGTCGAACAAGCCGGGCCGGCCATTTTGAAGTGGGTCATTGAAGCGCGGAAGCTGCCATCCGGAAGAAGTTCAAGATTGAGGAACCGGAAGCCGTGCGGAAAGCGGTAGAGAAATACCGGGAGGACAACGATTGGCTGGGACAATTCCTGGACGCCCATTGTGACGTGGATCCTCCTTCACGGAGAAGTCGGGGGATTTGTACCAGCAGTACCGGATCGTCTGTATGCAGACGGGTGAATACACCAGAAGCACTTCGGATTTCTATGGGAATCTGGAGAAGGCGGGGTTCTTCCGTCACAAGACGAAGAAAGGAATCGTTGTTCACGGGCTGCGGTTGAAAGAAGGACAGGATTTTCTGGACTAAAAGGTGCAGGTGGGTGCAGGTCTACTACTGACAGTCCTAAAGAAGAATTTTTTAAGAAGTTCTATATAAAGGTATGTTGAAGACCTTCACCACCTGCACCCCATGGGATTTATGGAAAAATCTAAGAGGTGCAGGTGGGTGCAGGTCTACTACTGACAGTCCTAAAGAAGAATTTTTAAAAGAGTTCTATATAAAGGTATGTTAGAGACCTTCACCACCTGCACCTTATGAAAAGTGACAGTAGTGACACTCTCACCTGAAAGTCCTAAATGTGAATGTCAACCAAAAAGTGAGCCACTTGCTCACGAATTTTTGAGCCACTCATGCTCATGAAAAAGTGAGCCACCTGCTCACGAATTTTTGAGCCACTTAAGCATTCGTCATCTTCCGTTTGCTG
>ENA-OQIG01001327-OQIG01001327.1-human-gut-metagenome-genome-assembly--contig:-NODE-1327-length-10848-cov-1.967354_pt1 | contig 10848 bp, 10 predicted proteins | sample MGYA00242576_ERZ504741 | MGnify/ENA primary metagenome ERZ504741 (study PRJEB26092, sample SAMD00036436) | human gut metagenome | host: Homo sapiens | study: EMG produced TPA metagenomics assembly of... | reverse complement strand
TTGATACTAAAGTTTCATCGGCGAGAAACCAAAGTTTCATCGGTGAGAAACTGTGGTTCATCAGTGAGAAACTTTAGTTTCAGCAGCTTGAAACTCTAGTTCCAGTGACTTGAAACTTTAGTTCCAAAGGCATGGAACTCTTGTTTCATACAGTGAAACGATTGGTTCCAAAGCATGGAACTATCGGTTTCACCGTATGAAGCAGTTATCTTATAAGTAAAGATGGAGTAGAGACTACTGAATGCTGTTCAATAAGTCCACTTTGCCTTCATTGACCAGTTTGAGGATCAGCTCTCCGAACAACGTATTCTGCCATGCAAACCATGCACGGGTAAAGTTTTTCGGGTCGTTTTTGTTGAATGATTCGTGCATGAAGCCGGTACCTGCATCCGTATCCATCAGCATTTTGATGCAAGTTTTGATTTCTGCGTCATTCTGGCTGGTGAAGGCTTTCATCATGATACTCATGGGCCATATCATGTCATATCCGATATGCGGACCTCCGATACCTTCCCCGGCACTGCCTTTGAAGAAGTAAGGATTGTCTTCGCTCCATACAAACTTGCGGGTATTCTGATAAATCGGATCAGTCACTTTGACGTCACCCAGATAAGGCAAAGCGATGAGACTCGGCACGTTGCGTCGTCCATCAGTAGCTGATTGCCGAAGCCATCTACCTCGAAAGCATAAATCTTACCGTATTTCGGATGGTTGCAGACAGCATATTTCTTTAATGCTTTTTCTACTTCATCCGCCAGTGCGGTACATTCTTTGGCCAGCGCCGGTTTCCTGTTCACGGTGTTCAGAATTTCGGCAGCTTTGCGCAAGGAAGTAACGGCAAAGAAGTTGGAAGGAACGAGGAACTGGAAGTCGTAGCGTCATCCGAAGGGCGGAAAGCGGAAGCAATCAGTCCGACAGGTTTCACCGGATTGCCCCAACCGTCATTGGTCATGGTGTCGAGTGCGCGTTCGGTCTTACGCTGGAATCTGTACGGACCTTTCGCGTCGTCCTTACGCTGCTGTTCCTTGAAAGTCTTCAGCACATTTGCAATGGCCTGCAGCCATTCGTCGGAGAATACGCTGGCATCGCCCGTTGTTTTCCAGTAATGGTATGCCAGGCGGATCGGGTAGCAGAGAGAGTCGATTTCCCATTTGCGTTCGTGAAGTTCCGGTTTCATGTCCGTCAGGTCGCTCATCCATTCGCCTCCTTCGGAGTTCATGTTGAAGGCGTTGGCGTACGGGTCGATATTGATACATTTAAACTGGCGGTTGATGACTCCTGCCAGCATCTTTTTCAGTTCGGGGTCTTTATTGGCAAGCTGCACATAGGGCCATACCTGCGCACCGGAGTCGCGGAGCCACATGGCGTGGATGTCTCCGGTGTATACAAAAGTGTCCTCTTTTCCGTCGAAGTGAACGGTAGTGTCCAGTGTGTTCGGAAAACAGTTCTCGAACATCCATGCCAGTTTCGCATTGGTCAGTAGTTGCTTGATGTGGTCAATCTGTCGTTCCACTTCCTGCGATACGAATAAGCGCTTGGAGGCTTCGGGACGGTTGGTCTGGTAATTATTGACCGGGTATTGTCTTGCTGGGTCACAAATTCGCGGTTTTCCATTGCTTGCACGCCGGCAGCGCCCGAAAGTGCTGCGCAGAGGCAAAGTGTTTTGGTTATATTCATGGTAATTGTTTTCTTTAATTCATGTAAGGGTTAATAATCAATGTTTTATTTCTCGATTTCAGCGAACAGCTCGATCAGGCAGGCATTATCGAGCAGCCATTTATAAGGTTCCTCGTTATGTCCTGACCAGTCTCTGCCCAGTAATCCGTTGGCATCCCGGTAGTTTCTCCATGCGTGGAGCGCGTTCTCTGCCATCGCACGGACATAAGTCGGGTTGTGGTCAATCTTCTCCAGCGCCTTGAAGCCTCTGAACAGAATCACGTTAAACCACGACATATCCTTGTGTACCTTGACTGACGGGTCTTTCTTATCTGCTTTCGAACGGAAAAAGGCATCGGTTCCCGCGGCTGTCTTCTGGGCATCGCGCAAGTAATCCTTGTCTCCTGTCTCTTCGTACAGTAATACACCTGCCTGAATCATTTGTCCACTGTTGTAGGCGTACTTGTCTTTCGAGACTTTCCCTTTCAGGTTGATATTGTCCCAGTAAAGGAAGTCGTCGGGATCACACAAGTGTTTTCTGGTCCATGCGTAAGTTTCCTTGGCCTTGTTCAGATACTTTTTGTCCTTCGTCAGACGGTATAGCTTGACGCCGAGTACTGTTGACGGGGCATTGGAGCAGGTATGCTTCGCTTCTTTCTGCTGTTCGCACCAGAAGATTCCTCCGCCCAGTTCGTCACTCCAGCCGCTGTAGATGTATTCGTACAGGGCAATGGCCTTTTTCAGATAGTCGGCCTTCTTTGTGAGGCGGTAGTAGTCGCAATAATCCAGTGCGATCCAGATGTTGTCATCGTAGTAGCGTCCATGCTGACCGTATTTGACAGGGTACGACTGATAGCATGCCGGAAGGCGTTCTCCGTCCCAGTACTGTTCCAGTCCCGGCAGGATGCGCTTTTCCAGTATCGTCTTGTACTTCTTGTCTCCGGTAGCCTGGTACATGGCTACGCAACCGGACATCATCCCTGAGTAGGGCCACAGAAAGGAGGCCTTCAAGGTTCCGTTCTGCTGTGCTCCGCCTGCCAGATAAGTGATTTTCTGGTCGGGATTCACGGGATATGTTTCGGTAAGCAGCCCGTCTTCCGTCTGATATAAATTCAGAACATTGTCGAGGATAGAGTCGGCAATGGACACGAAAGGATGATTTTTCACCGTTTTTCCGGAAGCGGAAGCGAGGCAAAACAACATACAGGCTACAAAACATATATTTCTCATATGGGTATCAGATTATTAAATGAAGTATTCGGGGTTATTTTTGCTGACGTTGGTCAAACACCAGTTCCACTTTTACAGGGAAATGGTCGGATGGTGTACGTGCTTCATAAGCCTTAATGGTGATCTCTTCCGGACAATCTCTCACGTCCTCCTTTTTACTGTTTTCCCGTACACTCCGATAGGTATCTGTCAGCACACCGTATCTCTTGACGTGGAAAGAAGGTGAAACGAAGATATGGTCGATGCGGCTTTCGGTAAAACTGTTCGGATCGAAGTTGTTGAAAGTTCCGTTGAGCGCATATCGGTAGTCGCACTTCTCGTAAGAATCACAGAGGACGCCTTTGCTGACAAATGCGTCGTAGGACTGGTGGGTCTGGTCGACGTTGAAGTCTCCCGTCAGGATAGCCGGCAGATTCTTGCCTCTTCCCAGCTCTTTCATCTTTTCCTGTACGAGGAAAGCGCTCTCCACACGGGCTTTCTTGCCGATGTGGTCCATGTGGAGATTGAAGAACAGAAACTCGAAACCGGTATCTTTGCATTTGAAGTGCCCCCAGCTGCAAATACGAGGCAATACGGCATCCCAGCCTTTGCTCGGCACGTCCGGAGTTTCCGACAGCAGAAATCTCCTTTTTCTACGATGTCGAATTTGTCGGTGCGGTAGAAGATAGCGGAGTGTTCGCCTTTGTCTTTACCGTCGTCGCGGCCTACGCCGATATAGTCATAACCGGGAAGGGCTTCTTTCATGTCTTTCAGTTGGTGAAGGAAGCATTCCTGTGTGCCGAAAATATCGAAATCGTGATATTGCACCATCTGGGCAATCACCGGATAACGCTGTCCCCATCCGTCTCCACGGGCGGAGTCGGAACCGTTGGCATTTCTCAGGTTGTAGGAGGCAACGGTGAGCGAAGTAGGCTGATAGCTCTGACAGTTGCAGAAGACTATCGCTGCAAGAACGATAAATAAAAGGTTTCTTAGTTTCATGTTTTCTTTAGTTTGTTTGGATTAGATCATTCATTAAAGCATTCAAAAGTACGACATTTTATTCAAATGAAAGGGAATAGGGAATATCTTTTTCAGTCGTTCCCCGCTGTTTGTTCGGCGTAGGACTCATCTGATACTGGATATTCGCTCCTTTCAGTAATTGGTCGTGCGTCAGATAATTGCGGGTGAATGCCTTGCCATTTACCTTCATATCCTTCACATAACGGTTGTCGGTGTTATTGTTGCTTGCTTTTATTGTGACGGTTTTTCCATTTTCCAGATGCAGCTTGGCTGACTTGAAAAGGGGAGTTCCCAGAATGTACTGATCTGTTCCCGGACAAACGGGGTAGAATCCTAAAGCCGAGAAGACATACCAGGCAGAAGTCTGACCGTTGTCTTCGTCACCGCAATATCCGTCGGGGCCTGCCGTGTAGAGCTTGTCCATGATTTCACGAACCAATGCTGGGCCTTCCACGGTTCTCCCGAATAGTTGTAAAGATAAACCATGTGCTGGATAGGCTGGTTGCCGTGAGCGTACTGTCCCATGTTCATTACCTGCATTTCACGCATTTCGTGGATCATGCCACGGCTTTCCATACCCTGTTTGCCCGGAATGACAAAGACGGAATCCATCATGTTGTTGAATTCTTTCTTGCCTCCCATCAGTCGATCAGTCCTTGCGGATCATGGAATACGCAGAAACTCCAGTGCCAGCTGTTACCTTCGCAGAACTCGCCGCTCCAGTCTACTGCATCAAATTTGGGGTTGAACACACCTTTGTCGTCTTTGCCTACCATCAGTTTGCGTTTCGGGTGGTAGACGTTCTTGTAGTTGAGTGCACGTTGTTTGAAGATGTCGATTTCGCTTGCCGGTTTGCCCAGTTTCTTGCCTAGCGTGTAGATGGTCCAGTCGTTGTACGCATATTCCAGCGTACGGGCAACATTCTGTCCTATACCGATATTGTTGGGGACATAACCCAGTTTGTTGTAGGCGTCGTATGCAAGGCGGCCCGAAGCTGTGCCGCGGAGATGGGCGTTTGCGTCATGTTTCAATGCTTCCCAAAGTGTTTCGATGTCATATCCGCGCAGTCCTTTGATATAGGCGTCGGCTACTACGGAAGCGGAGTTGTTGCCGACCATACAGTCACGGTGTCCGGGACTTGCCCATTCCGGAAGGAATCCGCTTTCAAGGTACGCATTGACCAGTCCTTCCTGCATCTTCTGATTCATGGACGGATACATCAGGTTCAAGAATGGGAACAGACAGCGGAACGTATCCCAGAAGCCGGTATCCGTAAACATATAGCCCGGTAGCACTTTTCCGTTGTAAGGGCTGTAGTGTACGACCTGTCCTTTGGCGTCTATTTCATAAAAGCTGCGTGGGAACAGCATCGAACGATAGAGGCAGGAATAGAAAGTGCGCAGATTGTCGATATTATCGTCTTCCACATCTACTTTGCTCATTTCACGGTTCCAGATGTCTTTTCCTTTAGTGACCAGCTGGTCGAAACTATCCTTGCCCAATTCTTTGAGATTCAGTTCCGCCTGCTCATAACTGATAAAAGAAGAAGCTACACGTGCGTGAACGATCTCCCCTTTCTGGTAGCGAATCCGATGATCGCTCCGGTATGGTTGCCCTGAACTTCTGTTTCGTTCGGGAGAATGTTGTTCTCTTTCACGCCGGAAGTAAAGGTAAACGGCTTGTCGAACTGGATGACAAAATAATTCTTGAAGTTCTCCGGCACTCCGCCGCTGTTCTTGGTAGAATAACCGATGATCTTGTTTTCTTCCGGAATCACCTTTACATAAGAGCCTTTGTCGAATGCGTCGATAACGACATAAGCGTTCTTGGTTTCCGGATACGTGAAACGGAACATAGCGGCACGCTCCGTCGGAACGAGTTCCGTAGTAACGTCGTGGTCTGCGAGATATACCTTATAATAATAAGGTTTGGCAACCTCCGCCTTGTGCGAGAACCAGCTGGCACGTTGGTCCTGGTCGAATACCAGTCCGCCTGTGATCGGATGATGGAAAACTGACCGTAGTCGTTCATCCACGGGCTGGGTTGATGTGTTTGTTTGAAGCCCCGGATTTTGTCGGCATTGTAGGTATATGCCCAACCGTCGCCCATTTTACCGGTTTGCGGTGTCCAGAAGTTCATTCCCCACGGCAGTGCCGTAGCCGGATAGGTATTTCCGGTCGATAACTCAAACTTGGACTGCGTTCCTACCAGCGTGCTGACATAGTCTACCGGATTCTTGACGGCAGAAATTTGCATGCTGTACAACACCGCACCTCCAATAAATAACAGGTGTTTAAATGAAAAATGTGTTTTCATGAACAAATGAATTTATGAATAAAATTAGTTTCTGTGACGAAAATAGAGAGAAAAGGAATGCCGCTACCGGAAGTCGAAACACTAAATCGCCCTGTGGCGCTATAATTAACCAAACTGGCACGCATTCTTACATATATTCTGCGCCAAAAAAGTGCTGGAAAGTTTTTTTGTTTACCTTTGTCATATTGCAAATCTAAGGATTCTATGCCATGAAAAAACATTGTATTTTACTTTTCTTCTGCTGCCTTAATCTGCTGATGAATACAGCCGGTGCCTATAATCTGAAGCAGGTTGCTGACAAAGAATATATGTCCAACAGCTCTATTACTTCTCTGTGCCAGGACGACAAAGGACTGATGTGGATCGGCACTTGTGACGGACTCAATATCTATGACGGTCAGGAGATCGAAGAGTTTAAGACCCGTGACAAGGAGGATTACTTATCCGGCAATCAAATTGATAATATTATCTATACCGGCAACGATACTTATTGGTTCCAGACCTATTATAGCCTGATTCGTCTGGACCGTAAAACGAACTCCATTACACGCTTTAATGAGTTTCAGAAACTCTTCTTGATGAATAAGGATAATCATGGCACCTTGTTTATCATTAAAGACACCAACTGCATCTATTATTTTCATAAGAAGGAAGGCATCTTTAAGAAAATCAATGTGACTGGTATCCCGATATCGGATGTCATTACTTTCTTCTTTGATAAAAATAACCGTATGTGGGTGATGATGAAGTATAACCGGTGTTATGACCTGCAACAGGACCCTCTGACGGAGAATATCACTTTAGTATCGCAGAAAAGCGGTTTGGATCATCACACGCCATTGATTTGTAGCTTTTACGATGACGCCGCCGTTTACTATGTGGATAAAGAATACAATCTCTATGCCTTTCATATTGAGAGTAAAAAGAATGAATTTATAGCTAACCTGGGAGCGAACATACAGGCGCATGACAAGATTTCCTCCATTGTTAAATATCATGATAGCTTTTTTGTCGGCTTAATGATGGACGGTGTTCTGACGTTGGAAAAACAAAAGGGCAGCGGTGAATATCAGATTCAGACCTTACCTATAAATAGCGGAACATTCAGCCTGATAAAAGACCGCTTTCAGGATGTTGTCTGGATTGGTACGGATGGGCAGGGCGTTTATCTTTACTCAAATCCTCTTTATTCTATAAAATCGGTGGTACTGAATAACTATACCGAAAAGATAGAACGGCCCGTGCGTGCTTTGCTGCTTGACAAGGAGCGTACTTTTTGGATCGGTACCAAAGGGAATGGAATACTTAAAATTTTTGATTATGAGGTACAAAAGAATATCTCGGACTGCCGCTCGGAGATACTGACAACATCGAACAGTGGTTTAGGCAGTAATGCGGTCTACTGTATCAGAGAAAGTAACCGTAACTTGCTATGGATCGGTGATGAAGAAGGACTGAACTTTTATTCGTATCGTGAACGCCGTATCAAGAAACTTCCTCTCTGGATTGATAATGAGGAATTCAAATACATACATGATATTTATGAAACGGAGGACTCGGAATTGTGGCTGGCCAGTGTGGGATGGGAGTAGTCAGAGCGCGTATCGGAGGTACACCGGATCATCCGGTTCTTGAAAAGTTACAACGATATGTGGTCAATGGCGGAGAATTCGGCTCTAATTACTTCTTTACGATCTGCAAGGGGGACAGTCTGAACCTGTTGTTCGGCAATATGGGATACGGGGTATACCGCTTCAATGAAACGATCAACGGATTGGAACCGCTGACCACTCATAAGTATGAGAATATGAACTTGAACAAGGTAGTACCTATTATAAAAGATGATGCGGACAATTATTTGATCGGTACTACTTATGGAGTCATCAAGTATGCCTCAGAAAACTCTTATCAACTGTTTAATGCGAAAGACGGTTTTCTGAACAGTACTATTCATGCCATTCTGAGGCATTCGTCCGATAACTTCTGGCTGAGTACGAATCAGGGATTGATTAATTTTGATACCAAAAGAAATGTATTCCGCTCTTACGGCTTTGGCGACGGGCTTAAAGTCGTCGAATTTAGTGACGGAGCTTCCTACAGAGACCCGCAAACGGGTATACTGTTTTTTGGAGGAATCAACGGCTTTGTAGCTATTCAGGCAGACGGACGTCCCGAACAGCTTTATATGCCTCCCATCTACTTTGACAAACTCTCTATCTTTGGAGAACAATACAATCTTGGAGGAGAGTTTATCACCCGTAAAAAAGAGAATGAAGTACTGAATTTGAAATACGACCAGAACTTCTTTGCCGTTTCATTCACCTCTGTCGATTATCTGAACGGAAATAACTGCACCTATTCTTATAAACTGAAAGGATTGAGTGACCAGTGGATTAATAATGGTAAAGAAAGTTCTGTCTCTTTCACGAACATGGCTCCCGGTGAGTATACGTTATTGGTGAAGTACTACAATAGTGTATTCGATAAAGAAAGTGAAGTCTATTCTTTGTTGATACGGATCGGTGACCCGTGGTACGCCTCTTGGTGGGCATATCTCATTTATTCTTTATGTCTGCTTATGATAGCCGCCATGCTGGTACGTTCGTTTATTCTCCGCACCAAACGGAAAAAGCAGGAACTGCTGAATGAAATAGAGAAACGCCATCAAAAGAATGTATTTGAGTCGAAACTTCGTTTCTTCACTAATATAGCTCACGAGTTCTGTACCCCGTTGACTCTTATCTACGGTCCTTGCGGACGTATCCTTTCATCAAAAGGACTCAGTAAATTCGTAGTCGATTATGTTCAGATGATTCAGACGAACGCGGAACGTTTGAATAACCTGATTCATGAACTGATCGAATTCCGTCGTATCGAAACCGGAAACCGGGAAGTGAGGATCGAAGCCCTGAATGTATCTTCCTTAATGAAAAATACGGCCAAGACCTTTGTCGATATGGCTAAATCCCGGAATATCACGTTCCTGAGCAAGATACCCGAGCAAGTTTCCTGGAACTCAGACAAAGGTTTTCTGAATACTATTATTATCAATCTGATATCCAATGCCTTCAAGTATAACTCCGGATGGGAAAAGTATCAAAATAGAAGTGGATACCAAACGATGAAACCTGCTGGTTCTCCGGGTGGCCAATGAAGGAAGTACGATTAAAGAAGAAGACTTTCAATATGTCTTCAACCGTTATGCTATCCTGGATACTTTGAAAACCAGGATGAAAAGAACTTCTCCCGTAATGCTGGGACTTGCCATTTCCTACAATATGGCGAAATTGCTGAATGGTACGCTGAAGGTGGAAAATACGCCTGACGGCTGGGTATTGTTTACTTTGTCATTGCCTCCGCTGGAAGTGACTACCGGCGTATCGTCTTCTAAACGAATCACTTCGGAATACATTCCAAAAATAGAGTCGCAACTGGTGCTGAAACTTCCTCACTATGAATTTGACAAGATGCGGCCTACATTGCTGGTGATTGATGATGAACTGGAAATGTTGTGGTTCATCGGGGAAATCTTCTCTAACGATTTTAATGTGGTCACCCTGCAGGAGCCGGAACGGGTGGAGCAGGTATTGAATGAAGTTATCCGAATGTGATCATTTGCGATATCATGATGCCGGGAGTTGGCGGTATCGAATTGACGAAACGGATTAAGTCGGTGAAGGAAACGTCACATATACCTATTATTATGGTTTCCGGCCGGCATGAAATGGAACAGCAGATGGCTGCACTTTCTGCAGGAGCCGAGATGTATATCACCAAACCGTTTAATGCCGAATATCTCCGTATCTCTGTTTGTCAGATGTTGGAACGTAAGGAAGTACTGAAGGATTATTTCAGTTCAGCAATCAGCTCTTTTGAAAAGACAGATGGTAAACTGACACATAAGGAATCGAAAAAGTTCCAGCAATCTGTTCTGAAGATTATCAATGACCACATTCAGGAGAAGGAACTGACTCCCCGTTTCATAGCCGATCATTTGGCTATCAGCGTTCGCAGCCTTTACCGGAAAATGGAGGAGATGGGGGAAGAAAGTCCTACGATTATGATTAAGGAGTGTCGTTTGTATGTAGCGAAAGATTTGCTGCTGAAAACGAAAAAGACGATTGATGAAATTGTATTCGAAGCCGGATTCTCTAATAAGGTCACTTTCTTTAAAGTATTTCGTGAAAAGTACGGATGCACGCCAAAAGAATTCCGGACCAAACACTTGGAAGAAGTACAATAATTATTGGAGTGGTATGGCAACAATTAGAATTTTTTCGAATTTTCATTCGAAAAAATAATACTGAGTAATTGGAGGATTTTTCTCTTTATCCCTACCAGTAGCAGTTTTAATTTATGAAATAGAAAGATATGATAGTGTCGCATTTAGTTTATATATGAGTTAAATGTCTATGCAAGAAGTAAAAAAGGGAAGTTCGTTCTCCAAGTTATTGTTTTCTTGATTTTATTCTTGATTTTTAATAGCGGGGAATTTAACTTTAAGGAGAACTGGAATACTATTAAATCATGCCAAAATAGTAAATATCCCTGCCGTATAATATAAAACACAAAGAAAGGAAAACTAAAAATCATTGGACAAACACATTTGAATTTGCTTGGTAGCTATTAAAAGGTCAGAATAAT
>ENA-OQIG01001326-OQIG01001326.1-human-gut-metagenome-genome-assembly--contig:-NODE-1326-length-10851-cov-1.601175_pt1 | contig 10851 bp, 11 predicted proteins | sample MGYA00242576_ERZ504741 | MGnify/ENA primary metagenome ERZ504741 (study PRJEB26092, sample SAMD00036436) | human gut metagenome | host: Homo sapiens | study: EMG produced TPA metagenomics assembly of... | reverse complement strand
CCGCTTAATACAACATTAAGGTGCATCGGTCGGTAGGCTACCGCTGACGGAACAGCGGGTTAAAGCTGATACCCGTAAGTATCATTCCAACAATTATCTATGCGACTTCATGTCGCACCCAAGGTATCTCCAGATGATGCACCGCAACGGCCCTTTCTTGGGCGTTTACTCCCGTTCCCAACATCGAGGTAGAGCCGAACAACACCCGTACCCTGCCACTGTTCATGTCCGCAAAAAGTTTCTTTCTCGCCCGTTCGGTCTTGGCGTACTGGATAAACTGGATTTCATCGGCAGGAATCCCCATTGCCACCAGCTTGTCCTTGATGTCGCTATAGATGTTCCACTCGTTCGGCTTGTAAGTGGCAAGGTCGCTGAAGACGAACTGTGTACCACGATTGGCATTTGAACTTACATAATAATCATAAATAGTTCTTGCGCAAATCGAAGCCTTGTTGTTCGGGTCATCAGTAAACTTATCGCCCAACAGACGCATATCAAGAGACATCTTACGGGCCACGTTGGTAGCAACAAGCATTTTTGCCTTGTCGAGATTGTCCGGCTGCGGAATATCCAACCCCAAATCTTCCCATTGTCCGCTGTGCGCAAAGGCGACGAGCCGCCCGATCATTTCCTCCTGTTGGATAGTGGGTGCATGGGAAAGGAAACGCACGTTTTTGTCCGGCACATCGAGGTTTATCATATCGGCTGTACGATAGTCGGTAATCTCCCGCAGGAACATCGCCAGTTCCGGCACTTTGATGTAAGTGCGGAAACGCTCTTTGCGCTTTATCGTACCCGTTACGTTCAGCTCGTAGTCGGCGGCCTTTTTCGTGAAGATAGCCGCCCAAGCGTCGAAACAGCTTACTTGTTGCCGTTTGAGTTCCCTTGGACGCAGATATTTGAACATCACGTACAGTTCGGTCAGCGCATTGACGACCACCGTACCCGACAGGAACGTAGCCCCCAAGTCCTTTCCCGTGCGGCGTTGAATGTCCCGAATGGCAAACAAAAGGTTCATCGCCCTTTGCGAGCCTTGCGCATTGCCGATGCCCGCTACTCTCGTGTGGCGTGTCTGGAACATCAAATTTTTATAGCAGTGGCATTCGTCTACAAAAATGTGGTCTATGCCCATCGAACGGAAATCGATGGTATCGTCTTTCCGGAGGTCTATCTTCATCTGCAGTTCGGCGAGCTTGGCTTCAAGGTTCTGTTTCCGGGTTTCCAGTCCTTTCTGCATCCTGCCGCTCCGGTAACGCATAGTGGATTGCTCCAGCACTTCGAGCTGCGCTCCACATCGGCCAGTTCTTCCGAGAATATGTCGTACATGGTTTCTTCGGATTGCGGAATCTTGCTAAACTGGTCGTGTGTCAGGATAATGCAATCCCAGTTGTTGTTCTTGATTTTTGAAAACACTTCCTTGCGGTTGGCGGGGGTGAAATCTTCCTTGCCCGGATAGAGCACCTTGGCCGTGGGGTATGCCTTTCGGAATGTATCGGCAATCTCGTGTACATTGGCTTTCAGCCGATAATGAGGGTTTCTGCACCAGTCCGAGACGTTTCATTTCGTATGCGGCCACGCACATAATCATCGTCTTGCCCGTGCCGACCTCGTGCCAGCAGATACCGCCGCCGTTCTGCTTAATCATCCAGATAGCGTCTTTCTGTGAGGGATAAAGTTCTTTGTACGGGAACAGCTCGAAAGAGAGGCCGGGGAACGTCTGCGCCGAGCCGTCGTAGTGCGGACGCACGTAACAATTGAAGCGCTCGTTGTATGTCCTTACCAGTTCGTCCCGGACTTCCAAAGGCTCATCGTCAAGCCACCGGTTGAAACGGTCTCTAATTTCCTGTATCTTGGCGGCGGCTCCTGCATGGCTTCCTCGTCCGGCACACGTATTTTGCTGCCGTTCCGGTATTCCTCTTTCGTTATCTCAGGTACGGTATCGTGCAGGGCGTGTACAAACAAGTCCTCGCCGTTGTAATTGCGCACGGAATAGGTATTGTATGCCACGGGCGAATATCCCTGCAGCCGAATCAAGTAGGTATCGTTCACGTCGAAATACATCACGTCCGCACCCACTCCGAATAGGTCGGAGGCGAAATCGGCGTACAGCTTCGTATCTATCCACCGCTCGCCCATGTTGATGTCGAGTTCTTCATAGGGTATCGGTTCGGGTATGGTGTTCTCCAGTGCCTTTGCGGACGCTTCGGCCCATTCTTTCTCCTTGCCTGCGAGATTCGGGAGAAAGGAAAGCGTCTCTTCCTGCTTGGCGATGATGTTTCCGGAGAGGAACTTTCCTTTGTGCTCCCATTCCCCATTGGCCGGATTGTAGAAAATTTCCCCTTGCAGGGCTTCGATGATTTCTTCTTCCTCCTTGTTCGTGGCTTGTGCCATGTAGCCCATATCGACCTTGCCGTAAAAGTTCAGGCTGCTTGCCAAGGCTTCCACGGGGGACAGCGTTACGGCGGTGTCTATCTTCTTGAAAGCTACAGGTTCACGCATAACGTCGGCTTTGAAGATGTCCCTGCCGACCTGCATTTCTATCGTGAACACCTCCGTACCGAGGCTGTCGAGCAAGATAAACTCCTTGTTGTCGTTGTCGTGGAAAAATCCCCATTTGGCAATAAAAGCGTCGTATAGGGTGTTGAGTTGTTTACGCAGTTCCGAGCACTCCTTTTGTTCTTCCCGTTCCCTGCCGGACAGCTCGAAATACACCTTGCGTATGGGGAAATAGTCGGCGGCCCTGTCCGTATTTACCTTGCCCTCGTCCACGGGTACGAAATCAACGGCTGTCTCCGTGTAACGGCTCGACTTACGAAACCGAAGCGTACCTACTGCCCTCGAAAACGACCATTGCGCCGTTCTTCATCCATGTTTCCATGTCCTCCGTGTAGGCACGTATGCCTTTGACCGTCTGCGGCTCGCCGAAAAGAGACATCTGCACGGGGGTGTTGTCCTGGCCGTGATTGGCAAAAAGAGCCTTGCGAAAATAGCGGTCGAAATCGTATTTGAGCAGTGCGGAAAGGTATTGGGACATGGCGTTTCCATCGCCTAACCACTGGTATTTGCGGACGTACTTACCGAACTGGTTCAGCGCAATGCGACTGTCCGTGGCAAGGGCGGTCTTGGGGAGGGTAAAGATTTTGTTCGCATAGTCGGTCATCGTTCCTGCCGTGTCGACCTTTTCCTTGGAGACCTGCAAAAACATCTTCTCCCGTAACGAGAGCGTCGCCTTGCGGCTGTGCTTTTGGAATATCAAAAGGTCGCTCCCTACCTCTATGCCGCTCGTCTGCATGAAAAGGGTATCGGGTAGCCGTAAGGCCGTTATGAGGTCGGCATGATTGACGAGGTACTCGCGCACGAACTTGTTGCCCGGCGTGTCGGCAATTCCTCTCGGCGCAACGAACGCCAGCAGTCCGCCCTCGTTCAACAGTTCCATTGCCTTGACAAAAAAGTAGTTGTGTATGGTCTTGGCTGACTGTTCGTACATGCCGCCTTTCTTCCACATTTCCGCATCGAACACCCGGAAATTGCCGAACGGGATATTCGAGGCGATAACATCGAAGCTCTCATGCTCCAGATGCTGGTCGGCTATCGTCTCGAAGCCTGCCGTTACCGTGGTCGCCTCGTCATACAGAAGCGACAGGATAAGCCCCGTAAGACAATCTTTTTCAAAAGCGTAGCTGCGAGTGCCGGGCATGGAGACGGGCAGAAAGCCGCCAATTCCCGCACTGGTTCAAGAAAGGTACTCATTTGCAGGCAGTTATCCTTGAATGTAGCGTGTATCTGCCGGGTTACTGCGTCCACGAGGAATTTCGGTGTGTAAAAAGCAGTCAGGACGGAGGATTTTATACTGTTGATGACGGCTTGCCGCATGGCGTCGTCATAATAGGGATATGCGCCTATCAAGTCCTGCAGCTTGCGGATAGCTCGGCCACATCATCGCTGAGGTATGCTCCGTTCCTATATTCAATACATCTTTAATCCCCCCGAAACCGGAATATCGGATAATACCTCTTTCTCTTCGTCAGTGGCTTGTCGGTCGTCGATACGGACTTTCATTGCCGTTGCAATGGCTTCCACGTTTGCCACCAGTGATTTTAATTTGCTGTAACTCATAATTTAACCTTGTTTGTTTCCCTTTATTCGGCCTGTTTGCGGCCTCCGGGATTATTTTTCTGCCTCTTGAAGGTGGCAGGGACAATCGGACAAGGCTGAAGCGAAAAAATACGCTCGACAACGGAGAGGAAGATTTTTGCGCCTCACTCGCGGCGCAGCGGCATTGGCAAGATTGGAACGGCCCGTTACCTTCGCGGAAAAATAATACCCCGCAGGTCGCTGCAAGGTGGGCACGGAAACCGACAGCTAAAAGAGGGAGGAAAATGCGTACAAGGGAGAAAGGACGGAACGGGTATAGAAAAGGGAGAAAGCGTCGTACAACGGGGAATGCTGCCGACAGACCGGAAATCCGGAGAAGATGGGATAAGACAAGGGAATCCTGTGCATAATCAAAAGAAAAACTTACCCCTGTAACCGATTATAATGAATAACCTATGACTGAAAAGAATACTCCCATCTTATCTCCCGAATATCTCGATTTCAGAAACGAGATAACCTCCCGCATCCGGTCGCCCCAATACGAGGCATTGAAGGCCGTAAACAAAGAGATGATCGCCCTGTATTGGGAAATCGGCAGGCGGATTACCGAACAACAAGCGGCCTTGGGCTGGGGAAAATCCGTCATGGAGAACCTTTCGCGGTACATACAAAAGGAGTTTCTGGGTATAAAGGGATTCGGTGTTTCCAACATGTGGGACATGGCCCGTTTTTATACCGAATACCGGTCGAATGAAATTCTCCAACCGTTAGTTGGAGAAATTAGCTGGTCGAAGCACATCGTCATTCTGACCAAGTGCAAAGAGATGCAACAACGGCAATTCTACATCTTGTCAACCAAGAAATACGGCTGGACGAAAGATGTACTTATCAACAAGATAGAAGCAAAGACCTACGAAAATTATCTGCTCGGTCAGAGCAACTTCGACATGACCTTGCCGGAGAAGATAAAGAACCAGGCCATACTTGCCTGAAAGACGAATATACATTCGACCTTGTGGGCCTTTCGAAAGAACATTCCGAATACGAACTGGAACAAGCGATTATAAAGAATATCCGCGCGTTCCTCATGGAGTAGCGAGATATTCAGTTTTTTCTAACTGAAAGTGAGTACAGAAATGTTATCATAGCATGGCAGAGACTATTTGTCAATCCACTCTTTTAGCCGTTGAGCCTTCTCTTTACTAACGGTTATTTTTGTGTTCGGATACCCTTTTAAGCGGACAATAAGTTTCCCTCCGAAATAATTAGAAAGAAACAATACGTATTCTATGTTAATTATGTATTGGCGGTTGGCACGGAAGAAGCAATCAGGATTGAGTTGCTGTTCGAGTTCGTCCATTGACATATTGACAACTTCTGAAGTTCCATTATTAAGACGAAGGTATACCGTCTTGTTTTCGGTTTCGATATGGTTGATGTCCGAAACACGTACGGTCTTATACCCGTCACGATAGGGCAACAGGAAACGTTCCCGATAGCGGAACTGGTTCTTCTGCAACGAATCGAAAAGCTGCCGGAGATTTTCGTCAGCATAATTCTTGCCAGCTTTGGTAGCTTTATCTATGGCAGCTTCAAGTTCATCGGCATCCAAAGGCTTCAGAAGATAGTCAAAGCTATTGAACTTGAAAGCCTGTACCGCATATTCATCGTATGCGGTGGTGAATATGATTGGAACGGTTGCCGGAGCATATTTAAGCGCTTCAAAACTCAGGCCGTCAGTAAGGCGGATATCCGCAAGGATGAGGTCTGTTGTTTTGCCTGATTAGGAAAAATCGACCGCCTCTTTGATATTTGTAAGTGGTCCTTCAATTATAAACGTCGTATCAATGTCGTTCAGCAATCTAATGAGACGCATGGCATTGCGCTGTTCGTCTTCAAGAATCAGTATCTTCATAGGGACTGTTTTTTATGATGGGCAAACTCACCGAATAGAAGTTCTCGGCATTTTCTATCTTGACTTTTTTATTCGCAGAGCAACGAATAACGCTCTATTATGTTTTTATTGACCCAAGCCGGTCGATTCCATTTTTGAGAGCAAGGAAGATTTAAGGTTGCGCACTGTGATATAGTCGTCAGACAACGTGATGTCAATAAACAACGGATTTTCCATCGAAAAACCGTTATGCTTTATTGCATTCTCCACAAGAAGTTGCAACACGGCCGGGGGAAGGTATCCTTTGCATTCTTTCAGTTCGAGGCTGATGTTCGTGACGACCCCTCCGACGTGGCGCACCTGCATCAGATACAAGTATGATTCAAGGAACTTTATCTCATCTCTGACGGAATCAGATTCCGGTCCAGATTGGTGATGATGTACCGGTACACTTCGACAGGTTACTCAGGAACTTGCCGGCAAGTTTGGTATCTTCCTCTATCAATTCCAGCAGGTTGTTGAAGTTGTTGAACATGAAGTGCGGATTAATTTGCAGCTTCAGCGAGTTGAGTTGCGACTGTAAGGCAATCTCCTTCTCCTTCATCAGTGCCATTTCAAGAGCCTGCTTCTCATCGCGCGCCTGATGTATGACTGGAGGAAGAATGTGTTGGCATAAACGCTTGATATGAAAGTGGCTATCATGGCAAAAGTGTAAGCCCCCTTCATGTTGATCAGTTCGTCAAGAAGCCCGTTGCCGGTTTCATCCCACAAAAGATTGAACAGAGATGTCATGCCGAACGCAACGAGGTTATTCAGCGTCAAAAGACAGGAAGCATAGACAATCACCCACACATAAGATGTTCTGAACGGCAAAATCTTAAAAACAAGGTAAGAGAACCCCAAGGATATGTAGGTAAAGAGCATACACAACAAAAAATCGACGACATAATCGACTGTCGCCATTCCCGGTAATTGGTTGGCGGTTTCGTCATCAAGAATTAACCATATAATAAGGTAGAGGATATAGGAAACGAGCGATAGCAGGAAGCCGTTCCGCCAGTTCATTATTTTTACATTTTCTTTGATCATATTTGGTTGCAAAGTTACTTCATGTTGCAAAGGTACGACTTTGCTTTTTCATTTGATAGGTCGAAACCGGATGAAACAGACAAAACAGCAGTTGAAACAGATAAAGGAGTGTCGAGACAGATGGTTCTATCATTTATACTGTATTCGATGCTTGCATAATGAACGTAGATTGCCAAAACAGGGTATGATTTTGGTAATCTGTAGGAAGGTGACGCATCAAGAAGCATGGCTTAACTGCCCAAAGATGTGCATCTTTGAAAAGAGCATTTACAATGACATTTCAGAAGCCATTTTAGCTGTTTTATAAATGTTTTTTTCCGTTTCGACTGCATGCCGGTTGTCGGCAAATTGGGTATGGAATATCTTTGCAGCCAAAATTGGCGACTTATGATTATTGAAACAGAACACCTTATCATCAGAGATTTTCAGGAGAAGGATGCCGTTGGTTTGCTGGAATACCTCTCCCATCCGCGTGTCAACTGCTTCGTGAGCGAACGCTTGTGCTCTGAAGAGTCTGCACTGGCTTATATATCCAATACTCCAAAGGAGTTGCTGCGCTATGCCGTGTGCCTGAAGGAAGACGATTTCATAATCGGTGATGTTTTTGCATTGCGTGAAGAAGCCGACACATTCAACGTGGGCTGGCATTTCAACCAACGCTTCGAGGGCAAGGGATTGGCGCATGAAGCGGCAACGGAATTTCTGGATTACCTTTTCCGTGAAGCAGGCGCACGTCGCATCTACGGCTTTGTGGAGGATGACAACCTGCGGTCGAAAAGATTGTGCGAACGTCTCGGAATGAGATATGAAGGATGCATGAAGGAATTCATATCGTTTGTGTGCCATCCCGATGGAACACCACGGTATGAGGACACCTGCATTTATGCGGTATTGAATAAGGAATGGAAAAACAATAAGAACAGATGATGAATAGAAGAACATGGATAGCCGGCATCACGGTAACAAGCCTGCTGGCTGCATTATTGACAGCCTGCAAACAAGAACAGAGGGAACAGGAAATGAGACAGACATTGCCCGTCATGGTGGTTTCTTCCCGGGCAGTTGAATTTCAAGAAAGTTATTCCGCCTCCATCCGTGGGCGGCAGGATGTGGACATAGTACCCAAGTGTCGGGCCGTATCACCGCCTGTGTGTGAAAGAAGGGGAGCAGGTTAAGACGGGACAAGTGCTTGCCGTCATCGACCAAGTGCCCTATCAGGCAGCCTTGCGCACCGCACAGGCAAACGTCAGCGCAGCACAGGCAAAAGTGGAAACGGCACGGATCGAGCTGCAAGGCAAGCAAGCCTTGTTTGATGAGAAAGTCATATCCGATTACGAACTCTCTCTTGCCCGCAACGGGCTGGCGGTAGCACTTGCCGAACTCGAACAGGCAAAGGCTCAGGAAACGGATGCCCGCAACAATCTCTCCTATACCGAGATAAAAAGTCCCAGCAACGGAGTGGTAGGCACGCTTCCTTTCCGCATCGGCGCACTTGTCAGTCCCGGCATGACGCAGCCCTTCACGGTAGTTTCCGACAATGCGGAAATGTACGCCTATTTCTCCGTCTCCGAAAACAAGCTGCGTCAGTTCAGGACACAATACGGTTCCATAGACAAGATGATTTCCCAAATGCCGGAAGTCGGCCTGCAACTGAATGACGGCACGTTCTACGGACGGAAGGGACGCATAGAGACTGTCAGTGGCGTGGTCAATGCCACCACCGGGGCGGTGCAAATCAAAGCCCGCTTCCCCAACCCCGACCGTGAGCTGCTGAGCGGCACCATCGGCAATATCGTCCTGCAAGGAGTGGATGCGGATGCCATCCTGCTGCCCAAGACCGCCACCGTGGAATTGCAGGACAAGATTATCGCCTACCGCCTCAGAAACGGAAAGGCCGAAGCAGCCTACCTGACCGTGGACCGTCTGAACGATGGTAACCACTTCGTGGTGAAGCAAGGTGTGTCCGTGGGCGACACCATCATCACCGAAGGGGTAGGACTTGTAAAGGAAGGAATGATTGTTACACCTAAAAACGTAACCCCATGAATCTACGATTTTTCATAGACCGCCCGGTATTCTCGGGCGTTATTTCCGTGGTGATTGTCTTGATGGGACTCATCGCCATCAAAGTGCTCCCGGTGGAGCAATATCCCGACATTGCACCGCCTACTGTCAACGTGTTCTGTACCTATCCCGGTGCGAATGCCGAAACCGTGCAGAAAGCGGTAATCGTCCCGCTTGAGGAAGCCATTAACGGAGTGGAGGACATGATCTACATGACCTCTACCGCATCCAACACGGGCGATGCTTCCATCAACATCTATTTCAAGCAGGGTGCCAACGCGGACATGGCGGCGGTGAACGTGCAGAACCGTGTGAATGGCGCGTTAAGCCAGCTTCCGGCGGAAGCCACCAAAAGCGGCGTCACGACAGAGAAACAGCAGAATGCCGAGCTGATGACTTTCGCGCTTTACTCACCCGACGACCGTTTCGACCAGACTTTCCTGAACAATTACATGAAAATCAATGTCGAGCCACGGGTGAAACGTATAGGCGGTGTCGGAAAGGCACAGCTGTTCGGCTCGAACTACAGTATGCGTTTGTGGCTCAAACCGGACAAGATGGCGGGGTACGGGCTTATCCCGGATGATATTTCGGCGGTATTGGCACGGCAGAACATTGAGGCCGCCACCGGTTCTTTCGGACAGACTCCGACGGGGCAAACGAGTACACGATGAAATACCGGGGCAGGCTCTCGACTGCGGAAGAGTTCGGCGACTGGTGGTCAAGTCCCTGCCCGGCGGCGATGTATTGCGATTGAAAGAGGTCGCGGATATAGAGCTGGGCGATGAGTATTACAATTATTCATCCGAAGTGAACGGACATCCGGCAGCCATGATGATGATAAACCAGAAATCCGGTTCGAACGCATCAAGCACCATCAATGAGATACACGAGGTACTCGATGACCTCAGCCGCGATTTGCCCGAAGGGGCAGAGTTTGTGGTGCTTACCGACACCAACAAGTTCCTGAATGCCTCCATCCATTCTGTCATCAGGACGCTTATCGAGGCGATACTTTTAGTCATCGTGGTGGTGTATGTGTTCTTACAGGACATCAAGTCCACGCTGATTCCCACGATTTCTATCTTCGTGTCCATCATCGGAACGTTTGCCGTAATGTCACTGATAGGCTTTTCCATCAACCTGCTTACGCTTTTCGCCCTTGTGCTTGCCATAGGCACGGTGGTGGACGATGCCATCGTGGTGGTGGAAGCCGTGCAGGCGAAGTTCGACGAGGGGTATCAGTCTCCGGTGCTTGCCGCCGATGATGCCATGAAGGGCGTGTCGTCGGCCATTCTGACCTCCACCCTTATTTTCATGGCGGTGTTCTTCCCTGTGGGCATGATGGGCGGTACTTCAGGGGCGTTCTATACGCAGTTCGGTATCACGATGGCGGTTGCCGTGGGCATTTCGGCCATCAATGCCTTCACCCTTTCTCCGGCATTGTGCGCCCTGCTGCTGAAGCCTTACATTGACGAGCACGGGAACACGAAGAACAACTTCGCGGCACGCTTCCGCAAGGCATTCAATGCGGTTTTTGACCGTTTGAGCCGTCGTTATGTGCGCGGTGTGCTATATGTCATTCATCGCAGGTGGCTGCTGTGGGGCACTATCGCGGTATCGTTCGGGCTGTTGGTGCTTTTTGTCAATACGACCAAGACCGGACTTATTCCTGAAGAAGATACAGGCACGGTCATGGTCAGCATGAA
>ENA-OQIG01001325-OQIG01001325.1-human-gut-metagenome-genome-assembly--contig:-NODE-1325-length-10868-cov-3.174285_pt1 | contig 10868 bp, 9 predicted proteins | sample MGYA00242576_ERZ504741 | MGnify/ENA primary metagenome ERZ504741 (study PRJEB26092, sample SAMD00036436) | human gut metagenome | host: Homo sapiens | study: EMG produced TPA metagenomics assembly of... | reverse complement strand
ATTCGCCGCTTTCAGGGCGTTCTCTTCAATAAACGCACGGCGCGGTTCAACGGCGTCGCCATCAGCGTGGTGAACAACTGGTCAGCGGCAATCGCATCCTTAACGGTAACGCGCAGCATACGACGGCTTTCCGGGTCCATGGTGGTTTCCCACAGCTGTTCCGGGTTCATCTCGCCCAGACCTTTATAACGCTGGATGGAGAGGCCGCGACGGGACTCTTTCACCAGCCAGTCCAGCGCCTGCTCGAAGCTGGCTACCGGCTGACGACGCTCGCCACGTTCGATAAACGCATCTTCTTCCAGCAAGCCACGCAGTTTCTCACCCAGCGTGCAGATACGACGATATTCGCCACCGGTGATAAACTCGTGATCCAGCGGATAGTCAGTATCCACACCGTGGGTACGCACGCGAACAATCGGCTCGAACAGGTTTTGTTCGGCATTGGTGTGGACATCAAACTTCCACTGGCTGCCGTGCTGTTCTTTGTCGTTCAGTTCGCTGACCAGCGCGTTCACCCAGCGGGTAACGGTCTGCTCATCAGAAAGGTCAGCTTCCGTCAACGTCGGCTGATAGATAAGCTCTTTCAGCATTGCTTTCGGATAACGACGCTCCATACGATTGATCATTTTCTGCGTCGCGTTGTACTCAGATACCAGTTTCTCTAACGCTTCGCCAGCCAATGCCGGTGCACTGGCGTTGGTGTGCAGCGTTGCGCCGTCCAGCGCGATAGAGATCTGGTACTGATCCATCGCTTCGTCGTCTTTAATGTACTGTTCCTGCTTGCCTTTCTTCACTTTGTACAGCGGCGGCTGAGCGATGTAGACGTGACCGCGTTCAACGATTTCCGGCATCTGACGATAGAAGAAGGTCAACAGCAGCGTACGAATGTGCGAGCCGTCGACGTCCGCATCGGTCATGATGATGATGCTGTGATAACGCAGTTTGTCCGGGTTGTACTCGTCACGACCGATACCACAGCCAAGCGCGGTGATAAGCGTCGCCACTTCCTGAGAAGAGAGCATCTTATCGAAGCGCGCTTTCTCGACGTTGAGGATTTTACCCTTCAGCGGCAGAATCGCCTGGTTCTTGCGGTTACGCCCCTGCTTCGCAGAGCCGCCCGCGGAGTCCCCTTCCACCAGGTACAGTTCGGAAAGCGCCGGATCGCGTTCCTGGCAGTCTGCCAGTTTGCCCGGCAGGCCCGCTAAGTCGAGCGCACCTTTACGGCGGGTCATTTCACGAGCGCGACGCGCCGCTTCACGGGCACGGGCAGCATCGATAATTTTGCCAACCACGATTTTCGCGTCGGTTGGGTTTTCCAGCAGGTATTCTGCCAGCAGTTCGTTCATCTGCTGTTCTACCGCCGATTTCACCTCAGAAGAAACCAGTTTGTCTTTGGTCTGGGAGGAGAATTTCGGGTCCGGCACTTTTACGGAAACGACCGCAATCAGGCCTTCACGCGCATCGTCACCGGTGGCGCTGACTTTGGCTTTTTTGCTGTAGCCTTCTTTGTCCATGTAGGCGTTCAGGGTACGGGTCATCGCCGCACGGAAGCCTGCCAGGTGAGTACCGCCGTCACGCTGCGGAATGTTGTTGGTAAAGCAGTAGATGTTTTCCTGGAAGCCATCGTTCCACTGCAACGCCACTTCGACGCCAATACCGTCTTTTTCAGTGGAGAAGTAGAAGATATTCGGGTGGATCGGCGTTTTGTTCTTGTTCAGATATTCAACGAACGCCTTGATGCCGCCTTCATAGTGGAAGTGGTCTTCTTTGCCGTCGCGCTTGTCGCGCAGACGAATGGAAACGCCGGAGTTGAGGAACGACAACTCACGCAGACGTTTCGCCAGAATTTCATATTCGAACTCGGTCACATTGGTGAAGGTTTCGAGGCTGGGCCAGAAACGCACCATGGTGCCGGTTTTTTCAGTCTCGCCGGTAACCGCCAGCGGAGCCTGCGGTACACCGTGTTCGTAGATCTGACGGTGAATTTTACCCTCGCGCTGGATAACCAGCTCCAGTTTTTGCGACAGGGCGTTTACTACCGAAACACCAACGCCGTGCAGACCGCCGGACACTTTATAGGAGTTATCGTCAAATTTACCGCCTGCGTGCAGAACGGTCATGATCACTTCCGCCGCCGATACGCCCTCTTCCGGGTGAATACCGGTCGGAATGCCGCGCCCGTCATCCTGTACAGAGACAGAGTTATCGGCGTGAATGGTGACGATAATTTCTTTACAGTGACCCGCGAGCGCTTCGTCGATAGCGTTATCTACCACCTCGAATACCATGTGGTGCAGACCGGTGCCGTCATCCGTGTCGCCGATATACATACCCGGGCGCTTACGCACCGCATCCAGCCCTTTCAGGACTTTGATACTGGAGGAGTCATAAGAATTCGACATCAACGTTTCTCGCTCATTTATACTTGGGTTAATCCGTTATTTTACCCTTTTCCACGGTAAACATCTTCGAATTTTCGTCCGACATGTCTATAACGTGTTCAGCACTGATCGCGCTGACAAAGACCTGTGATTGCGTCGCTTTTAAGCGGCTGGCAAGCAGCCCGCGACGCTCATCATCAAGCTCAGAGGCAAAATCATCTATCAGGTAGAGACACCGCCGCCCGCTTTCACGGGTGAGGAACTCTCCTTGCGCCAGACGTAAGGCGCACATCAACAGCTTAAGCTGCCCACGCGATAAGGTATCTTCCACCGGCGCACCGTCGGCGCGAATGCGTAAGTCCGCTTTATGCGGGCCATGCGCGGTGTAGGTTAGCTGGCGATCGCGTTCAAAATTACGTTCCAGCACCTCAGCATATTCTGTCTCTTTCTCCCAGCCGCGCTGGAAAGAGAAAGTCAGAGAAAACTCAGGGAGAAATTGCTTACAAGTATCGGCCATATCAGCCGCGATACCGGCGCTATACTCCGCGCGCCAGGTGCTGATTTGCTCCGCCAGCGGGATCAGCTCTTTATCCCACGGGCGTAGCTGTTCGTAACGTGTCACCTGGCGCAGCGCCGCATTGCGCTGCTTGAGCAATCGCTTGAGATTGCTCCAGGCGGTGAAAAATCCGGGTTCGTTGTGAAAGCATCCCCAGTCGAGGAATGCTCTTCTGTATTTGGGGCCGCCGTTGAGTAAAGTAAACCCTTCTGGCGTTATCAACTGCATTGGCATCAGGTGCGCCAGTTCCGCGACCTTATGCCCGTCTGTACCGTCGATGCGGACTTTGCTGTCGCCCTGTTTGTCTTTGGTTAAGCCAATCGCTGTCTCGCGCTCTTCGCCCTGTAATCGCCCGTGGAGAACAAACGCCTCCTGCTCATGGCGAATGACGCGACCAATCTGCAAACTGCGAAACGCCCGACCATGGCCGAGCGTATAGATGGCTTCCAGCACGCTGGTTTTGCCACTGCCGTTGGCACCTACCAGAAAGTTAAAGCCGGGAGATAAGGCGAGATCCGCGGTTTCAATGTTGCGGAAATCGCGGATCAACAAGCGGGTGAGGGACATTACAGTCTCATTGGCATGACAACATAAGCCGCGCTCTGGCTGGCCGCATCTTCAATCTGCACGCTGGAAACCGAATCGGTCAGCATCATGCGGACGTTTTCGCATTTCAGCGCGTTCAGAACATCCAGCACATAACTGACGTTGAAGCCGATTTCCATCTCCGCACCGCTATAGGTAACGTCGAGGATCTCTTCCGCTTCTTCCTGTTCCGGGTTGTTGGCGGTGATTTTCAGCTGGTTTTCGCTGACATAAAGACGTACGCCGCGGAATTTCTCGTTAGAGAGAATCGCCGCGCGAGCAAACGCCTGCTTGAGCAGATCGCAGCCAGCTTCCAGATGTTTGTCCGGGTTCTTCGGCAGAACGCGGCGATAATCCGGGAAGCGACCATCCACCAGTTTGGAGGTGAAGATAAAGTCGCCAACGTGGGCGCGAATGTTGTTGCTGCCAATCTGTACGCGCAGCGGATTGTCGCCGCCGTCGAGCATACGCATCAGTTCAATCACGCCTTTACGCGGTACGATCACCGAATGGCTTGGCAAAGATTGACCAATTGGCATTGAACAGACCGCCAGACGGTGGCCGTCGGTTGCCACGGTGCGCAGTTCTTCACCTTCGGTTTCAAACAGCATACCATTTAAGTAATAGCGAACGTCCTGATGCGCCATAGAAAACTGGGTCGCTTCAATCAGACGCTTCATCGTTGCCTGCGGCAGGGTAAATTCGACTTCACTCTGCCAGTCATCGAGGTTCGGGAAATCCGCCGCTGGCAGGGTAGACAGCGAAAAACGGCTACGCCCGGAGCGTACCAGCATCCGTTCACCTTCCAGCTGCACGGCAATTTCCGCGCCTTCAGGCAGACCACGGCAGATATCAAAGAATTTGCGCGCCGGAACGGTCGTCGCTCCTGGCTCGTGTGGCTGAACCAGCGCAACACGTGCCACCATTTCCATCTCGAGATCAGTACCGGTCAGCGACAACGTACCGTCAGCAACCTGTAACAGCAGATTACCGAGAATCGGTAGCGTAGGACGACCACCTAACGGACCGCTCACCTGTTGTAGCGGTTTTAATAAATGCTCACGTTCTACGGTAAATTTCATAGGTTTACGATGACAATGTTCTGATTAAATTTGAAAAATCTTCTTTGATATCGTGGCTCTCTTCACGCAACTGCTCGATCTTACGGCAGGCATGAAGCACCGTCGTGTGGTCACGACCACCAAACGCATCGCCAATCTCCGGCAGACTGTGGTTAGTCAGCTCTTTCGCCAGCGCCATCGCCATCTGGCGCGGACGCGCCACCGAGCGGGATCGACGCTTGGAAAGGAGATCCGCGACTTTGATCTTGTAGTACTCCGCCACCGTCTTCTGAATATTGTCGATGGTGACCAGTTTTTCCTGCAATGCCAGCAAGTCGCGCAGCGCCTCACGCACGAAGTCGATGGTGATCGCCCGTCCGGTAAAGTTGGCATTGGCAATGACGCGGTTCAGCGCCCCTTCCAGCTCACGTACGTTAGATCGTAGACGCTTGGCGATAAAGAACGCCACTTCGCCCGGCAAACGAATGTCGTTTTCGTCGGCCTTTTTCATCAGGATCGCCACACGGGTTTCCAGCTCTGGCGGTTCGATCGCCACAGTCAGTCCCCAACCGAAGCGGGATTTCAAACGATCCTCAACGCCGTTGATCTCTTTCGGATAGCGATCCGAGGTGAGAATGATCTGTTGATTACCTTCCAGCAGGGCGTTGAAGGTGTGGAAAAACTCTTCCTGAGATCGTTCTTTATTAGCAAAAAACTGAATATCGTCGATCAGCAGTGCATCTACGGAACGGTAGTAGCGTTTAAACTCTTCGATCGCGTTGTTTTGCAGGGCTTTAACCATGTCCTGAACAAAGCGCTCGGAGTGCATATAAACCACTTTGGCATTCGGCTTGCGCGTCATAATGCCGTTACCCACCGCATGCAGCAGGTGAGTTTTACCCAGACCCGTGCCGCCATAAAGGAACAACGGGTTATAGGCACCGCCAGGGTTATCCGCCACCTGGCGAGCCGCCGCGCGCGCCAGTTGGTTAGATTTACCTTCAACGAAGTTATCAAACGTGTGTTTGACGTTTACGTTAGAACGATAGGTCGGTTCTGCCGGGGCCGGGACGTTATCCCAACCTGAGCGCGTAGAAGGCGCAGCACGTTGCGGCTGCGTTTGCGCCACCTGTGCAGGGGCCGCGACGTTGCTCGTCACTGCCGCTTGTGGCGTTTGCGTTACCGGTTTGGTGCCGACTTCAAAACGCAGCTGTGGGGCATCCGCTCCGCAGAAACTGGTTAGCAGTCCATTGATATTATTAAGGTACTTGTCCCGTACCCAATCGAGGACAAAACGGTTTGGCGCGTACAGGGCCAGCGTGTTATCGCTCAGTTCCGCCTGCAATGGGCGTATCCACATACTGAATTCTGTGGCTGGTAACTCATCCTGCAATCGGGCAAGACACTGCTGCCAAAGCGAAAGTGACACGGCGGACTCCACTCGAACAAAAGTCGATAATGACTAAGGCTGAAACATTCATGATTGTTGACGTACGTCGAAAAGACCCTGCTTGAGGGTGACGCACGAACCGCTGTCTGCGGTTATATGCCCGATCAAGATCCTGCAAAACGATCGGGACCGCGGATCATAGCCTAAACTGCGCAAGAGATCTTCTGTTTCTCACAGATTTTCCCGATTTATCCACAGGACTTTCCAGAACTCGCTAAGTGTAAACGATCCTGCCGCGAGGCGGGCACGATTTACGCCGCATATTGGAAAATTTAATGACCATAGACAAAAATTGGCTTAATCGATCTAATAAAGATCCAGGACGATCCTTGCGCTTTACCCATCAGCCCGTATAATCCTCCACCCGGCGCGCATGCTGGTTTCCACTGGTGTGAGGTCGTACATTTTCCCTGCGAAAAGGTGCGGAAAAGCGCGGTAAATAAGGAAAGAGAATTGACTCCGGAGTGTACAATTATTACAATCCGGCCTCTTTAATCACCCATGGCTTCGGTGTCCATCGTTTCATTTTTCGGCGGATATCCAATAAAGCCATTGAATTTATTCAAGTTTAGGTAGAAATCGCCATGAAACGCACTTTTCAACCGTCTGTACTGAAGCGCAACCGTTCTCACGGCTTCCGTGCTCGTATGGCTACTAAAAATGGTCGTCAGGTTCTGGCACGTCGTCGTGCTAAAGGCCGCGCTCGTCTGACCGTTTCTAAGTAATAAAGCTAACCCCTGAGTGGTTAAGCTCGCATTTCCCAGGGAGTTACGCTTGTTAACTCCCAGTCAATTCACATTCGTCTTCCAGCAGCCACAACGGGCTGGCACGCCGCAAATTACCATTCTCGGCCGCCTGAATTCGCTGGGGCATCCCCGTATCGGTCTTACAGTCGCCAAGAAAAACGTTCGACGCGCCCATGAACGCAATCGGATTAAACGTCTGACGCGTGAAAGCTTCCGTCTGCGCCAACATGAACTCCCGGCTATGGATTTCGTGGTGGTGGCGAAAAAAGGGGTTGCCGACCTCGATAACCGTGCTCTCTCGGAAGCGTTGGAAAAATTATGGCGCCGCCACTGTCGCCTGGCTCGCGGTCCTGATAGCCTCATTCGGGTCTATCAACGCCTGATTAGTCCGCTACTCGGGCCGCATTGTCGTTTCACTCCAACCTGTTCAAGCTACGGAATTGAGGCATTGCGCAGGTTTGGAGTGATAAAAGGCAGTTGGTTGACGGTGAAACGCGTATTAAAATGCCACCCTTTACACCCTGGTGGTGACGATCCCGTCCCGCCCGGACCATTTGATACCAGAGAACACTAACGATGGATTCGCAACGCAATCTTTTAGTCATCGCTTTGCTGTTCGTGTCTTTCATGATCTGGCAAGCCTGGGAGCAGGATAAAAACCCGCAACCTCAGGCCCAACAGACCACGCAGACAACGACCACCGCAGCGGGTAGCGCCGCCGACCAGGGCGTACCGGCCAGTGGCCAGGGGAAACTGATCTCGGTTAAGACCGACGTGCTTGATCTGACCATCAACACCCGTGGTGGTGATGTTGAGCAAGCTCTGCTGCCTGCTTACCCGAAAGAGCTGAACTCTACCCAGCCGTTCCAGCTGTTGGAAACTTCACCGCAGTTTATTTATCAGGCACAGAGCGGTCTGACCGGTCGTGATGGCCCGGATAACCCGGCTAACGGCCCGCGTCCGCTGTATAACGTTGAAAAAGACGCTTATGTGCTGGCTGAAGGTCAAAACGAACTGCAGGTGCCGATGACGTATACCGACGCGGCAGGCAACACGTTTACCAAAACGTTTGTCCTGAAACGTGGTGATTACGCTGTCAACGTCAACTACAACGTGCAGAACGCTGGCGAGAAACCGCTGGAAATCTCCACCTTTGGTCAGTTGAAGCAATCCATCACTCTGCCACCGCATCTCGATACCGGAAGCAGCAACTTCGCACTGCACACCTTCCGTGGTGCGGCGTACTCCACGCCTGACGAGAAGTATGAGAAATACAAGTTCGATACCATTGCCGATAACGAAAACCTGAACATCTCTTCGAAAGGTGGTTGGGTGGCGATGCTGCAACAGTATTTCGCGACGGCGTGGATCCCGCATAACGACGGTACCAACAACTTCTATACCGCTAATCTGGGTAACGGCATCGCCGCTATCGGCTATAAATCTCAGCCGGTACTGGTTCAGCCTGGTCAGACTGGCGCGATGAACAGCACCCTGTGGGTTGGCCCGGAAATCCAGGACAAAATGGCAGCTGTTGCTCCGCACCTGGATCTGACCGTTGATTACGGTTGGTTGTGGTTCATCTCTCAGCCGCTGTTCAAACTGCTGAAATGGATCCATAGCTTTGTGGGTAACTGGGGCTTCTCCATTATCATCATCACCTTTATCGTTCGTGGCATCATGTACCCGCTGACCAAAGCGCAGTACACCTCCATGGCGAAGATGCGTATGTTGCAGCCGAAGATTCAGGCAATGCGTGAGCGTCTGGGCGATGACAAACAGCGTATCAGCAGGAAATGATGGCGCTGTACAAAGCTGAGAAGGTTAACCCGCTGGGCGGCTGCTTCCCGCTGCTGATCCAGATGCCAATCTTCCTGGCGTTGTACTACATGCTGATGGGTTCCGTTGAACTGCGTCAGGCACCGTTTGCACTGTGGATCCACGACCTGTCGGCACAGGACCCGTACTACATCCTGCCGATCCTGATGGGCGTAACGATGTTCTTCATTCAGAAGATGTCGCCGACCACAGTGACCGACCCGATGCAGCAGAAGATCATGACCTTTATGCCGGTCATCTTCACCGTGTTCTTCCTGTGGTTCCCGTCAGGTCTGGTGCTGTACTATATCGTCAGCAACCTGGTAACCATTATTCAGCAGCAGCTGATTTACCGTGGTCTGGAAAAACGTGGCCTGCATAGCCGCGAGAAGAAAAAATCCTGATTCGGTGAGTTTTCGCTAAAATAAGGGCGGTCAGTTGACCGCCTTTTTTCTTTTCGTAGGGCGGATAAGCACCGCGCATCCGCCACACAAAGCAACAGGAACATCATGAGCGATAATGACACTATCGTAGCCCAGGCCACGCCTCCGGGACGTGGCGGCGTTGGCATCCTGCGCATCTCCGGCTTCAAAGCCCGTGAAGTTGCCGAAACCGTGCTGGGTAAACTGCCTAAGCCGCGCTACGCCGATTATCTTCCGTTTAAAGACGCCGACGGCAGCGTGCTCGATCAGGGGATTGCGCTATGGTTCCCTGGCCCGAACTCGTTCACCGGCGAAGATGTGCTGGAACTGCAAGGTCATGGCGGTCCGGTGATCCTCGACCTGCTGTTAAAACGCATTCTGACCATTCCCGGCCTGCGGATTGCTCGCCCTGGTGAGTTTTCCGAACGCGCGTTTCTTAACGATAAACTTGACTTAGCCCAGGCCGAGGCGATTGCCGATCTTATCGACGCCAGTTCGGAACAGGCGGCCCGTTCGGCACTTAACTCGCTGCAAGGCGCATTCTCCGCACGGTTAATCATCTGGTAGAAGCCCTCACCCACTTGCGCATTTACGTCGAAGCGGCAATTGATTTCCCTGATGAAGAGATCGATTTCCTCTCCGACGGCAAAATTGAAGCCCAGCTTAATGACGTGATTGCCGATCTCGATGCAGTGCGTGCTGAAGCACGTCAGGGTAGTTTGTTGCGCGAAGGGATGAAGGTGGTGATTGCCGGACGTCCTAACGCCGGTAAATCGAGCCTGTTAAACGCGCTGGCGGGCCGTGAAGCAGCAATCGTAACTGATATCGCCGGAACCACACGTGACGTGCTGCGTGAGCATATCCACATTGACGGAATGCCGCTGCATATCATCGATACCGCTGGGCTACGTGAAGCCAGTGACGAAGTGGAACGTATTGGTATCGAGCGCGCGTGGCAGGAAATTGAACAGGCCGACCGCGTGCTGTTTATGGTCGATGGCACCACAACAGACGCCGTGGATCCGGCAGAGATCTGGCCGGAATTTATCGCCCGTCTGCCAGCGAAACTGCCGATCACCGTGGTGCGCAATAAAGCCGATATCACCGGCGAAACACTGGGAATGAGTGAAGTGAACGGTCACACGTTAATTCGTCTCTCGGCAAGGACAGGTGAAGGCGTGGAGGTGCTGCGTAACCATCTCAAACAGAGCATGGGCTTTGACACCAACATGGAAGGCGGCTTCCTGGCGCGTCGTCGTCACCTACAGGCGCTGGAACAAGCGGCGGAACATCTACAACAGGGCAAAGCGCAACTGTTGGGAGCCTGGGCAGGTGAGCTGCTGGCGGAAGAGTTGCGTCTGGCACAGCAGAACTTAAGCGAAATCACCGGGGAATTTACTTCAGACGACCTGCTGGGGCGGATTTTCTCCAGCTTCTGTATTGGTAAGTAACCGCGCTTACGAAGCCGTATTCTGACTGTCAGATGCGGCTTCGCTTCATTGTTAGCACTCCTATTATTCCTCAACCCTTTTTTTAAACATTAAAATTCTTACGTAATTTATAATCTTAAAAAAAAAAGCATTTAATATTGCTCCCCGAACGATTGTGATTCGATTCACATTTAAACAATTTTAGAATAGACAAAATTCTTGAGTATTATACTGTAGCCTCGTGTCTTTCGAGGATAAGTGCATTATGAATATCTTACATATATGTGTGACCTCAAAATGGTTTAATATTGACAACAAGATTGTCGATCACCGCCCTTGATTTGCCCTTCTGTAGCCATCACCAGAGCCAAACCGATTAGATTCAATGTGATCTATTTGTTTGCTATATCTTAATTTTG
>ENA-OQIG01001322-OQIG01001322.1-human-gut-metagenome-genome-assembly--contig:-NODE-1322-length-10898-cov-1.807724_pt1 | contig 10898 bp, 9 predicted proteins | sample MGYA00242576_ERZ504741 | MGnify/ENA primary metagenome ERZ504741 (study PRJEB26092, sample SAMD00036436) | human gut metagenome | host: Homo sapiens | study: EMG produced TPA metagenomics assembly of... | reverse complement strand
CATAAATAGAGGAAAAAATCTTGTACTATATTCTCTGCGTCTCCCATAGCTCCTACATAAAGGGAAGCGAAACGAACCAAACGGGCATAGTAGGAAACATAAAGCTTTGAGAAAAGCTTTTGTGCCGTCAAGGGTTCGGAAGATGGAAGAGAATGTATCATAAACCTCATATTAGATGCACAAAGGTAACAAAAGAAACAGCAAAGACAAAGCCTGACTTTAAATTCCTATTGTATGACCGATACAGATCAAATCAATTAAGATTCTCTCCGTATCGGTCAATGAAAAGTATACTAAAACCTATTGAAACTACTTGGAATAAGAATATGGGAAGTCTGCCGGTTGGGTACCTCTTTGCTGATTCGGTACGCTGTCCATCGACAGATTCAGTTCTCCGCCCTGTTTCAGTTCATCATGCGTCAGATAGTTGCGTGTGAATTCTTGTCCATTCAACAGAGCTTTCCTTATGTATGGACGGTCTGCCGCATTATCTGCTGCTGAAACGACGAAGTTTTTCCTTCGGGAAGATGCAGAGTTACCTTTTTAAATAATGGAGAACCTATCGCATATTCAGGCATTCCCGGACAAACCGGATAGAAACCCATAGCAGAAAATACATACCAGGCAGATGTCTGCCCGTTGTCCTCGTCGCCACAGTATCCTTTACTTCCGGAATTGTAAAGTTTGTCCATAACATTACGGAGATGGTACTGTGTTTTCCAGGGCTGACCGATATAATCATACAAGTAAATGGCATGCTGCACCGGTTGGTTACCATGCGCGTATTGTCCCATATTCAAGGCAACCATCTCAGCTATTTCGTGGATAACGAAACCATAGGTTCCATAGTTATAGGTGTTCGGAGCCACAAACATAGAGTCGAGTCGGGCTATCATCGGTTCATGTCCGCCCATCAATTCGGATAAGCCTTCCGGATCATGAAACACACTCCAAGTCCAGTGCCAGGAACTTCCTTCTGTGAAAGGACCGCCCCATTCCGTAGCATCAAAACGATCACGCCAGTTGCCTTTGGCATCTTTTGTCCACATAAAACCATGTTCCGGATAATAGAGATTGCGGTAATTTGGGGCTTTCTGGTAATACTGGTCTGCGATATCCTGTTTGCCCAGCGATTCCGCAAAGCGGGCAATACACCAGTCAGCATAAGCATATTCGAGTGTTTTGGCTGTAGCTTCGGGAACTTCCGGATAAGGTACATAACCGAGCTTATCATAATACTCGAAGCCGTCACGCCCTACAGAAGCTATTTCCGCATGACGGGCTTGTGTCTGATGAATCATCGCTTCCAGAGCTTTTTCGGCATCTACCGTTTGTATCCCCTTCATCCATGCATCGACTAATAAGGAAACAGAGTTATTGCCAATCATACAACCACGATGACCGGGACTCGCCCATTCGGGCATAAAGCCACTTTCATTATAAGCATTAATGATAGATTGCGTCACACGTTCGAAACTTCCGGATATAGCAATGTGAATAACGGATGAACCGCACGGAACGTATCCCAGAAACCATTGTCAGTATACATATAACCATCATGCACGTTACCGTCATAAGGACTGTAATAAACAGGATTTCCTTGTGAATCAAACTCATAGAACTCACGTGGAAAAAGTAATGTACGATACAGGCAGGAATAGAAGGTACGAAGTTGTTCGTCTGTTCCTCCTTCCGCTTCTACACGTCCGAGATAGTTATTCCACTGTTCACGGGCTTTCCCGCTGATCAGTTGTACATCCGCATCAGCTACTTCACGATTAAAGTTGATGGCAGCCTGTTCGGGACTGATAAAAGAAGAGGCTGTACGTATGGTCAGCTTTTCACCTGCCGGAACATCAAATTTCAGATAGGCACAGGTATAATCGGCCGCTACATCGGTTTGATGGTGCAACAAAGTATCTCCATTGTAAGTACCGTATTCTATGACGGGATGACTGAATTCCATCATAAAGTAATTAGCGAAGTTATCCGGCACACCTCCGTTATTATAACGTGTCGCACCTTTTACCAACCGTTTTTCCGGTTCAATCGTTATTGAACTTCCTCCGTTGTATGCATCTACCACTACATACTGATCTTCCTTTTCGGGGAAAGAGACCTCGAATACAGCTCCGCGGGAAGTAGCAGAAAGAGACGTCTGCAATCCGTTATTGAATGTAACACTGTAGTTATAAGGAGTCGCTTTCTCCTGTTGATGTGAGAACGGAACCAGACGTTCTTTGTGACTCATTTTCAGTTCTCCGGCAAGCGGCATAATGGAAAATGTACCATAGTCATTTATCCAGGGACTAGCTGATGTGTCTGCCGGAAACCGCGCATCAGACTGTCAGTATACGTATACATCCATCCGCTGCCATTCTCCCCCGTCTGCGGACTCCAGAAGTTCATCCCCCAAGGTACCGCCACAGCAGGATAAGTATTACCATGCGAAAACGCAAAAGTAGACTCGGTACCCATCAAAGGATTCACGTAGTCTACAAACTCTACCGTCTTCTTTGACTGCTGACACGAAGTGAGCAGAAAAGGAAAACAGATTGATAAGAAAAACAATCTTGTAACCATATCTATTATTATTTGCTTAAGTTTCACAAGCCTTCTGTATCACTTCTCCTTCCACGTTAAAACAGAGAAAACCATGCAGAAAGCCTGTGAAACTCAGGTTAATTAAAATACCTCACTCAGATACTTCTTCGTCTGTTCCGGACGCTGGCTCATACGCAAACGCCACACCAGTTCCTGCATATTTACGACTTCAAAACTATCGTTCAGATGTCCTGCACAAAGCTTTGCCGCTCCGGCTCCACGAATATCCCCGGACTGGTTCTCAATCAGCGGGTCTTCCGTCTGTCCGTGATCGGAGAAATTACTCCATGCATGCACACATACGACAGAAAAACTTTCCTGCTGTGCTTCCTGTTTCAATCTTCCGGCAATATAGGCAGGGGTACCTTCACGTTCCGCATTCCGGTTTCCAAAATTCCACAAAGAGTATTTCACCGTAATGGCCGGGATATCATACCCTGCTTTATTCGTTACCCAAATAATGTCTCCTTCACCTCCTGCATAAGGACTATACTGAAGCGCTACGATACCTTCCAACTGGTCATTGGCATCTACATAAGCCTGAAATGCTTCTTTGGCAGCCTCTGATTTTACGTTCATAGCCATTACACCCAGCAGTTTCACACGATGTTGACGCATATGCGCCGAAAGGCGTTCTGCCACGACTTTCAAATTCTTCGCCCGGTCGCCATTCTCGCTATAATTGTCTACGTAATAGTAACCGCCTCCCAGCATTTCCAAAATAGAGCAATTCGGCTTTTGCTGACTCAGCAGATTATCGAATTGTGCCGGTGCCATCATCGGAAGCACTGAAGCAGCAATACCATACGTCATCCGTACTTCTTCCGACTCCGCCGCATTATAGAAATCTTAAAGTCATTCATCATCCACTGAATATTGTCACCATCGGAAAGAAGAAAGAAACGAAATTCTTTTCTTTGTATAATCCAGAAACTGCGGATTCTTCACGCGAGCCAATGTCGATTTCTGACGTTGAGAATAAAGCAATGAAGTCAAGGAATGATTGTAACTCCAGTCACAAGGGATCATCGGATGACCGCTTTTGGAAACCAAATCGACAAAAGCATCTTCACTTACTCCCTGTTCCCATCCGTAGACAGGTGCATTCGGTTCCAGCCAGGCAAGGATTTCTTTCAGCAAAGCCGTATTCTGTCCGCCAGCCGAACTGCCCTGACGCTTATTCAAGTTCAATACGAAAAGTTCATTCTTAATAGCAAACTCACGCAATTCACCGGTTTGTACAGGCATGATCACCAATGCTTTGTTGCTGCATTTGTCTTTGAACTCCGCCCATGCCTGTGCAGTAGTTTTGCTTCTTGCATCATATTTCATGGTATATCCTGCTTCTTCATAATATTCCTTGTCACGGACATCCACAATAATAGAATTATAAACATGAGAAGCAACGGAAGCTACAACACCACTCTCCGGATTATGCTCAATATCCGTCAAGACATATCCGTCAAACATACCTTCAGCTGAATAGTCACTCCGTCGGACGGACCATAATCATTACGTGCCAGTTCCAGTCCGCTCTGCATCCCCTGTTCGTGGATACCATATCTTCGAGTGCCTGCTTAGACAGTTTATAGGAATCACTGCCACCGTGATCGTGCAGCCAAACAGCTATTTCACTTGTTCCCTGTTCTACGGCACGATTAGCCAGACCGGCTAATGACTGACACATCAGGTGTACTGTAATCCGCGTACTTTTTCTGTTTGTCCCAGTTCATTACGGCTGCCTACCGTTACGACTTCCACACAATTCCAGTATTTCTTCGGTTTCACCTTCATTTCCGGCATATAGTATTGACCCACATTACTGATCGGATCATAAGCATCTGTATAAAGGGACGTGTTGTTTTCTTCGTTCAATCCTTGATTGATTTCCGGCGATTCGTACACTTCACAACTAGCCATTGTCAAGCTGAGCAACAGTGCAGCACCACATATAGTCATTTTCATAATTATTTCTTTCATTTGTTAGTTAACCATTAATCAATAACCTTCATTCTGCGATAATCCATCTACCTTGTTCCGTTCATCTTGCGGAATGGGGCGTACCAGATGGTTCTTGTTCAAATTATCATACTTCACCACAAACGGATTGTATGCAGGTACACGTGTCAGCAATGTCTGAGTACGTTTCAAGTCAAACCAGCGGTCATGCTCTCCCATCAATCACGGCACGTTCATCCATGATAACGTTTATATCCAGATCTGTCAGCTTCATTGCTTCATAAGCGGTCGCATCTTTAGCGGCACGCTTACGTATACTGTTGATGCGTTCCAATGCCAATTTCTTGTTTCCGGCACCCAGATAAGCCTCAGCACACAACAGATAGGTATCACCCAAGCGGAAAATGACATCTTCACGAGAACCGCCTTCGCCCCATTGTATCTTGGTATCGCTGAACTTACGTACCATCGGCATACGATCTGAAGCAGTTTCTAATACAGGAAGTGCCGTAGATTGCGGATACCACACATATTCATCGTCCTGCTTGAACGGATAAAACCTTTTCGCGTTATTACTCATACCCGATTTATCGTTCCAACGGGGGAAATAGATTCCCAGCTTACCGTAATCAGCATTATCCGGATTGTTTATGTAATATTCACGTTTGAACGTCGCATCATAACGGGTATCCGCTTCCGGGTCGGTATAAAGCTCGTGCGCTTTCGGATTCACCCAGTATTTACGGGAAACACTAGAGTAATCATTCTGATTCTTAATGAACAGATCCGGCTCCAATGCTACAATATTAAATCCGAACTGTGCCTGTTGCGGATTTCCATCCCCCGATAGTTCTTATCCAGTCCATATTGAATCGCCCAGATCACTTCCGAATTAGCCTGATTGTTTTCATCGAACAAAGCAGCATAGTTTTCCTGCAAAGCATAACCGGAGGCCGGATTCTCTACCAGCAAATCAAATGTCGTTGCTGCATTGGAGAAGTCGTCTGTTTCAGCAAAGGATTTGTAAGCACGTGTCAGATACATTTTCCCTAAAAAGTGAATGACTGCGGCATTCGTTACCTTTCCGGCTGAAATCGTGGTCATGTCCAGTTTATCCTTTATATCATTCAGTTCGGTAATGATGAAAGTGTAAATAGCCTGTTCACCGGTACGTTCCGCCTGCTGGATAACGCTTGTATTCTCTTCGGTGAGCAAAGGTACGGGACCGAATGTTTCTACCAGATAATAGTAAGCCATCGCCCGGAAAAAGCGGGCTTGTGCGGTCAGCGAAGTATAATCGCTTCCTGCAATATCCGGTGTGCAGCGATTCAGCAGGATGTTACTTTCCTGCACAATCTTATAGAGTACTTTCCAATAATCGCCAACAATCGGAGCGGTGGAGTTGAAAGTCTTGTCATAGCCGTTGAACATACGTTCGGCAGGTTCTTCGGAGATAGCCATGTAGATATCAGTTCCGTAATACTGCAATTCGCCTGTATTGAAAACATTGCGGTAACGGGCATTGATATCTGTCAACAATTTCTGTTGTCCTTCTTTAGTATTATAGAAATCGTCCGTTACTGCCGAAGGGTTATAACTATCCAGAAAATCGGAGCATCCGCTTAGCAAACAGATTGCTAACAGTGCCAAATATTTAATTTGTTCTTTTACTCGTTTCATAAGGTTTCAAGTATTTAGAAGGTTAAATTCACTCCAAAAGTAAATGTCATCGGATAAAGTGACAAAGACTTGTATACGTCTTCACCAATCGTTTCGGGATCCGGACCGAGATAGTCGGTGAAAGTAAACGGATTCTGCACATTGATGTAGCACGTGCATTTTTCATTTTCATCTTCTTCATCCAGTTTTCCGGAAGAGTATATCCCAACGTGATATTCTGTATTTTCAGAAACGAACCGGAAATCTTACCTAATACCTGAGTATGGTAGGATTGCGCACCGATCTGCTGGTACTCATTGCTGTGGTTTTCCGGAGTCCAGTACTTCACATTCAGTTTGTTCCAGTGTTCATTATCCCATGCGGTAAACATATAAGTGAAATCATCATTGTAGGTGCCACCGATACGTGCATACATATAGAAAGACAAATCCCAGTTCTTGTAAGTAAAGGTATTGGTCATACCCGCTGTCCAGTCGGGTGACGGAGAGCCGAGTACTTTATAGTCACGTTCATCAATCACATAGTTCTCGTCCAGATCAGCTACACGGATATGTCCCGGCACTTGTCCGTATTTAGCAGCCAGTTCCTTATCTTCCGTCTGCCAGATTCCTACCTTTTCCAGATCATAGATCACCTTCATCGGCTGACCGATGAACCAGCGGTTAGCCAAGTCATCCTTTTTATCACCGTAGAGGTCTACAATCTTATTACGGTTCAGAGAGAAAGTCAGATTTGTCTTCCACGTAAAATCTTTCTTTGAGACGTTCACCGTGTTCAGACCTATTTCCACCCCTTTATTGGAGGACGTTCCTATATTCTCAAGGATAGAGCCATAACCGTTGAGGTTACCTACCGAACGGGCGAAAATCAAATCTTTCGTAGTACGGTTATACACATCAATCGTACCGTTGATACGGTTATTCAGAAAGCCGAAATCAATACCGTAGTTCCACTCCGAGGTCATCTCCCAACGAAGATCTTTGTTACCTTTGCGGTCACCTAATCCGAAAGCATTTTCACCTTTACCTCCATAGATATAATGAGTCAGGTCCAGCTTTGTCCAGGTAATATCATGGTCAATACTGTTGTTTCCCGATTTACCCCAGCTGACGCGGAGTTTCAGACTATTCAGCCAGTCTACGTTTTTCAGGAAATTCTCATTCTTCATCTGCCAGCCGACAGCTGCCGACGGCATAAATCCCCACTGATTGCCGGTAGCCAGACGGGAAGTTCCGTCATATCGCCCTGTTACAGTAAACAAGTACCGATCCATCAACGTATAGTTGACACGTCCCATGAAAGAAAGCATGGATGACTCCCAATAGTAACTCTTCACGTCACGAATTTCTTCGGCTGTTTCGATCGCATGCCAGTCCGAGTTGTAAGGCAGACCATCGCCACGCATTTCCGAACCTTATGAGTTTCTTTCTGTACGCTATACAAACCGATAGCATTCAGACGGTGAATATTCTTCCAGGTTTTATCATAAGTAATGATATTGTCCCATACCCAATTCATATTCCGTCCTTCTTTCCGGTAAGCTTCCGGTGCATTGAGACCTCCTTTGGCTTGTGTCATCGTACCTACCCATTCTCCGTAAACGTCCGAATCATACTGAACCGCAATCTGCGATTTAAAGCTCAGTCCTTTGATCGCTGATATTCCAGATAACCGGAGAAGTTGGTATAGTTTGCTTCTTTCTCTCTTTTATTATTTTCAATCTGAACAAATGGATTGATCTTGCTGGAAGTCGGCTGACAATTAAACAAGTAGCTTCCGTCCTTATCATACGGGCTGACCGTAGGAGGCAGGAAGTATGCATTAATCAAAGCATCATTGGCTCCTTCATTCGTGTTATTCAAAGAAACATAACTGTTGATTCCTGTTTTGAACTTATCAGAGAAGCGATATTCCAACCCAACATTAGCCGTAATACGTTCAAAGCTTTCATCGCCTACCATACCGTCGTCTTTCAAGTATCCCAAGCCGAATGAGAAAGAGAGTTTGTCTGTACCCCCGGTAGCGGAAACAGAATGACTGGTAGTCAATGCATTCTGCGACAGTTCACGCAACCAGTCATAGTATTCACCATGTTTGATACGGCGTTTTCATCATCAGTCAGGAAGTCCGGACGGCTCAGTGAAGCATCACCATACTTCTTTTTCCACAAAGCGGTGCGATAGTCTACATATTCCAGTCCATTGCCCATGTTACCAATCATTTCAGGAATACGGGTAGGAGTCTTGAAACCAACGTAACCCGAATAGTCGATATTAAAGCCCTGACGCTTGTTAGCTCCTTTGGTAGTGATAATCACCACCCCGTTTGCACCCCGCGAACCGTAGATTGCACTGGAAGACGCATCTTTCAAAATGTCGATAGATTCAATATCGGCAGAGTTCAAATGACGCATTCCCGTTTGAGAAGGTACTCCGTCGATCACGTATAAAGGTTCATTCGAGAAATTGAACGAGTTGATACCCCGAATCTCTATTTTCGTATCCGAACCGGGACGGTTGGAAGTCTTATTCACGAGTACACCACCGACACGTCCGTTCAGTGTTTCAGTGACATCGGTAGTCACCAGTTTACTTAATTCCTTGCTGGTAACGGATTGGATAGAACCTGTCAAATCTTTCTTTTCTACCGTACCATAACCGATAACGACTACTTCATTCAACTGCTTGGAATCATCTTTCAACTGAATGGTAAGGTTCGACTGATTCTGATTTACAGTCAGTTCCTGTGTCACGTATCCTATAAAAGAAACAGCAATCGTTTTTCCTTCGGAACCTGAAGACTAAAATTACCATCCAAGTCAGTCACCGTACCGGTAGACATTCCTACCACCTGAACGCTGGCTCCGGGCAACGGTTCTTTTAAAGCGTCTACTACCACACCTTTCACTGTAAGCACCTGCTGTGCCTGCACACTTACCCATCCGCACATCAGAAGCAGCAGGCAGAGGAAAGCCTTTATTTTTATTCGTATTATTTTTCATTACTCTTTCGTCTGTTTATTAAGGTTTAGTTCTCAACTTTAAACCATTTGTAGTTACCTACATTTTCGCAACGTGTTTTCCTGTCTTATCCGGAATGTTGGTAACGTCTTCGACCACTGTCGTGAAGTCCCACGCACATACCAGTCCGCTTTCTGTTCCCGTCACATCCGAGTTCATCAGCGTTTTTACCTCATTCGCCGATTTCGCAGTACTCCACATGCGGAATTTCTTAATAAATCCGTCATACAGCGTGAATTGTCAGTCGGTTCCTGGAATGCCCACATATTCTGGTTACGGGTGTTAGGCATATAATTCTGTAATACTCCGGCATCATTCTTCACATCATTTGTCTTACTGAAGAATAATTCACCATTGACATACATTTTCAGCTGTCCTTCAGGCAAGGTGTTATCCCACACCGTCACGACATGATTCCATTTACCAAAATTATCAGGATAAGCACGGCCTTCTTCCAGTACGCGGCCTTCCTGCGGTCCCATACCGATCGTTGTACGAAGATTAGAGCCTAAGAAGTTGATCATCCATCCCTCATTCGGCTGCTTACCGTCAAAAGTAGAGAGGAAACTGCCAATTCCCGACTCAAAGAAACCGGCATCATACTTCACCCAACTTCTACGGTGAAAGTATTACCGCCACCATAAGCAGGATCGGAACCAAATTCAATACGCCCTTTACCGTCAATGCCGAATACCTTTAATTCGGCAGGCGTACCCGGTTGCAATGTCTGTTGATAGGAATCCTGAAATTCGGCAATCGCTTTTTCGGCGGCTATACAGTAGTTATCTATTTCATACTGTAGAACAAAGTAGCCAGCCATACCTTTAGAAATACCTTGTTTGCAGTTCTTCGACAGCTTTTTGCAGGTTCTGGCATTTGCCAATGGGAAAGTACCGTCACTTGTACCGATCTTTGCGGTATCAAGCATGTTTGTCATGTCGGTCAGATGCGTGTACATGCATTCAAGTGCAATAGGCCGCACTGAATCGCCGTTATCGCTCTTGCACGAGCTGACACACCAAACCAACAAACTGAATAAACAAAGTTTCATAAAGAATCTTGTTTTCATACGTATTAGGTTTTTAAATAAAACAATAAGTAAATAACATCGCTGCAAACATAATGTAGCAAGGTTAAACAACTTATTAGTGATGGGTTAATAACGGATTAATAAGCGAATAAATATCATTAACCGATATGTTTTTATCGATGAAAGGAGGATTTTTGCTCATCAGCTCTGCATAAGAAGTAGAATATTCTTCATTCATCATTTGCTTGTACTCACGCACAAACAGGGAATATTGCAGAATTGCTTCTTGTGACGAACCTGTATGGTTAAGGGCATGCATACCATAGGCCAGTGCCAGCTCATTAACCGGATCAACCCGGAAAAGCACATTACAGAAACGAATGACGGCATCATACTTATGCTGCTGATACAGACGTTCGATTTCCAGTGGCAGAAAGGAAGACAAGAACTCTTCTACTTTTTGTTTGAAGTGGTCCATCATCCCCGCATCCATACCATCAAGGAATTTGCCACGCATTAATAAAATGCCGAGTTCATTCTCCACCTCTTCAGCATTCTTCAAGGTGCGGAAACGGAAATAATCAACAATAACAGTCAGTAAACACC
>ENA-OQIG01001321-OQIG01001321.1-human-gut-metagenome-genome-assembly--contig:-NODE-1321-length-10903-cov-3.410820_pt1 | contig 10903 bp, 12 predicted proteins | sample MGYA00242576_ERZ504741 | MGnify/ENA primary metagenome ERZ504741 (study PRJEB26092, sample SAMD00036436) | human gut metagenome | host: Homo sapiens | study: EMG produced TPA metagenomics assembly of... | reverse complement strand
AAGACTTATTGTACCATATTACCATTTTGTACGTCAAAATTTGTTTATTATTGTGATTTCTCAAAGTATTCAATCAAAAATCAGCCTGTTGATGCTTATTTACAGGCTCTTATTCGTGAATTTGAATCATATGATATCAAAAAATTGCGTACTTTATATATTGGAGGCGGCACTCCAACCTCAATTACCGCAGAGCAATTGGAGTATTTATTGACGAATTTAACAAAGCATTTGGATTTAAGTATTTTGGAAGAATTCACTATCGAAGCAAATCCAGGTGATTTGACTGAAGATAAGATTGAAGTGCTGAAAAATTCAGCTGTTAACCGTGTTTCACTTGGTGTTCAGACTTTTAATGATAAGCATTTGAAACAAATTGGACGTAGTCACAATGAAGCTCAGATTTATTCAACGATTTCGAATTTGAAAAAAGCTGGTTTTCATAACATTTCAATTGACTTGATTTATGCCCTTCCTGGTCAGACCATGGAAGATGTCAAGGAAAATGTGGCTAAGGCGATTGCTCTAGATATTCCACATTTGAGTTTATATAGCTTGATTCTGGAACATCACACGGTTTTCATGAATAAAATGCGTCGCGGTAAATTACAATTACCTAAAGAAGACTTGGAAGCGAAGATGTTTGAATATATTATTTCTGAGCTGGAAGCTAATGGCTTTGAGCACTATGAAATTTCAAACTTCACTAAACCAGGTTTTGAAAGTCGTCACAATTTGATGTACTGGGATAATGCTGAGTACTTCGGTGTGGGTGCAGGTGCTTCTGGTTATCTAAATGGTGTTCGTTACCGTAATCGTGGTCCAATTCAGCACTATCTTAAGGCAGTTGCCGAGGGTAATGCTAGATTATCAGAAGAAGTTTTAACAAAAGATGAAATGATGGAAGAAGAATTGTTCTTAGGATTACGCAAAAAATCAGGTGTGTCTATTGCTAGATTTGAAGAAAAATTCGGCTTGTCTTTTGAAGACCGTTATGGTCAAATCGTGAGAGAACTTTGTGAACAAGGGCTTTTAGTACCAGATGACAAGGTGATTCGCATGACCAAAAAAGGACTGTTTTTGGGAGACACAGTCGCAGAGAGATTTATATTGGAGTAAAAAAGATGGGATTAAGTTATCGAGAAAAATATCAAGTACCTTTTTATGAAAGTGATATTAATCAAAATATGAAATTATCACAGCTCTTATCGCTTGTTTTGCAAGTTTCTGGCAAGCAATCGTTAAGTCTTGGAATGAGTGACGAGTATGTTTTTCAAACTTATAACCTTGTCTGGATTATCACAGAATATGCGATTGAAATTGATCGTTTGCCAAGATACACTGAAAACATCGTGATTGAGACGGTACCAACAGCTTATAATAAACTCTTTTGTTACCGTGATTTTAATGTTTACGGTCAAGATGGTGAGAAGATTTTGACCATTCATTCAACTTTTGTTTTGATGGATTATGACACACGAAAAGTTCACCCTGTCGTTGATGACATTGTCGATGTTTACCAAGTTGAAAAAGTGAAGAAAATCTATCGTGGACCTCGTTATGAAGGTTTGGAAAATCCAGAAGAAACTCTCTATCACGTGCGTTTCTTCGACCTTGATTTGAATGGTCATGTCAATAACAGCAAATACCTTGAATGGATGTATGATGTTTTAGACGTTAACTTTTTGGAAAAATACATTCCACACCACATTAACTTGAAATATGTGAAGGAAGTTCAATATGGTCATGACATCAAGTCACGTGTTGAACGTATTGGCTTGACAACCAAACATGAAATTGTCACACAAGGTGCCCTTCGAGCTCAAGCACGCATAGAATGGAAAGCAAAATAAAAGTTCTGCTATTTTTAAAGTAACTAAGAAAAGAAGTAAGAGTAGTGACCTTTTAACTGTATCAGAAAGGTCATTTACTATTTATATTGGAGGAAAAATGACTTATAAAGGCTATTTAATCGACTTGGATGGAACTATTTATAAAGGAAAAAATCGTATTCCAGCAGGGGAACGTTTTATTCAAAGACTTCAAGAAAGAAATATTCCTTACGTTTTAGTAACGAATAATTCAACTCGTACACCTGAAAAAGTTCAAGAAATGTTGTCAACTCAGTTCAACGTTCACACCCCACTTGAAACAATCTACACAGCAACAATGGCGACGATTGATTACATGAACGATTTGAATCGTGGTAAAACGGTTTACGTGATTGGTGAAACTGGTTTGAAAACAGCGATTGCTGAGGCGGGTTATGTAGAAGACACTGAAAATCCAGCTTATGTCGTTGTTGGTCTTGATAATGATTTGACTTATGAAAAATTAGCAGTAGCGACATTGGCTATCCAAAAAGGTGCTGTCTTTATCGGAACAAATCCAGATTTGAACATTCCTACTGAACGAGGATTGATGCCAGGTGCGGGCGCTATTAACAAATTATTGGAAGCAGCCACTCGCGTGCAACCAGTCTTTATTGGAAAACCAAATGCTATTATCATGAATAAAGCTCTTGATGTTCTTGGAGTTAAACGTGAAGAAGCTATTATGGTTGGTGATAATTATCTGACAGATATTATGGCGGGAATTCAAAATGATATTGCGACTCTTCTTGTTACAACTGGATTTACTAAACCTGAAGAAGTCCCAACTCTCCCGGTAAAACCTAATCACGTTCTTGCTAGTCTTGATGAATGGAATTTCGATGAAAACTAAAATTTGGACATTTAGCACTTGGTTGTGGCTACTGTCACTCGCGGTTCTTGTAGCCATTTATGGCGCGTGGTTGATTTATCCACTAGAGATTGACTGGCTAAAACTGAGCCTCCAAGTGACCATCACAAAAGATGAACTTTTGAAAAATTTTAACATCTTGATGACTTATCTGACAAATCCCTTGTCACACAGACTTGTCATGCCAGATTTTCACTCATCAGCTAGTGGACTCAAGCATTTTCATGATGTTAAACATCTTTTTCACTTAGCACAAGCTGTCTTTGTGATTTTGCTATATCCTTCTTGGCGCTTTTTGAAAAATAGCAGAGCTGAAAAGTCACTTTTTCTTCATCAGAGAGCTTTTACCTTAGCTGCAATTTTACCGATTATCATTGCAGTAGCAGGGCTTTTGATTGGTTTTGACCCATTCTTTACTCTCTTTCATGAAGCCTTATTTCCTGGTGATAGCAGTTGGCTTTTTAACCCAGCGACTGATCCAATAATCTGGATTTTACCAGAAGAATACTTCATGCATTGCTTTATCATTTTCTTTGTAGCTTATGAAGTGATGATGCTAAGTTTAGTCGCAATAGCTCGTAAGCAATTAAATCATCACCTAAAAAATAACGAGAGAAAGGATGAAAAATGACATTTGTATGGTACTTTTGGCTACTGTTTGCAGTAGCGTGGATATTTGCCATCACATTTTGGGTAAAATCCTCTGACATTTCGCAAAAATGGCTGCGCATCACCTATGTCATCTGCGGCATCATCGCCTTTCTCCTCCCCCTCTTCTGGGCTGGTTGGTGAGTTAAGCAGTAATAAAAAATAAAAAGAAAACAAGCGTGGAAACGCTTGTTTTTTAATAATTTGAGGAGTAAAATAAACTTGTTTAGTTTTGTTATATCTATTTGAATCACAAATAAAAAATGCATCCGAATCGGGTGCCACTTTTATAAGTTGTGTACGGACAAAGCCTTATTTTAACTCACTGTGTTGTTTCGAATAGTTCCAACAAAACTATTGTAGTATTTTATTTATTAATTTGCAAGTGTTTATTGCAAAAAAGGAGATAGAAATGGAAAAAACATATTCAATCGGACTCGATATCGGAACAAACAGTGTGGGTTGGAGCGTAATTACCGATGATTACAAAGTTCCAGCTAAAAAGATGAAAGTCTTAGGAAATACTGATAAAAAGTATATTAAGAAGAACTTATTAGGTGCACTGTTATTTGATAGTGGTGAAACTGCTGAAGTAACTCGTTTAAAACGTACAGCTAGACGTCGCTACACACGCCGTAAAAATCGTTTACGTTATTTGCAAGAAATTTTTGCTAAAGAAATGGCAAAAGTTGATGAAAGTTTCTTTCAACGTTTAGAAGAATCATTTCTGACAGATGATGATAAAACCTTTGATTCCCATCCAATTTTTGGAAATAAAGCCGAAGAAGATGCTTATCATCAAGAGTTTCCTACAATTTACCATTTGAGAAAACATCTTGCAGATTCATCTGAAAAAGCAGATTTACGCTTGGTTTATCTAGCTTTAGCTCATATGATTAAATTCCGTGGACATTTCTTAATTGAGGGTGAATTGAACGCTGAAAATACAGATATTCAAAAGTTATTCAATGATTTTGTTGAAACATATGATAAGATTGCTGATGAAAGTCATTTGTCGGAAGTTGATGCTTCAAGTATCCTAACTAACAAAATTAGTAAATCACGTCGTTTGGAAAATCTTATTAAACAATATCCAACAGAAAAGAAAAATACTTTATTTGGAAATCTTGTAGCATTAGTTTTAGGATTGCAACCTAACTTCAAAACAAACTTTAAATTATCCGAAGATGCAAAATTACAATTTTCTAAAGATACTTATGATGAAGATTTGGAAGAATTGTTGGGGAAAATTGGTGATGACTATGCTGATCTTTTTACAGCAGCTAAAAATCTATATGATGCAATTTTACTTTCAGGTATCTTAACAGTAGATGATAATTCAACTAAAGCACCATTATCTGCTTCGATGATTAAACGCTATGAAGAGCACCATGAAGATTTAGAAAAGTTAAAAAAATTTATTAAAGTGAATAATTTTGATAAGTATCATGAGATTTTTAAAGATAAAAGTAAAAATGGTTATGCTGGATATATTGAAAATGGTGTTAAGCAAGATATTTTTTATAAACATCTTAAGAGCATTATTTCTGAGAAAAACGGAGGTCAATATTTCCTTGATAAAATTGAACGTGAAGATTTTTTGAGAAAACAAAGAACGTTTGATAATGGCTCTATTCCACATCAAATTCATTTACAAGAAATGCGTGCTATTTTACGACGTCAAGGTGAGTATTATCCATTCTTAAAAGAAAATCAAGCTAAAATTGAAAAAATATTAACTTTTAGAATCCCTTACTACGTAGGTCCATTAGCAAGAAAAGATAGTCGTTTTGCTTGGGCTAATTACCATTCAGATGAGCCGATTACACCGTGGAATTTTGATGAAGTGGTGGATAAAGAAAAATCAGCTGAAAAGTTTATCACACGAATGACTTTAAATGATTTATATTTACCTGAAGAAAAGGTTTTACCGAAACACAGTCATGTATATGAAACATTTACGGTTTATAATGAATTAACAAAAATTAAGTATGTTAATGAACAAGGTGAGTCGTTTTTCTTCGATGCAAATATGAAGCAAGAAATCTTTGACCACGTATTTAAAGAAAATCGGAAAGTTACGAAAGCTAAACTTTTAAGCTATCTTAATAATGAGTTCGAAGAGTTTCGAATCAATGATTTAATTGGTCTTGATAAAGATAGTAAATCATTTAATGCAAGCCTTGGAACTTATCATGATTTGAAAAAGATTTTGGATAAATCTTTCTTAGATGATAAGACAAATGAACAAATCATTGAAGATATTGTGTTGACTTTGACCTTATTTGAAGATAGAGATATGATTCATGAACGTCTTCAAAAATACAGTGATTTCTTTACTTCGCAACAGTTGAAGAAACTTGAACGTCGCCATTATACTGGTTGGGGACGTCTATCATATAAACTGATTAATGGAATTCGCAATAAGGAAAATAACAAAACTATTCTTGATTTCTTGATTGATGATGGTCATGCTAACCGCAATTTTATGCAATTGATTAACGACGAGTCATTATCATTTAAAACTATTATTCAAGAAGCACAAGTTGTAGGTGATGTCGATGATATTGAAGCTGTTGTTCATGATTTACCTGGAAGTCCTGCTATTAAAAAAGGTATTCTACAAAGTGTCAAAATCGTTGATGAGCTAGTTAAAGTGATGGGAGATAACCCTGATAATATTGTTATTGAAATGGCGCGTGAAAATCAAACAACTAATAGAGAAAGAAGCCAGTCCCAACAACGTTTGAAAAAACTTCAGAACTCATTAAAAGAGTTAGGAAGTAATATTCTTAATGAGGAAAAACCGTCATATATTGAAGATAAGGTTGAAAATAGTCATCTTCAAAACGATCAACTCTTCCTTTACTACATTCAAAATGGTAAAGATATGTACACTGGTGATGAGTTAGATATTGACCATCTAAGCGATTATGATATTGACCACATTATTCCTCAAGCCTTTATTAAGGATAACTCTATTGATAATCGAGTACTAACAAGTTCTGCTAAAAATCGAGGTAAATCAGATGATGTACCAAGTCTTGATATTGTTCGTGCTAGAAAGGCAGAATGGGTTCGATTGTATAAATCAGGACTAATCTCTAAACGTAAATTTGATAATTTAACGAAAGCCGAACGTGGTGGATTAACTGAAGCTGATAAAGCCGGATTTATTAAACGCCAATTAGTTGAAACACGTCAAATCACAAAACATGTCGCACAAATTTTAGATGCCCGTTTTAATACAAAACGTGATGAAAATGACAAGGTGATTCGTGATGTAAAAGTCATTACTTTGAAATCAAACTTAGTTTCGCAATTCCGAAAAGAATTTAAATTCTATAAGTTCGTGAAATTAATGATTATCACCACGCTCACGATGCTTATCTCAACGCAGTAGTTGGAACAGCTTTGCTTAAAAAATATCCAAAATTAACACCAGAATTTGTATACGGTGAGTATAAAAAATATGATGTTCGTAAACTTATTGCCAAATCTTCTGATGACTATTCTGAAATGGGTAAAGCAACAGCAAAAAATTTCTTCTATTCAAATTTGATGAACTTCTTTAAAACTGAGGTCAAATATGCAGATGGTAGAGTATTTGAACGACCAGATATTGAGACAAATGCAGATGGTGAAGTTGTCTGGAATAAGCAAAAAGATTTTGACATTGTTCGAAAAGTTCTGTCATACCCTCAAGTTAATATTGTTAAGAAGGTAGAAGAGCAGACAGTCGGACAAAATGGTGGTTTATTTGATAATAATATCCTAGCCAAACCTGAAAAAGATGATAAGAAAAAATTATTTCCAATTAAAAAATCACTTTCTACAACTTCATATGGGGGATATGCTAGAGCTACAATAGCTTATTCTATTTTGATTGTTAGTGAATTTGGTAAAAATAAAGAATTGAAATTACTAGGTCTACCACTTCTTGATAAAGTAAAATATGAGAAAATCCTATTGCATATTTAAATAGTATTGATAATAAATAGTAAAAAGTATCTTTAAACTTCCTAAGTACTGTTTATTTGAATTTCAAGAAAAGAACACTAATTATCGTAGATATATGGTAAGTAATCAGGAATTAAAAAGGGCTAATCAATTGTTTTTAACATGTAAAGAGACTGAGTTAGTATACAAGTATATAAAAAGTGATAACGACAATACACATTTAGTTGGTAATGAAAAGACAATATTATCTATCTGGAATAAATTGGTTATTTTTATGGAAAGAACTAAATTAATTGATAAGAAATTGTTTGCGTCGTTGAAACAATTAAAAGACGAAGTTGACTTAATAAATATTTTAGATATGACTGCTAAATCATTGGATTTTACTAAAATTAGTGCAGGACAGAAGAAAATCACAATAAGTGATTCTTTATCGTTACCAATCAAGCGATGGCAATTTTCTAGTGATGAAAAATGTTAAAACAATTAAAGACTGCCACCCTTATCCACCAATCTGTCACTGGCCTTTATGAAACACGTATTGATTTGAGTAAATTAGGAGAAGAGTAATGGGATGGCGTACGGTTATTGTAAATGAGCATTCGAAATTATCATATAAGAATAATCATTTGATTTTTAAGGATGCTTATCATACTGAGATGATTCATTTAGAAGAAATTGATATTCTTTTGCTTGAAACGACAAATATTATTTTGACGACAATGTTAATTGAACGTTTGGTTGATAGAAATATTTTAATTATTTTTTGTGATGAGAAACGTTTGCCAACTGCAATGCTGACGCCTTATTATGGTCGCCATGATTCTAGTCTACAGCTGACAAATCAAATTGCTTGGGATGATGAAGTTAAGTGTGATGTTTGGACTAATATAATTGCTCAAAAAATATTAAATCAAAGCATGTATCTTGGTGAATGTTCTTACTTTGAAAAGTCACAATCTATTATGGACTTATATCATGGTTTAGAACCATTTGACCCTAGTAATCGCGAAGGCACTCGGCTAGAATTTATTTTAATACCTTGTTTGGCAACGACTTTTCTCGCGAACAAGATAATGACATTAATGCTGGGCTAGATTATGGTTATACTTTGTTGTTAAGCATGTTTGCGCGTGAACTAGTTGTTTGTGGTTGTATGACTCAGTTCGGCTTGAAACATTCTAATCAGTTTAATCAATTCAATCTAGCAAGTGACATAATGGAACCATTTCGTCCAATCGTTGATAGAATTGTGTACGAAAATCGTAATGCTTCCTTTGTCAAAATTAAACGCGAGTTGTTTACGATGTTTGATGAAACTTATTCTTACAACAATAAGGAAATGTATTTAAATAACATTGTTAGTGATTATACGAAAAAAGTAGTCAAAGCTCTTAATCATAACGGGAAAGGAGTTCCTGAATTTAGGATATGAGTTATCGATATATGAGAATGATTTTAATGTTTGATATGCCCACTGAGACTGTAGAAGAACGTAAAGCTTACCGTAAATTTCGCAAGTTTTTGCTAAGTGAAGGTTTTATCATGCACCAATTTTCTATTTATAGTAAATTGCTGCTAAATAATTCTGCTAATAAAGCGATGATTGACAGACTTCAGGCTAATAATCCTAAAAAAGGGAATATTACTCTTTTGACTGTGACTGAAAAGCAATTTGCTCGTATGATTTATCTTAATGGTGAAAGAGATATGAGTGTGGCCAATTCTGATAAGCGGCTTGTGTTTTTAGGAGAGGATTATAGTGATGAAGATTAATTTTCCAATACTTGATGAGCCAATAGAAATTTCAGGTGGCACAATTCTAGCAGTTGAAAATGTAACAGTTTTTTCAAATCTTGTTAGACAATTGTATTCTTACACAGAAGAAAGTGAGTTGAAATTGTTTGACAAAAAATTGAAATCATTGAAAGAGTCAGAGTTACTTTTAGTGACAGATATTTTAGGATTTGATGTTAATTCTTCATCTATGCTCAAATTAATTCATGCTGATTTAGAAAGTCAATTGAATGAGAAACCAGAAGTAAAATCGATGATTGAAAATCTGGCGGATACTATTGCAGAATTAATTGCTTATGAGTGTTTAGAAAATGAACTTGATCTTGAATATGATGAAATCACAGTTCTTGAGTTGATAAAAGCTCTTGGTGTTAAGATTGAAACACAAAGTGATACGATTTTTGAAAAATGCTTTGAAATTCTTCAAATATATAACTATCTTAGTAAAAAGAAGTTACTTATTTTTGTGAACAGTGGAGCTTATTTGACCCAAAATGAGATGGAGAGATTGATGGAATATATCAAGCTTTCAAATCAAAAAGTTCTTTTTCTAGAACCACGAAAACTTTATGATTTTCCACAATATGTTTTGGATAATGATTATTTTTTGATTACAGAAAACATGAGTTAAAAACGAATGAAAAGTATCTACATTTTTTGTAGATACTTTTTCTTATGCTTTGACATATACGCATAATACGTATAAGATGAAAAAGGAGATTAGCTGTGCCAAAAATTGGGAAAGAGCTAGCTAAAATAGCAATTTCAAAAGGATGGAAGGAAGTTCGTATAAAAGGAAGCCATCATCAATTCACAAAAGATGGAAAAACTTATATTGTTACAATATCAATTCATGGTAATAAGGTCGTTGGAGCAGGATTAGTGAGAAAAAATTTAAAAGATTTAGATTAGAGGAGGAAAACTGATGTTAAAAACGTATCCTGCAATTTTTCACAAAGAAGAAGGTGGAAGTTTTTGGGTAGAATTTCCAGGATTCGGTGGTGAAACTGAGGGTAAAGATATCGAGGAAGCTATGAAGAATGCACGTGAAATGCTTGAGAGTTCGTTAGCTGCGTATTTAGATGAAGGACTTGCTCTTCCAAAAGTTATTGATATGAGTGAGTTAACCGTTGATGATGGCTTCATTACTCTGATTCAAGCTGATCCTTCACCGTATTTAAAAAAGACAAAAGCTATTCGTAAAAATGTTACGGTAGCAGAATGGTTAGTCAGATTAGCTGACTGTGAGCAGGTAAACTATTCTGAGGTTTTAACAAAAGATTTGGAGAAAAAAGTTGCAACTATAAGTTTTAAGATTGTTCAGGAACGTTGAAAAATCAAGGTTTTTAAGGTATAATAAAACTAACATTATGGAGCTGTTCGAGACTGAAGTCTGGCTGAGACAAATGGCGCGATTACGAGATTTCGTGAGAAAAATTGGTCCACGAGGTTTTAGAGCTGTGCTGTTTCGAATGGTTCCAAAACTGGTTTCCTGATCAACAAACACATATCGTTGTTTTAGAGCTGTGCTGTTTCGAATGGTTCCAAAACGTAAAACGGTATACATATATAGACTAGTGGGTTTTAGAGCTGTGCTGTTTCGAATGGTTCCAAAACGAAAACCTCACGAATCAATACAAGATTCAAGTTTTAGAGCTGTGCTGTTTCGAATGGTTCCAAAACTTGAAAAATTCAAACTAAAAAGCACAGCCAGTTTTAGAGCTGTGCTGTTTCGAATGGTTCCAAAACAGTCAGC
>ENA-OQIG01001319-OQIG01001319.1-human-gut-metagenome-genome-assembly--contig:-NODE-1319-length-10936-cov-2.547414_pt1 | contig 10936 bp, 14 predicted proteins | sample MGYA00242576_ERZ504741 | MGnify/ENA primary metagenome ERZ504741 (study PRJEB26092, sample SAMD00036436) | human gut metagenome | host: Homo sapiens | study: EMG produced TPA metagenomics assembly of... | reverse complement strand
CCATAATGCGGGCAGTTGCCCGGCATCCAACGCCATTCATGGCATATCAATGATTTTCTGGTGCGTACCGGGTTGAGAAGCGGTGTAAGTGAACTGCAGTTGCCATGTTTTACGGCAGGTGAGAGCAGAGATAGCGCTGATGTCCGGCGGTGCTTTTGCCGTTACGCACCACCCCGTCAGTAGCTGAACAGGAGGGACAGCTGATAGAAACAGAAGCCACTGGAGCACCTCAAAAATACCATCATACACTAAATCAGTAAGTTGGCAGCATCACCAAGCTAACTATATAAATAAACATAACCATGCCGTTGTGTTCGCCCTTCGATTAGCACCTCTGGTTTTCTTTCTTAGCTGAACAATCTGGTTATAGCGTGCGGACTGACCGTTAATTTTCTCCATCTTACTGGATAACACACCATGAGCTGCTACCTTTAAAACACCTGAATGTCAACAGGTTAACTCGTGCCATATCGTTATAATCCCTTTGATATTAGATGCAAATTAAGGTCACATATAGCCTTATCGATAACATGGTTAATTTTAAGGATAAGAATATGCCTGCTGTAATAGATAAAGCCCTGGATTTCATTGGTGCCATGGATGTATCAGCGCCAACACCAAGTTCGATGAATGAAAGCACAGCGAAGGGAATCTTTAAATATTTAAAAGAACTGGGAGTACCCGCGAGTGCCGCTGATATTACGGCGCGAGCTGACCAGGAAGGCTGGAACCTGGGTTCACGGAAAAAATGGTTGGATGGGCAAAAAAAATGGAGTCTGGTGAACGCACTGTAATTAAAAATCCTGAATACTTTTCAACATATATGCAGGAAGAACTAAAAGCACTGGTCTGAGTTTAATTTATATCAGCATAAATGGGTCAGGACGCTTTTAATCACATATAAAAAGACGTCCTTTTCTCACAATCAAATAATCATCGGATTCTATAACGAAATCGATACGGATTAGTGTGTTACTCGTCTTCATCCTCAAAACGCGCCACGATTCGCTCGCCGGAGTGGTTGGCACGCAGCTCTTCTGCCACCAGCGCGATTGCCTGGCCGCTGCTCATCCCTTGTGCCATCAGTTCCTGGATCCGCTCGACAGCTTTTTGCTGCTGTTCATGGGTGAGTGAAGGTAAACCTGCAAACATTGTTAACTCCTGCTAAATTGTTGGCGCTAATTATTTCATGCTACCCGGCACATAGCCAGTAGAGTCAGGACTGATGAAGACGTTATCTCCCGCTGTGATTACTTTACCCTGGCGTCAGACGCCGCTGAATTTTATTTCTCCCGCTTAAGCCACCTGCCGTGGGCGATGCTTTTACACTCCGGCTATGCCGATCATCCGTATAGCCGCTTTGATATTGTGGTCGCCGATCCGATTTGCACTTTAACCACTTTCGGTAAAGAAACCGTTGTTAGTGAAAGCGAAAAACGCACAACGACCACTGATGACCCGCTACAGGTGCTCCAGCAGGTGCTGGATCGCGCAGACATTCGCCCAACGCATAACGAAGATTTGCCATTTCAGGGCGGCGCACTGGGGTTGTTTGGCTACGATCTGAGCCGCCGTTTTGAGTCACTGCCAGAAATTGCGGAACAAGATATCGTTCTGCCGGATATGGCAGTGGGTATCTACGATTGGGCGCTCATTGTCGACCACCAGCGTCATACAGTTTCTTTGCTGAGTCATAATGATGTCAATGCCCGTCGGGCCTGGCTGGAAAGCCAGCAATTCTCGCCGCAGGAAGATTTCACGCTCACTTCCGACTGGCAATCCAATATGACCCGCGAGCAGTACGGCGAAAAATTTCGCCAGGTACAGGAATATCTGCACAGCGGTGATTGCTATCAGGTGAATCTCGCCCAGCGTTTTCATGCGACCTATTCTGGCGATGAATGGCAGGCATTCCTTCAGCTTAATCAGGCCAACCGCGCGCCATTTAGCGCTTTTTTACGTCTTGAACAGGGTGCAATTTTAAGCCTTTCGCCAGAGCGGTTTATTCTTTGTGATAATAGTGAAATCCAGACCCGCCCGATTAAAGGCACGCTACCACGCCTGCCCGATCCTCAGGAAGATAGCAAACAAGCAGAAAAACTGGCGAACTCAGCGAAAGATCGTGCCGAAAATCTGATGATTGTCGATTTAATGCGTAATGATATCGGTCGTGTTGCCGTAGCCGGTTCGGTAAAAGTACAGAGCTGTTCGTGGTGGAACCCTTCCCTGCCGTGCATCATCTGGTCAGCACTATAACGGCGCGACTACCAGAACAGTTACACGCCAGCGATCTGCTGCGCGCAGCTTTTCCTGGTGGCTCAATAACCGGGGCTCCGAAAGTACGGGCTATGGAAATTATCGACGAACTGGAACCGCAGCGACGTAATGCCTGGTGCGGCAGCATTGGCTATTTGAGCTTTTGCGGCAACATGGATACCAGCATTACTATCCGCACGCTGACTGCCATTAACGGACAAATATACTGCTCTGCGGGCGGTGGAATTGTCGCCGATAGCCAGGAAGAAGCGGAATATCAGGAAACTTTTGATAAAGTTAATAAGATATTACGCCAACTGGAGAAGTAAGACGTGGAATACCGTAGCCTGACGCTTGATGATTTTTTATCTCGCTTTCAACTTTTGCGCCCGCAAATTAACCGGGAAACCCTAAATCATCGTCAGGCTGCCGTGTTAATCCCCATCGTCCGTCGACCGCAACCGGGGTTGTTGCTGACTCAGCGTTCAATTCATCTGCGTAAACACGCTGGACAAGTGGCATTCCCTGGAGGTGCAGTCGATGACACGGACGCATCAGTTATCGCCGCCGCGCTGCGCGAAGCTGAAGAAGAGGTCGCTATACCGCCTTCCGCCGTTGAAGTTATCGGCGTGCTGCCGCCCGTCGATAGCGTAACTGGCTATCAGGTAACCCCAGTGGTCGGCATTATCCCGCCCGATCTGCCGTATCGCGCCAGTGAAGATGAAGTCTCGGCGGTGTTTGAAATGCCGCTCGCCCAGGCATTACATCTGGGTCGTTATCACCCTTTAGATATCTACCGCCGTGGCGATTCACATCGGGTATGGCTGTCCTGGTACGAACAGTATTTTGTATGGGGAATGACCGCAGGCATAATTCGTGAGCTGGCGCTGCAAATTGGTGTGAAACCCTGACTATACTTATCTTTACATCTACAAAACACTACTTGAGACAATCATCGCAATATTAGTTAAATCGCGGTTTTTGATTAGTTTAATTCATGTGAATAGTTAAGCCAGTCGCCGCGTTCCCTCTTACACTATGCGCTGTTATTAGTTCGTTACTGGAAGTCCAGTCACCTTGTCAGGAGTATTATCGTGATTAGTCTATTCGACATGTTTAAGGTGGGGATTGTCCTCATCTTCCCATACCGTAGGGCCTATGAAGGCGGGTAAACAGTTCGTCGATGATCTGGTCGAAAAAGGCTTACTGGATAGCGTTACTCGCGTTGCCGTGGACGTTTATGGTTCACTGTCGCTGACGGGTAAAGGCCACCACACCGATATCGCCATTATTATGGGTCTTGCAGGTAACGAACCTGCCACCGTGGATATCGACAGTATTCCCGGTTTTATTCGCGACGTAGAAGAGCGCGAACGTCTGCTGCTGGCACAGGGACGGCATGAAGTGGATTTCCCGCGCGACAACGGGATGCGTTTTCATAACGGCAACCTGCCGCTGCATGAAAACGGTATGCAAATCCACGCCTATAACGGCGATGAAGTCGTCTACAGCAAAACTTATTATTCCATCGGCGGCGGTTTTATCGTCGATGAAGAACACTTTGGTCAGGATGCTGCCAACGAAGTGAGCGTGCCGTATCCGTTCAAATCTGCCACCGAACTGCTCGCGTACTGTAATGAAACCGGCTATTCGCTGTCTGGTCTCGCTATGCAGAACGAACTGGCGCTGCACAGCAAGAAAGAGATCGACGAGTATTTCGCGCATGTCTGGCAAACCATGCAGGCATGTATCGATCGCGGGATGAACACCGAAGGTGTACTGCCAGGCCCGCTGCGCGTGCCACGTCGTGCGTCTGCCCTGCGCCGGATGTTAGTTTCCAGCGATAAACTGTCTAACGATCCGATGAATGTCATTGACTGGGTAAACATGTTTGCGCTGGCAGTTAACGAAGAAAACGCCGCCGGTGGTCGTGTGGTAACTGCGCCAACCAACGGTGCCTGCGGTATCGTTCCGGCAGTGCTGGCTTACTATGACCACTTTATTGAATCGGTCAGCCCGGACATCTATACCCGTTACTTTATGGCAGCGGGCGCGATTGGTGCATTGTATAAAATGAACGCCTCTATTTCCGGTGCGGAAGTTGGTTGCCAGGGCGAAGTGGGTGTTGCCTGTTCAATGGCTGCTGCGGGTCTTGCAGAACTGCTGGGCGGTAGCCGGAACAGGTTTGCGTGGCGGCGGAAATTGGCATGGAACACAACCTTGGTTTAACCTGCGACCCGGTTGCAGGGCAGGTTCAGGTGCCGTGCATTGAGCGTAATGCCATTGCCTCTGTGAAGGCGATTAACGCCGCACGGATGGCTCTGCGCCGCACCAGTGCACCGCGCGTCTCGCTGGATAAGGTCATCGAAACGATGTACGAAACCGGTAAGGACATGAACGCCAAATACCGCGAAACCTCACGCGGTGGTCTGGCAATCAAAGTCCAGTGTGACTAATACTTCTTACTCGCCCATCTGCAACGGATGGGCGAATTTATACCCGCTTTCTCGTCTGCTGTAATATTCCCCACTACACTTCCACTGTTGCGTCAGGCGTTTGTCGCCATACGCTTACAGGGTGGCCCGCATGCAAAAAGCACAACGGATCATTAAAACCTATCGCCGTAATCGAATGATTGTTTGTACGATTTGCGCACTCGTTACGCTCGCTTCGACCCTGAGCGTGCGATTTATTTCACAGCGTAACTTAAATCAACAACGGGTAGTACAATTCGCCAATCACGCTGTAGAGGAATTAGATAAAGTACTGCTTCCCCTACAGGCAGGTAGCGAAGTCTTGCTTCCGCTGATTGGTCTGCCCTGCTCTGTCGCCCATTTGCCATTACGTAAACAGGCGGCAAAACTCCAAACTGTGCGATCCATTGGCCTGGTGCAAGACGGCACACTTTATTGCTCCAGCATTTTTGGTTATCGCAATGTGCCCGTCGTGGACATTCTGGCTGAACTTCCTGCACCGCAACCACTTTTACGCCTGACGATCGACCGTGCCCTGATTAAAGGCAGTCCGGTTTTGATTCAATGGACGCCTGCAGCGGGCAGTAGCAATGCTGGGGTCATGGAGATGATTAACATCGACTTACTGACGGCAATGCTCCTTGAGCCACAACTGCCGCAAATCAGTAGCGCCAGCCTGACGGTGGACAGTCGGCATTTGCTCTATGGTAATGGCTGGTAGATTCCCTTCCGCAACCTGAAGACAATGAAAACTATCAGGTTTCTTCGCAACGCTTTCCTTTTACCATTAACGTTAATGTCCGGGGGCTACGGCGCTGGCATGGCACTATCTTCCAACACAATTACCGCTGGCGGTGCTGCTAAGTTTACTGGTGGGCTACATCGCCTGGCTGGCGACCGCTTACCGGATGAGCTTTTCCCGCGAAATCAATCTGGGCCTGGCGCAACATGAGTTCGAATTGTTCTGTCAGCCTTTGCTTAATGCGCGCAGCCAGCAATGTATTGGTGTAGAGATTTTGCTGCGCTGGAACAATCCGCGTCAGGCTGGATTTCGCCGGATGTGTTTATTCCTATCGCGGAAGAACATCATTTAATTGTGCCACTGACCGCTATGTGATGGCAGAAACCATTCGTCAGCGCCATGTTTTCCCGATGAGTAGTCAGTTTCATGTTGGCATTAACGTCGCACCCAGCCATTTTCGCCGTGGTGTGCTGATAAAAGATCTCAATCAGTACTGGTTTAGCGCTCACCCGATTCAGCAACTGATCCTCGAAATCACCGAACGCGATGCCTTACTGGATGTTGATTATCGGATTGCCCGCGAGCTACATCGTAAAAACGTCAAACTGGCGATTGATGACTTCGGCACCGGCAACAGTTCATTTTCCTGGCTTGAAACATTACGTCCTGACGTGCTGAAAATTGATAAGTCATTTACCGCAGCTATAGGTTCTGACGCGGTTAACTCGACGGTGACCGATATCATCATCGCGCTGGGGCAAAGACTGAATATTGAACTGGTGGCGGAGGGCGTGGAAACGCAAGAACAGGCGAAGTATTTGCGCCGTCATGGCGTGCATATTTTGCAAGGGTATTTGTACGCACAGCCGATGCCGCTACGTGATTTTCCCAAATGGCTGGCGGGCAGCCAACCGCCGCCGCCCGGCATAATGGACATATCACGCCCATTATGCCGTTACGTTAATGCTTACTCATCTTCATCGTGCGCCGGTTGCTCTTTAACAATGCGAACCAGATCAACACGATAATCATTGGCTTCAATGATGGTGATATGCAGTGGCCCTACATCAATCACATCGCCCACACGGGGAATGTGACCATTTGCCGAGATCACGAGGCCCGCGACCGTCGCGATATCATCGTCATCGGCAAGGTGCTCAACATCAAGCGCCTGCTGCAAGGCATGCAAATCTGTACCGCCTTTTACCAGCCAGCCGTCACCATCGGTAATGATTTCCGGCGTTTCGTCAGCGTCCGGGAATTCACCCGCAATGGCTTCCAGCACATCCAGCGGCGTGACCAAGCCTTGTACCACACCAAACTCGTTGGTCACGATAACAAAGCTCCCGCGAGCGCGACGCAGCACGCCCAGCAGGTTGATCGGATCGAGGGTTTCCGGGACGATAATCGCCGGAGACGCCGAAGCAATCGCCGCCACATCAACGCCCTCTTCCAGCGCCACCAGCAGTTCTTTAGCACGTACGATTCCGATGATTTCATCCAGTTCACCGCGACATACCGGGAACAGGCTGTGCGGTGAGGAGAGCAGCTGCTCGCGGATTCATCGACCCGAGATTAGCGTCAACCCAGCTATTTCACCGCGCGGCGTCATGATCCCGCGCAGAGAACGCGACGCCAGCGTCAGTACGCCGTTAATCATGTAACGTTCTTCTTCGGCAAATGCACCTTCCGGGATCGGCATCGGCATCGGGTTATCGGCATCGTGCTGAACATTGGCCTGACGTTTCCCGCCCATCAAACGCAGGATGGCATCGGCAGTACGCGCTCGCAGCGGCAAAGTCGACTGGTGACGAATAAAGTTGCGACGCGCAATCTGGTTAAACACTTCGATGATGATCGAGAAGCCAATCGCGGCATACAGGTAACCTTTCGGAATGTGGAAACCGAAACCTTCTGCCACCAGACTCAGACCAATCATTAACAGGAAGCTCAGACAGAGCACCACCACCGTGGGATGCTGGTTAACGAATCGCGTCAGCGGTTTGGATGCCAGCAACATAACCGCCATCGCAATCACTACCGCCGCCATCATCACCGGCAGATGGTTAACCATCCCTACTGCAGTAATTACCGCATCCAACGAGAAGACGGCGTCAAGGATAACAATCTGTGTGACGACCACCCAGAAACTGGCGTAGCCTTTACCGTGGCCGGAATCATGATCGCGGTTTTCCAGCCGTTCATGCAGTTCGGTTGTTGCTTTGAACAGCAAGAATATCCCCCCGAACAACATAATCAGGTCGCGTCCGGAGAAGGAGAAATCCATGACGGTAAATAGCGGTTTGGTCAGCGTGACCATCCATGAAATCAGCGACAGCAGCCCCAGACGCATAATCAGCGCCAGTGATAACCCCAGCAAACGCGCTTTATCGCGTTGTTTTGGCGGCAGTTTGTCAGCAAGAATGGCGATGAAGACCAGGTTATCGATACCCAGCACAATTTCGAGAACAACAAGCGTGAGTAGCCCCGCCCAAATTGAGGGGTCCATTAAGAATTCCATGACAAGCTCCTGCTTAAGGAATAGCTATTCGACGCCAGAAATAATGCAGGCGTAACGACAAAATGCAAACGAAAGGTGCGGCATAGAGTGCCAGAAAGGCAGGCGTTAAAAGGCCTGATGCTGAAATGACGTCGGTGACGATCCATACTGCGGGCTACTGCCCTATACTCCATGGTTGTTAAACGGGAGTTAAACATATCAGAGACGCCTCTGATTTGGCAAAGATTTACCTTCCTTTGCAAACGAATGTGACAAGGATATTTTACCTTTCGAAATTTCTGATAATCGAAAGTTAAATTACGGATCTTCATCACATAAAATAATTTTTTCGATATCTAAAATAAATCGCGAAACGCAGGGGTTTTTGGTTGTAGCCCTTATCTGAATCGATTCGATTGTGGACGACGATTCAAAAATACATCTGGCACGTTGAGGTGTTAACGATAATAAAGGAGGTAGCAAGTGACCATTGCTATTGTTATAGGCACACATGGTTGGGCTGCAGAGCAGTTGCTTAAAACGGCAGAAATGCTGTTAGGCGAGCAGGAAAACGTCGGCTGGATCGATTTCGTTCCAGGTGAAAATGCCGAAACGCTGATTGAAAAGTACAACGCTCAGTTGGCAAAACTCGACACCACTAAAGGCGTGCTGTTTCTCGTTGATACATGGGGAGGCAGCCCGTTCAATGCTGCCAGCCGCATTGTCGTCGACAAAGAGCATTATGAAGTCATTGCAGGCGTTAACATTCCAATGCTCGTGGAAACGTTAATGGCTCGTGATGATGACCCAAGCTTTGATGAACTGGTTGCGCTGGCAGTAGAAACAGGCCGTGAAGGCGTGAAAGCACTGAAAGCCAAACCGGTTGAAAAAGCCGCGCCAGCACCCGCTGCCGCAGCACCAAAAGCGGCTCCAACTCCGGCAAAACCAATGGGGCCAAACGACTACATGGTTATTGGCCTTGCGCGTATCGACGACCGTCTGATTCACGGTCAGGTCGCCACCCGCTGGACCAAAGAAACCAATGTCTCCCGTATTATTGTTGTTAGTGATGAAGTGGCTGCGGATACCGTTCGTAAGACACTGCTCACCCAGGTTGCACCTCCGGGCGTAACAGCACACGTAGTTGATGTTGCCAAAATGATTCGCGTCTACAACAACCCGAAATATGCTGGCGAACGCGTAATGCTGTTATTTACCAACCAACAGATGTAGAGCGTCTCGTTGAAGGCGGCGTGAAAATCACCTCTGTTAACGTCGGTGGTATGGCATTCCGTCAGGGTAAAACCCAGGTGAATAACGCGGTTTCGGTTGATGAAAAAGATATCGAGGCGTTCAAGAAACTGAATGCGCGCGGTATTGAGCTGGAAGTCCGTAAGGTTTCCACCGATCCGAAACTGAAAATGATGGATCTGATCAGCAAAATCGATAAGTAACGTATTGTGTTGATTATCACTCAGTTTTCACACTTAAGTCTTACGTAAACAGGAGAAGTACAATGGAGATTACCACTCTTCAAATTGTGCTGGTATTTATCGTAGCCTGTATCGCAGGTATGGGATCAATCCTCGATGAATTTCAGTTTCACCGTCCGCTAATCGCGTGTACCCTGGTGGGTATCGTTCTTGGGGATATGAAAACCGGTATTATTATCGGTGGTACGCTGGAAATGATCGCGCTGGGCTGGATGAACATCGGTGCTGCAGTTGCGCCTGACGCCGCTCTGGCTTCTATCATTCTACCATTCTGGTTATCGCAGGTCATCAGAGCATTGGTGCAGGTATCGCACTGGCAATCCCTCTGGCCGCTGCGGGCCAGGTACTGACCATCATCGTTCGTACTATTACCGTTGCTTTCCAGCACGCTGCGGATAAGGCTGCTGATAACGGCAACCTGACAGCGATTTCCTGGATCCACGTTTCTTCTCTGTTCCTGCAAGCAATGCGTGTGGCTATTCCGGCCGTCATCGTTGCGCTGTCTGTTGGTACCAGCGAAGTACAGAACATGCTGAATGCGATTCCGGAAGTGGTGACCAATGGTCTGAATATCGCCGGTGGCATGATCGTGGTGGTTGGTTATGCGATGGTTATCAACATGATGCGTGCTGGCTACCTGATGCCGTTCTTCTACCTCGGCTTCGTAACCGCAGCATTCACCAACTTTAACCTGGTTGCTCTGGGTGTGATTGGTACTGTTATGGCAGTGCTCTACATCCAACTTAGCCCGAAATACAACCGCGTAGCCGGTGCGCCTGCTCAGGCAGCTGGTAACAACGATCTCGATAACGAACTGGACTAACAGGTGAGCGAAATGGTTGATACAACTCAAACTACCACCGAGAAAAAACTCACTCAAAGTGATATTCGTGGCGTCTTCCTGCGTTCTAACCTCTTCCAGGGTTCATGGAACTTCGAACGTATGCAGGCACTGGGTTTCTGCTTCTCTATGGTACCGGCAATTCGTCGCCTCTACCTGAGAACAACGAAGCTCGTAAACAGCTATTCGCCGTCACCTGGAGTTCTTTAACACCCAGCCGTTCGTGGCTGCGCCGATTCTCGGCGTAACCCTGGCGCTGGAAGAACAGCGTGCTAATGGCGCAGAGATCGACGACGGTGCTATCAACGGTATCAAAGTCGGTTTGATGGGGCCGCTGGCTGGTGTAGGCGACCCGATCTTCTGGGGAACCGTACGTCCGGTATTTGCAGCACTGGGTGCCGGTATCGCGATGAGCGGCAGCCTGTTAGGTCCGCTGCTGTTCTTCATCCTGTTTAACCTGGTGCGTCTGGCAACCCGTTACTACGGCGTAGCGTATGGTTACTCCAAAGGTATCGATATCGTTAAAGATATGGGTGGTGGCTTCCTGCAAAAACTGACGGAAGGGGCGTCTATCCTCGGCCTGTTTGTCATGGGGGGCGTTGGTTAATAAGTGGACACATGTCAACATCC
>ENA-OQIG01001318-OQIG01001318.1-human-gut-metagenome-genome-assembly--contig:-NODE-1318-length-10938-cov-1.824253_pt1 | contig 10938 bp, 20 predicted proteins | sample MGYA00242576_ERZ504741 | MGnify/ENA primary metagenome ERZ504741 (study PRJEB26092, sample SAMD00036436) | human gut metagenome | host: Homo sapiens | study: EMG produced TPA metagenomics assembly of... | reverse complement strand
GGCGGATCCCTATTTCCACGCCATGGACATTACCCGGGAACTGATGGCGGAAGCCGGGCCAAGGCCTTTCCATGCGGGTGCTGGACATCGGCGGCGGTTTCCCCATTCCGGAAACCGGGATCCATTACAATCTGACAGCCTGCTGGATCGAGGTGGCTGCCCGGCTGCGAGAAGATTTCTCTGATCTGGAGATCTGGGCGGAACCGGCCGGTACATGTGCGGCACGGCGGTGAACCTGATCACCCGGGTGATCGGGGAGAACGAACGGAACGGGCAGAACTGGTATTTCCTGGATGACGGGATTTACGGGACCTTTTCCGGAGTGATCTTCGACCAGTGGGATTTCAAACTGATCAGCTTCAAGGACGGAAAAAAGATTCCTGCCACGTTTGCAGGACCCAGCTGCGATTCCCTGGACATCATGTTCCGGGGCAAGATGACGGAACCCTGGAAGTGGGGGACCTGCTGCTGGTGCCGGTGTGCGGGGCTTATACATCGGCTTCCGCCACCACCTTCAACGGCTTCAAAAAAGCCCGGACGGTGATCTGGGAAGAAGTCCGGGAGGAACTGGGACTGGATGCCATGAGTGTGGCGGTGTAAAGAGAGCCAATAAAAAAGGTGCCGGAAGGCACCTTTTTATTGGCCGTCACTGGTCTGTGGTATATACCGCAGACCCCTTTACGTATGTCCCCAAAATCCGGAAATCTTCATCGAACACGGTGATATCCGCCCGTTTGCCCGGTTCCAGGTGCCCCGGTCGGTGAGGCCCAGCTCCCTGGCCGGGTTGACGGTGGCCAGCTGGACGGCTGGGGCAGGGTCAGATGGGCCCAGCTGCGGATGTTCCGGACCGCCCGGTCCATGGTCAGGATGCTGCCAGCCAGGGTGCCGTCTTCCAGGGTGGCCCGGCCGTCTTTTACGTATACGGTCTGGCCTCCCAGCTCGCTTTTTCCTTCTCCCAGGAGGCAGGCCCGCATGGAATCGGTGATCAGTTCCACCCGGTCCAGCCCTTTGGCCTGGATGGCCAGGGCCAGGGCCGCCGGATGGATGTGGATCCCGTCGGCAATCAGTTCACAGGTCACCGGCAGGGTCAGGGCTGCTCCCACCAGCCCCGGCTTCCGGTGATGGAGGGGGCTCATGGCGTTGTACAGGTGGGTGATGTGGCTGGCACCGGCGGCTATGGCCCTGGCGGCCTCCTCCCAGGTGGCATCACTGTGCCCCAGGGAAATGATGATCCGGCCCGGCGGCAGCGGGAAATGAAATCCATGTCCTCCAGGGTCTCCGGGGCCAGGGTCAGGATCCGGATCAGGCCGGCAAAGGGTTCCACCAGCTCCCAGCAGGCCTTCCGGATGTGGCAGGCTTTCTGGGCGCCCTTGTATTTTTCGCTGATGAAGGGTCCTTCCAGGTTGGCCCCCAGGATCTCTGCCCCGGGAACCCGGCCCCGGGCCTCCCGGATGGCGGAAAGAGCCTGGGAAATAGCGGTTTCACTGGAGGTCATGGTGGTGGGGAGCCAGCCGGTGACCCCGGTGGCGGGCAGCAGCCGGCTCATGGTTTCCAGGGCTTCCCGGCTGCCGTCCATGGCATCCCGGCCTCCGCAGCGTGGATGTGAAGGTTGAGGAATCCCGGTGACACATAGGCACCCTGGACATCGATCCGTTCCGCTTCCGGAGGGATCCGGTCCGGGGAACAGAAGCCCCGAATCCGTTCATCGAACACCAGTGCCTGTCCCTCCCGGATTTCTTGTGGTAAAATAAATCTGCCGTTGCAAATGGCTTTCATGGCATGCTCCTTTTCCGGCCGTCCCCGGGAAAGAATCAGGGACGGCACATGGACGAATCCTTTTTATTATAGCACAGGCTGGAGGTTTCTTTGCAATGATCGATTTGGACAGGCTTTCTACGGAACAGCGGAATCCCGCTTCCGTGGCCATTGATAAAGTATCTACACAGGAAATGATGGAAATCATCAACCGGGAAGACCACAAGGTGGCCGATGCAGTGGAAAAGATCCTGCCGGCCATTGCCCTGGCGGTGGACCTGGTGGCGGACCGGCTGAGCCGGGGCGGCCGGCTGTTCTACATGGGCAGCGGTACTTCCGGACGGCTGGGGATCCTGGATGCGGTGGAATGTCCGCCCACCTACAGCACGGATCCGGAACAGATCCAGGGGCTGATCGCCGGCGGCCATGAAGCCATCTTCCGGCCAAAGAAGGGGCGGAAGACAGCGAGGAGCAAGGCCGGGACGATATCTGGAACAAGGAACTGACGTCGCTGGACGTGGTGATGGGGATCAGTGCTTCCGGCCGGACGCCTATGTGCTGGGGGGGATGAAGGAAGCCCGGGAACGGGGCTGTGCCGTACTGGGCCTGTGCTGCAGCCGGCAGTCCGCTATGGCCAAACTGGCGGATCTGTGCCTGACGGTGCTGCCGGGGCCGGAAGTGATCACCGGATCCACCCGGATGAAGGCCGGCACGGCCACCAAAATGGTCCTGAACATGATTACCACCGGGGCCATGGTGAAACTGGGAAAAGTCCGGGGCAACCTGATGATCGATGTCCGGGCCACCAATGAAAAGCTGCTGGAACGGGCCCTCCACATTGTCTGCACCGTTACCGGCTGCAGCCGGGAAGAAGCCCGGCTGAGCCTGGCCCGGAACCGGGGCAGTGCCCGGAAGGCGGTAGAGGAATGGGAGGCGGCCCATGGAAAATAAGGAGCTGGCCCGGGAAATCTTCCGGATCGTGGGGCCCGGGGAAAACGTACGCCAGGCCAGCCACTGCATGACCCGGCTCCGGCTCCAGCTGGACCGCCAGGATGTGGACCGGGACGCTCTGAAGAAATTGCCCGGGGTCATGGGGGTCAACCAGGCCGGACCGGAGCTCCAAATCATCCTGGGGCCGGGAAAGGCAGCCCAGGTGACCGAGGCCTTCCAGGCCCTGCTCCAGGAAGCTCCGGACGGGACGGAACCGGGAAAGCCGGACGCACAGGAACCGGATCTCCGGGCGTTTGCCGGAAAAGTGGGGGACGGAAAAGAGCTCCATGAGGCCATCCGGGCCCGGAATGCCACCCCGGGAAAACTGTTTCTGAAACGGATCGCCGGGATCTTTGTACCCCTGATCCCCGGGTTCATCGGCTGCGGGCTCCTTACCGGAATCCTGAACATTGTCCGGCGTCTGGATCCCCAGCTGGCGGGCCATGGCTTTTTCCAGATCCTGGGTCTGGCCGGCAGTACCGTGTTCTGGGGCATGAATCTGTTTGTGGGCTGGAACGCCGCCCGGGAATTCGGCGGTTCCCCTGTGCTGGGAGGGGCCCTGGGGGCTCTCATCAGCCATCCGGGGCTGGCCGGGCTGACTTTGTACGGACAGCCCCTGACCCCGGGCCGGGGCGGCGTGGTGGCGGTGCTCCTGGCAGCAGCCTTGGGGGCCCTGCTGGAGAAAAAAATCCGCCGGATGGTTCCGGAGGCCCTGGACCTGTTCCTGACCCCCTTCCTGGTGTTGGGCATCATGGCCTTTGCCACCCTGTGCGTATTCCAGCCGGTGGGGGGCTGGGCGGCGGAAGGCATCGGCTATGCCGCCACGGAAGCGGTAAGCCGGGGCGGAGCCTTTACCGGTTTTGTGCTGGGCGGGATCTTCCTGCCTCTGGTGATGCTGGGGTCCATCAGGGCTCACTCCCATCCATGCCAGCTGATTGCCCGTACGGGTACACCATCCTGCTGCCCATCCTGCCATGGCCGGCGGCGGCCAGGTGGGCGCGGCCCCTGGCGGTGTATCTGAAGACGAAGGATCCCCGGATCCGGAAAGTGGTGGCTTCCGCCTACCGGTGGGATTGCTGGGGGTGGGAGAACCTCTGATCGTACGGGGTGACCCTGCCCCTGGGGCGGCCCTTTATCGGCGCCTGCATCGGAGGTGCTGCCGGGGGCGCGGTCCAGGCGGCCTTCCAGGTGGGGGCCGGAGCCCTGGGGATTTCCGGCCTGCCCTGCGCCCAGCACCACCAACGTGCCCATGTACCTGCTGGGGCTCCTGGTATCCTACGGCGTGGGATTCCTGGCCACCTGGGTGCTGGGGTTTGGGGAGAAGAGTGCAGGAGGCATGCAATCATGACGAAACTGACAAAAGGCATATCCCTGTATCCTGGACTGGGGCGGCCGCTGGAGGAGAATCTCCGGCGGCTGGAAGAGGCGGCGGAACTGGGAATCACCCGGCTGTTCCTGTCTTTCCACATTCCGGAGACGGATCCGGCTGCCTTTGACCGGGAAGTGGAGCCTTTGCTCCGGCGGGCCCGGTCCCTGGGCCTGGAAACGGTGGGGGATCTGGTGCCCGGGCGGCCGGTGCCGGAGGATCTGACCTTTCTGCGGCTGGATGACGGCTATACCCGGAAGCCATGGCCGCCCTCCAGAAAAAGTATCCGGACCGGACCCTGGTGCTCAATGCCTCGGCCCTGACGGAGGACCAGCTGGAAACCCTGGACCGCCAGGGAGTGGACCTGGGCCGGGTGTCTGCTCTCCACAATTTCTATCCCCATCCCCATACCGGTCTTTCTGAAGAATATCTGCTCCGGCAGAACCGGCTGTTCCACCGGTACGGTATCCCGGTGGGCGCCTTTGCGGCCAGCCAGTCCGGGAAACGGGGCCCGCTTGGGGAAGGGCTCCCCACCCTGGAACAGGACCGGCACCGGAGCGTATCCCTGGCCGCCCGGCAGCTGGCGGCCTGGGGATTGACGGAATCTATATCGGGGATGACGGACCGGACCGGCAGGAACTGGAGGCCCTGGCCAGGTTTCCGGGGAGGTGCTGGAACTGACCCTCCAGGTGTGGGAAGACCGTCCTCTGTACGGCGTCCTGGCCGGCCATGTGTATGAAACCCGGCCGGACGAGGCGGAAGAAGTGATCCGCACCGTCAACAGCCGGGCCCTGTGGAAAGACGTGGAGATCCCGGAATATCCTTTCCGCCGCTGCCATGCCGGGGATGTGACGCTGGACAATCCCCTTTACGGCCGCTATGCCGGGGAACTGGAAATCTGCAAAACGGAACTTCCGGCGGACCGGCGGGTGGATGTGCTGGGTCGGATCCCGGAAGAGGAACGGTTCCTGCTCCGGTACCTGAAAGGCGGGAAGAAGTTCCGGTTCCGGGTGGTGGAAATGAACCCTCGCGGCTCCGGAATATGATATAATAAACGATAGTATGCATGAAGGAGAGATATGATATGAGTTCTACCAATCTGGAAATGGGGATCGTGGGCCTGCCAACGTGGGCAAGAGCACCCTGTTCAATGCCATCACCAAAGCAGGGGCCGAAGCGGCCAACTATCCATTCTGTACCATAGAGCCCAACGTGGGTGTGGTGGATGTGCCCGATGCCCGGCTGAAGGTGCTGGCGGACATGTTCCATTCCAAAAAGATCGTCCCTGCGGGCATGAAGTTCGTGGATATCGCCGGCTGGTGAAAGGGGCTTCCAAAGGGGAAGGCCTGGGGAACAAATTCCTGTCCCATATCCGGCAGACCGATGCCATCGCGGAAGTGGTCCGCTGCTTTGAAGACGGGAACATCACCCATGTGGAAGGTCCATCGATCCGGTCCGGGACGTGGAAATCATCAATACGGAACTGTGCCTGGCTGATCTGGAAAGCGTGGAAAAGCAGCTGGTGAAGGCCCAGAAGCTGATCAAGGCCGGGGACAAGAAAGCTGCCGCCCGGGCTGCCCTGCTCCAGCGGATCTCCGATGCCCTGGGAGAAGGGATCCCGGTGCGCCGGGTGGAGATGACCGACGATGAAAAAGCCGGTCTGAAGGAACTGGACCTGCTGACCTCCAAACCCATCCTGTACGTGGCCAATGTGGCGGAAGAGGAAGCCGCCGACTGGTCCGGCAATGCCTATGTAAAGACCCTGGAAGACTATGCCGCCCAGGAAAACGCCCAGGTGATCGTGATTTCCGCCAAGGTGGAAGAAGAAATCGCCGAACTGCCGGAAGACGAGGCCAAGGAATACCTGGAAATGGAAGGACTGACGGAAGCCGGCCTGGACCGTCTCATCAAAGCCGGGTTCAAGCTGCTGGGTCTCCAGACTTTCCTGACGGCCGGAGAAATGGAATCCCGGGCCTGGACCATCGTCCAGGGCTCCACGGCACCCCAGGCGGCAGGCAAGATCCACACGGACTTTGAAAAAGGCTTCATCCGGGCGGAAATCGTGTCCTATGATGACCTGGTGAAATGCGGTTCCAAACAGGCTGCCAAGGAAAAAGGACTGGTCCGTCTGGAAGGCAAGGATTACATCATGCAGGACGGCGACGTGGTGGAATTCCGCTTCAACGTGTAAGGGGCTTTCCCCAGGAAGAAAGAGGTGTGTGTCCATGCTGTTTGATACCCATACCCATGCGGATTATTCCTGCGATGCGGAGCAGACCATCGGAGAAGCGGCTGCTGCGGCCAAAGCCCGGGGCATCGGGATCATCCTGACGGAACACTGGGACCGGTACTATCCCACCAATCCGGAGATGTTCCTGTTCGACATCGACGACTATTTCAAAAAGGACGGCCCCTTCCGCAGCGACCGGGTGCTCCTGGGCATTGAAGTGGGGCTCCAGCCCCGGGCCATCGAAGAGGACCGGAAAATGGTCCAGGCTCATCCCTTTGACGAAGTGGTAGGGTCCATGCACTGTTTCGACGGGCTGGACATGTACGAACCCACCACCTATGATGGGCTCACCAAGGACCAGGCGGTGCGCCGGTACCTGGAGGATTCCGTCCGGTGTCTGGAAAGGAAGCCGGATTTCGATTCCTACGGGCACATCGATTACATTTCCCGGTACATGCCCTATCCGGATCCCAACCTGTACTATGAGGACCATCCGGAACTGTGGGACCGGGTGTTCCGGCTGCTGATCGCCGGAGACAAGGCCCTGGAGATCAACACCCGGCGACTGGGGGATGACAGCACCATCGCCCCTCATGAAACTGTACAAACGGTTCCGGGAACTGGGGGGAAAGTACGCCACCCTGGGCAGCGACGCCCATTATAAGGAACATGTGGCCGGGACTTTGCCAAAGGGAAACAGATCGCCGACGAAGCGGGACTGACCCTGGTGTACTACAAGGACCGGAAACGGATGCTGTGCGAATAGGTGCTGCTGCGTGGCAACAGCACCGTCAACGGTCACTGGACGAAGGAAGGCAGCCGGGCTGCGGCTGCCTTTTTTCCATACATTTGTCACGTCTTTTCCTTGTTTTCGTCCATTTTCCCTGTTATAATACTCTGGTATCACCATGATAAAGGAGAGTGGAGAACCATGGGACGTCAGCGCCTGGGCATCCTGGGAGGGACCTTTGATCCCATCCACAACGGACATCTGATGATTGCCCGCGCATGCTGGACAAGCTGGGACTGGACCGGATCCTGTTCATTCCGGATTATATCCCGCCCCACAAACGGGGCTGGCACTGTTCTCCCTCGGCGGACCGGCTGGCCATGACCATCCTGCAGCGGCGGAAGACCCCCGGTATACGGTTTCCCCCATGGAACTGGACCGGGGCGGGGTATCCTACACCTGCGATACCCTCCGACAGCTCTACCGGAAATGGCACCGGTTCTACGACCTGTACTTTATCATCGGTGCCGATTCGGCGGAACAGCTGCCTACCTGGCACCATATCCGGGAAGCCATGACCTATGCCACCTTTGCGGCGGCAGCCCGGCCCGGCTTTGCCCCTCACAAGGAGAAGGTCAGCGAAGAACTGGCCCGGCAGGGGCTGCGGAATCTGGTGTGGGTGGAGACTCCGGAACTGGACATATCTTCCACAGCGATCCGGGAACGGATCCGGAAAGGCGAACCGGTGGATACCATGATCCCCAAGGCAGTAGCGGAATACATCGAACAGAGAGACCTCTACCGTCAGTAGGGGCTTCTCTGTTTTTTTCTTGGGAGGGAAAACCTATGGAATTCAAAGAAATGCAGGAACGGCTGGAAAAAGAACTGCCGGCCAAACGCTTCCATCATACCCTGGCCGTCAGTGAAACGGCGGTGAAACTGGCCCGGCGCTATGGGGTGGATGAAAAGAAGGCCGCCATTGCCGGTCTCCTCCACGACAGCGGACGGCAGATTCCCACAAAGGAATTCATCGCCAAGCCGCGGAACTGGGCATCCCTCTGGATGAGGTGGAAAAGAACCAGCCCATCCTGATCCATGCCAAGCTGGGAGTCTATTATGCCCAACAGGAATTCGGCGTCACGGATCCGGATATCCTGTCCAGCATCCGGTACCATACCACCGGTGCCGCCCATATGAGCCCTCTGGCTATGGTCATCTACCTGGCGGATCTGGTGGAGCCCAATCGGGATTTCCCCGGGGTGGACACCATGCGGGAAGAAGTGAAGAAGGGACTGGAGAACGGCATGCGGAAGGCCTATGCCCACACCATGGAATATCTGCTGGACCAGGGCCTGCTGATCCATCCCGACTGCCTGGCCGGGTACAATGAACTGGTGCTGAAACAGAAAGAAAAACAGAACGGACAGGAGTAGTGTATGACAGACCAAAAGAAACAAGGACCCCGGCGGTACAAGAAACGCCTGCGGAAAGGACGGGCGTTCTTTTCCCTGGTGATGATCCTTTTCCTCATGGCCAGCTGCTTTGCGGCGGGTATGAGGATCTACAACCGGTTCTTCCGGCCCCGGGCCCAGGTGGCGGACAGCCAGCAGGAGTCCCTGACCACGGAGGGGTTCTCCAACCGGATCAATGTGCTGCTCCTGGGGACGGACGATGGGGACAGCGATGACTTTGACAAGGACGTGCCCAAGCGGACGGACGCCATGCTGCTGGTGAGCTTCGACCCGGAAAACAGCCAGGTTTCCGTTCTGAGCCTGCCCCGGGATACCCGGGTGACCATTCCCGGCCGGCGGGGCCATGACAAGATCAACGCGGCCTATGCCTACGGGGGGGTACCTCTGGCCAAACGGACTGTGGCCAATCTGCTCCAGGTGCCCATCAACCACTATATGCAGGTGGACTGGCAGGGCTTCATCAAGGTGGTGGACATGCTGGGGGGCGTGGATCTGGATGTGGAACAGAACATGGACTACGAAGATCCCTATGCGGACCTGAAGATCCACCTGAAAAAAGGCAAACAGCATCTGAACGGGGAAAAAGCCGGGGAATACGTCCGGTTCCGCCATGATGAAATGGGGGACATCGGCCGGGTGGAACGGCAGCAGAAATTCATGAAAGCCCTGGCCAAACAGGCCTTCACCGTGGGGAACATGGTGAAGCTGCCCGTGATCATCGGCACGGCGTCAGAGTATGTGAAAACGGACATGACCTTCATCCAGCTGGTGAAGGCGGCCAACTGCCTGCGGCTCTTCGGCGAAGGGGGCGTGAAGAGCGCCAGCCTGAAGGGGGATTTCGGGGACATCGGCGGCGTCAGCTACTGGGTCACCACTCCCTCCAAGATTGCTGCCACCCTGGACGAACTGAAGATTCCCCACCGGCGGATTCCCAGCATCTGAGTGCACAAACGTCTGCGAAACGAGAAATATGAGTTTTTATGAGAAAGGAAGGATGACACCATGACCGGAAAAGAACTGGCCAACAAAATTGCAGCGGCGGCTGCGGACAAAAAAGCACGGGATATCCTGCTGCTGAACATGGAAGGACTGTCTTCCGTAACCGACTACTTCATGATCTGCTCGGCTCCCAGCACCACCCAGGTGCGGGCCATTGCCGACGGTATCGAAGACAAACTGGCCCAGGAAGGGAAGCTGCCGGCCCACAAGGAAGGGTACAGCGAAGGCAACTGGGTGCTCCTGGATTACGGCGACTGTGTGGCCCATGTGTTCCAGGAATCCCAGCGGAATTTCTACAACCTGGAACAGCTGTGGGCGGATGCTCCCAGCGAAAGCTATACGGAGACAGAAGCATGAGAAAGGAACGTGGACCGGTAACCGTCAAGACTGTGGGCCGGTATCGGGTGGGGGACGTGTGCGAGATGACCGTGGCCCGGCTGGGGGAAGTGGGCGCTTTCCTGGACGCCGGCACCGGCAACACCTCCGATGACATCCTGCTCCACCAGCATCAGCAGACCAGCCCGGTGAAAGTGGGAGACAAAGTAAAAGTCTACCTGTACCTGGATGCCAAGGGCCGGATGACCGCCAGCATGAAGCTGCCCAAGATGCGGGAAGGCCAGCTGGGGTATGTGAAGGTCCTGTCCGTCACCCGGCAGGGGGGCTTTGTGGACATCGGCGCGGAACGGGGGGTGTTCCTGCCCTACAGCGAAATGCGGGGCCATGTGTCTCCGGGACAGCTGGTATGGGTGAAGCTCTACCGGGACAAAAGCGGCCGGCAGGCGGTGACCATGCGGGTGGAAGAGGATATGGTCCGGGCTTCCGTACCGGCTGAAGATGTGAAGGTGGGGGATGAACTTACCGGCACCGTCTACAACATTCTGCCGGAAGGTTTCTTCCTGCTGACCACCCAGCGGTATCTGGCCTTCATCCACCGGAGCGAAGTGCCCAGCGGACGGCTGGACTTCGGCCAGAAGGTCACCGGCCGGGTCACCTTTGTCCGGGAAGACGGCCGGGTGGACATGTCCTCCGGGAAGTGAAGGAAAAGGCCATGATCACCGACAGTGAGCGGATCCTGGCCCTGCTGGAAAAACGCCAGGGCACCATGCCCTACAGCGACGCCACCCCGCCGGAAATCATCAAGGACGCCTTCGGGATCTCCAAGGCCGCCTTCAAGCGGGCCCTGGGAAAACTGATGAAAGAAGGAAAGATCACCCAGGAAAACGGGTGGACGAGCCTGGTGAAATAAGGCTGTCAGCGGTCAGCTGTCAACGGTCAGCGGCTGAGGGATGCCTGCCAGGCAGGCTTTGAAAAAAATAAAAAAAGTTGTTGACAGAAACCCTGTTTCGGGGTATACTTAAGAAGTCGTTTGGGGGCATAGCTCAGCTGGGAGAGCGCT